>ERZ773197.2065-NODE-2065-length-13145-cov-5.801986_pt1 | contig 13145 bp, 20 predicted proteins | sample MGYA00580999_ERZ773197 | MGnify/ENA primary metagenome ERZ773197 (study PRJEB29015, sample SAMEA2738166) | human oral metagenome | biome: human oral; feature: human-associated habitat; material: saliva | place: China | collected 2185 ...
TTTTTATGACAAAATACATAGTAGGGGATTGCCATGATTGAAGTGGAACATATTACGAAAGAATATAAAGTGGCTAAAAGGGAGGCGGGCTTTCATAACGCTGTTAAAGCTTTATTTTCACGTAAACAGGATACTGTAAGAGCTCTTAATGATATTAGCTTCAAAATTGATGATGGAGAAATTCTTGCCTATATAGGACCTAATGGTGCTGGCAAAAGTACCACTATAAAGATATTGTGCGGAATTCTGACTCCTGATAAAGGCAATTGTATTGTGGATGGCTATGTTCCATGGAAAGACAGAAAATCATATGTTAAAAACATCGGGGTTGTGTTTGGGCAGAGAAGCCAGTTGTGGTGGGATATTCCAATAATTGATAGTTTTGAATTGATTAAGGATATGTACGATATAGATAGTCGTACATATAAACAGAATGTATCGGAATTGTGCCAGCTACTGGATTTAGAGAAAATAGTAAAAACGCCTGCTAGAAATCTTAGTCTTGGTCAACGAATGAGATGTGAAATTGTAGCATCATTGTTACATAATCCCAAAATTCTTTTTTTGGATGAACCAAGCATTGGTTTGGATGCGGTATCTAAGTTGGCGGTAAGGGATTTTATAAAAAGAATAAATGCAGAAAAAGGAACTACTGTTATATTAACAACACATGACATGCAGGACATTGAAGCATTAACACATCGTGTAATGTTAATTGGAAAAGGTCAAATTCTCTTGGATGGAAGCCTTGAAGAGCTAAAAAAAAGGGTCTCGGATAAGAAAGAGATAAGAATTAAACACTCCGGAAAAACTCCTGAACTATGTGAAGGGATGAATTTCCTAGAACAAAAAGAAGATAAATTAAGAATCTCATTAGACCCTAAGATGATTTCTGTTTCCGAAGGAATTGCGTATTTGTCTCGTGAGACTGAACTAATTGATTTGGAAGTATCTGATATATCGGCAGAAGAAATGGTAGCAAGACTCTATAAGGAGTATCAGATATGAAGAAGTATCTATCAGTATTTAGAATTCGCCTTATAAATAATATTCAGTATAGGACTGTTACATTTGGTGCTGTAGCTTCCAATATAGTATGGGTATTGTTGGAGCTGATGATGTATGTGGCACTATATAATTCTGTCGGGCATGTACTGCCCATGACATTTTCTCAAATTGTCTCCTACATTTGGGTAAAAAGAATTGTAATGAATATGCTTGCTGTAGTTGCGTATGATGGAGAGATATATAGTGTTATTAATAATGGCGCTGTAGCATATGAACTGGTAAGGCCTATGGATCTATATGGAAAATGGTATTCTCAGGCAGTAGCCAACAGAGTCACATCTACATTGCTAAGTTGTATCCCGGTATTAGTGATAGCAATTATACTCCCGGAACCTTTTGGACTGCATTTCCCTATGAGTCTTCTGCAGGTATTTGCATTTTTTCATTTCTGTTTTTCTTGCACTGGGACTTGTAGTAGCGTTTGCCATGATAATGTTTATTACATTGTTTTATACATTATCCCAACGAGGAATAAAGATTATAGTTACAGCAGTAAGCTCATTTCTATCAGGCGGAATGATTCCTTTAACTTTTTTCCCTGAAAAAGTATTAGCTATATTGAAATATCTTCCTTTTTCGTCTATGCAGAGTACTCCGTTACTCATATACAGTGGAAATATTACCGGTACAGAGATTTTAAAAGGAATTGCTATGCAGATTATATGGATGATTATTCTAATTGTAATTGGAAAGGTTTTGATGAATCATTCCATAAAGCATGTAGTTGTTCAGGGAGGATAAGCGTAATGAGGGTTTATCTCAAGATGATGGTACTGAATTTAGAAAGCCAAATGCAATATAAGATTTCCTTTTTCATGACAGTTTTAGGTCAGTTTATAACTGCATTTGCAGGATTATTCAGTATCAAATTTATCTTTGAACATGTGGATAAGATATATGGTTTTAACTATACAGATGTGATTTTGTGCTATGCGATTGTGGTTTTGTCTTTCTCGATTGGTGAAGCTATAGGCGGCGGATTAGCTAGATTTGGTAGCATACTTGGAAATGGTGATTTTGATAGAGCATTAGTAAGACCGGGTAATGTTGTACTCCAAGTACTGGCTCCGAGTGTGGATTTTACACGCATAGGGCTATTGATTCAGGCTGTAGGAACGCTTGCATATGCAATAGGGAGATCTGATATTCAATGGGACTATAAAAAGATAATTACCCTCACTCTAATGGTTGTCTGTGGAAGTATTTTGTTTTTTTCCATGTTTTTGTTTAAGGCGACATTTGCTTTCTTCACGGTACAGGATTTAGACTTTTTGAATTTATTTACGTATGGAGCAAGGGAATTCGGTAAATATCCTTTTTCCATTTATGGGAAGACTGTTTTATCCATTCTTACCTACATCATACCGCTGGCAATGTTTCAATATTATCCATTATTGTATCTAATTGGGAAAACATCCGAAGCGTATTTTATAGGATTCCCATTACTATCGCTTATTTTTTTGATTCCGTGTTGCTTATTCTTTAAATTTGGCGTTAGAAGGTATAAATCGATAGGCTCTTGACTTGGTATATATTACGGTATATATTGTTAGGGAAAGGAAGGTGATTCTTATGATGACTGCAAAAGTTTTTAAAAATGGAAGAAGCCAGGCAATTAGACTTCCTAAGGAGTGTCGATTTTCATCAGATGAGGTAATGGTGAATAGGATAGGTGATATGGTTATTCTGCTTCCTAAACAAAACAAATGGGAATCCTTTATGAGAGCAATAGATATGTTCTCGGATGATTTTATGGAAGACGAAAGAACAAGAGATATAGTTCAGGAGCGTGAAGCACTATGAGATATATGCTTGACACTAACATCTGTATTTATGTAATAAAGCATAAGCCGGAAACTGTATTTCAAAAATTACAGAATATAAATCCCGAGGATGTGTGCATATCATCGGTCACATATGCCGAATTGGTGCATGGTGTAGAAAAGAGCGCTGCTGTAGAAAAGAACAGATTGGCACTGTCCATGCTTCTTGCGAATATGGAAATTCTGGATTTTGATGTGGATGCTGCTGATTGTTATGGAAAGATTAGAGCAGCTTTGGAGAAAAAAGGAACACCGATAGGACCTCTCGACATGATGATTGCAGCTCATGCACAGTCTCTTGGCTATACAGTTGTAACGAATAATGTGAACGAATTTTCCAGAGTGAGTGCTCTGCAAATTGAGAATTGGGTGTAATAGCTGTCAAGAAAAATACTTGACAGCTATTCTTTTTTTTGTTATTTTATTGCAGCGAGGTGTGCTATGGATGAATTTGTAGAAAAAGGTAATCTATTCCTGCTTTACTCGGGGCTTTTAAAGGAAAACCAGAAAAAGGTCTATGCCTACCACATAATGGAAGATATGAGCTTCTCGGAAATCGGCATAGAGATGAATATCACGAGGCAGGCAGCACAGTACTTGTACAGTAAAGCCGACGAACAACTTCGCTTTATGGAAGAGAATCTGCAGCTGGGAAAAAAGTGGTTGCGTATTCGTGCACTGGCGGAGAAGATAGCAGAGCAAAGCGGGGATGAGGAAATCAGGAAATTAGCAGGAGAAATAATGCATGGCATTTGAAAGCTTATCAGAAAGACTAAGTACAATATTTCAAGGTTTATCCGGTAAGGGGAAGCTCTCCGAGGACGATGTAAATCTGGCGCTAAAAGAAGTCCGTATGGCACTTTTGGAAGCGGATGTGAATTTCAAGCTGGTAAAAGACTTTGTTGCCAAGGTAAAGGAAAAGGCCATCGGTGAAGAAGTATTTTCTTCCTTAAGTCCCGCTCAAACCGTAATTAAAATCGTAAAAGAAGAACTTACGGCGATGATGGGTGAGGAAAATACCGAGCTGAAGCTCCGCCCCCAAAGTGAGATTACTGTTCTTATGATGGTCGGACTCCAGGGTGCCGGTAAAACAACTACGGCGGCTAAGCTTGCCGGAAAGTTCCAGAAGATGCATAGAAAGCCTCTTCTCGTTGCCTGTGACATTTACAGACCTGCTGCGATTGAGCAGTTAAGAGTCAATGCGGAAAAGCTCTCCATTCCCTTCTTTAGCCTGGGAAATCAGATTAAACCGGAGGAAATCGCTAAAAGAGCTTATGAAGAGGCGAAAGAGAAGGGATATAATCTTCTCATTTTGGATACGGCAGGTCGTTTACAAATTGACGATGCTTTGATGCAGGAATTAAAGCGTATGAAGGCTGCCGTTCCGGTGGATTGGACAATCCTTACCGTAGACGCGATGACCGGTCAGGAAGCGGTCAATGTTAGCCAGAGCTTTAGTGAAGACATCGGCGTAGACGGTGTTATTCTTACGAAGTGTGACGGAGATACGAGAGGCGGTGCCGCCTTATCCATTAAGGCTATGACAGGACAGCCTATTTTATTCCTCGGTATGGGGGAAAAGCTTGCAGATCTTGAGCCCTTCTATCCGGATCGTATGGCCGGAAGAATCCTCGGCATGGGCGACGTCCTTTCTTTAATCGAGAAAGCGCAAAGCGAAATTGATGAAGAGAAGGCGAAGGAATCCGTTCGTAAGCTCTCCAAGGGGCAGTTCAACTATGATGATTTCATGGAGCAAATGAACCAGCTGCAAAAGCTGGGCGGAATTGCGGGGATTTTAAAGATGCTTCCGGGGATGAATAAGGCGATGCAGGGAATAGACCTTGAAGACTCCGAGAAGAAGATGAAGCAGGTCAAATGCATCATCCAGTCCATGACCTTTAAGGAAAGAGCGAACCCAAAGCTTATGAATCCTTCCAGAAAGAAGAGAATTGCGAGTGGCGCCGGTGTGGATATTTCTGAAGTAAACAGACTGGTAAAGCAGTTTGAAGAAATGCAGAAGATGATGAAGCAGTTCGGCGGCGGAAGAGGAAAGCATGGTAGTCCGTTTGGCGGCGGTTTTCCCGGTATGGGCATGAAGGGCATGGGAGGAAAAGGATTTCCTTTCTAAGATAGATGAAGAGAATCGGAAATTCCGATCCGGATTTCATATATTTAAAAGAAATTAGGTAAACATTGTATTAAACGGTTTCAACAGCATTGCTGAAGAAATAAATCAAGTGTATTTTCAAAGGAGAAAAAAATGGCAGTTAAGATCAGATTAAGAAGAATGGGACAGATCCACGCACCGTACTATCGTGTAATCGTAGCAGATTCCAGAAGCCCGAGAAACGGTAGATTTATCGAGGAGTTAGGATACTATGATCCGACTAAGGAGCCTACTGTATTTAAGGTAGATGCTGAAGCTACAAAGAAGTGGTTACAGAATGGTGCTCAGCCGACAGAAACCGTAGCTAGACTTCTCAAGAAGTTTAACATCTAACTCTACAAGGAGGGGATGCTGTAATGAAAGAACTTCTGGAAACCATTGCAAAAGCATTGGTTCAGTTTCCCGAAGATGTTCATGCTGAAATGGAAGAGAAAGAAGGAGAAGTCTTTCTCACCCTTTCTGTAAATGAGCAGGACATGGGAAAGGTGATTGGACGCTCAGGCCGTATTGCTAAGGCAATTCGTTCTGTGATGAATGCAGCTGCATCCAAGCAAAACAAGAGAATATCCATCGATATTCAGTAAAACAGGCGAGATTTATCTGGCAGTTATGATAAGCGCTGTAAAAGCAAAGCTAAAGATTTTTGATTGCTGTACAAGTCTGTAGAGCATAAGAACGCTTTGATTTTACAGCCCTTTTCTTTAGGAGCGGTAAAGATGTTAGAAGAATTACGAGTGGGCATTGTAGGAAAGCCTCATGGCTTAAAAGGGGAACTTAAGGTCTTCCCCACAACGGATGATCCGAAGCGATTTTCCGCCTTAAAGGAAGTTATTTTAAAAAAAGAAAGCAAGGGGCTGATTTCCAAGGAAGAGCGAGAAGAGAGAGAAGTTTCCGCTGTCCGCTATCATAAGGATACCGTTCTTTTAAGCTTAAAGGGGATTGACAGCATAGAACTTGCCGAAAAATATAGAGATTACTCTCTTTATGTAAAAAGAGAAGAGGCCCTCTCCTTAGCGGAAGGAGAATATTTCCTCGGAGATTACCTCGGCATGGAGGTTTTTATCGAGGGAGAGGAGAGCCTTGGGCAGGTCTCGGAGCTTATTGAAACCGGAGCCAATCTGGTTTTCGTAGTAAAAGGAAAGGATAAGGAATATCTGATTCCGCATGTTCCTGCTATCGTCTACTCTATAGAGAACAATCGTATCCATATTCATACCATACCGGGGTTACTCGAATTATGATGAAATTTACTGTACTGACCTTATTTCCGGAACAAGTGGAAGCTGCATTTTCCCACTCCATTATGAAAAGAGCGATGGAGGATGGGAAAATAGAGCTGCGCTGCATCAATATCCGAGATTATACGAAAGATCCGCACGGACATGTCGATGATGCTCCCTTTGGCGGCGGAGCGGGAATGCTTATGCAGGCGGAGCCGATCTACGAAGCATTTTCGTATCTACAAGAAAATGAAGCTCCTACAAAGGTGATTTACTGTTCTCCGAGAGGAAGAATATTTTCACAGAAGATTGCAGAAGAGCTGGCAGGAGAAAGTCATATCGCATTTCTTTGCGGACACTATGAGGGAGTGGATCAGAGAGCCTTGGAACTTCTTAACGCTGAGGAGCTTTCCCTCGGGGACTATGTATTAAGTGGTGGAGAGCTGGCCTGTGCCATTATGATGGATGCCATTTCCAGAGTAAGAGAGGGGGTTCTCAACAAAAAAGAGAGCTATGAGGAAGAGAGCTTCTCAAACGGTCTTTTGGAATATCCCCAGTATACAAGACCGAGAGAATATAAGGGGCTTACGGTTCCGGAGGTCCTTCTTTCCGGAGACCATAAGAAAATTGCCACATGGAGACATGAGGAAAGTTTGAAGCTAACCGAAGAGGTTCGTCCCGATCTCTATCAGCTCTATAGAGAAAGGAATCCTGAAGAATTTCAGCCTAAGAAAAAGAGAAGAAAATAGCATTTTTGCTAAATTAAAAAAGTAAATTCTAGTGCAGAAGTATTTCCTATCTGTTACAGTGGATGCGAATATAGGAATCAAATATCGGGATTTCATTGTGAAAAGGCTCAATTTTATGCCAATGATATTCCCCTGATTAAGGAGATGGCAAATGCTGGAAATCAAAGGCTTGAAGAAGAGCTTTAAAGCAAAAGAAGTTTTGAAAAATCTGAATCTTTCCATAAAAGAAGGAGAGATTGTCTGTTTATTGGGAAATAATGGAGCCGGAAAGACAAGCTTAATTAACTGCATTCTTCGCATGATCCAGGCAGATGCAGGCTCTATACTCTTGGATGGGCGAGACATTTTTACGTATAAAAACGAAGAGCATTTTTCCAAGGTAAATGCTTTGCTGGAATCCAGTGTGAATGTTTATGACTATCTTACAGGATGGCAAAATATTGAGTACTTTTCCGGACTACTGAAACTCGATTCCGGGAACGAGAAAATAAGACTATAATGAAGTGTTGGAAATAATAGCATTTTGCTGCGGATTATCTGGATTTTTGATTGAAAAATCAGGGATATTTTGTATAATATTTTTCAGGAATGTTCTGCCTTAAAGCGAACTGATATAAGCATGGAACTGCTTATGTGGACTCATTGCAATGAATGATCAGGGGCTGTGCGAACGGCACAGCTCCTTTATTATATATCCGGTATATACAGCCCCGGTTGTTCCGGATAGGAAATAGAGGTAACGCAGATTGGCTGAGATTGTAATAAATGAAAAGGGCCAGAAGGTCGTGGAGATAGACACCATTATCTTTTCCGGCAAGCGAAAAATCGACTGGGATGGCGTTGAACAATATCTTAAGAAATATGTGGGTGAGTCATATCAGATAGATGAGACGGATGATCTGGTTTATATCGGGTCAGATTTCCCTGATGAATATGCCCATAGTAAGTACAATAACAGGGCATTGGGTACTGTCGGCAAGGCGAAAGCAAATGCATCTCAGGTTATACCGGAGCTTATCAAGATCGCAACGGATATTTCGTTCAGTGAAAACTTTGAGCAGAAGCATTCGCATGACGCGAAGTATGGATGGTATTACTGCATCATTCGCTTTACCCTGCCGGTTACAAATGACCAAAAAGAAGTCATCGGAAGAAACAATTTTCGGGGCAGGATGGTTATTCGGTGCAATCAGGATGGAAAGAAATATCTGTATGATATCGTAGACATAAAAAAAGAAACGTAGTACCCCGCTTGAGCAAAAGCTGTACGGTCCAAAACCACATTTCTCTAGCAAGTATCTTATCAGATGCCGCACTCTTCGTCAAGAGGACAATTTGGAAAAGATGCGGGAACAATTTGGAAAAACTGCGGGAACCGTACACATTATTCTGCACATCATCTGTTGATATTATTGGAAAATAGTTGTAGTAAATTTGCGATAAGATTCATGATTGATTTTAATGAAAAGCTTTATATAGCCACTAATGTAGTAGTGACTTTTTTCTGCATCTTGACCAAATTCCATGTCGGGATGAAATGATAAGGCAAGGAGGAGCAATATAAAAGTCATTATTATCAGGCATTGCAAAGTGAAATATGGCTGGCGCAATTTTTACAGCTCGGAAGAATTTGATCGGGCGTGTCGAGAATATGACAGGGCTCCGATTGAAGCCACAGTGCTGTCCGTAGATCAGACGGCGGAGGGCGTGGTTTACATCAGTCGCTTAGAGCGAAGCAAAAGCACCGCGCTTTGCTTCTATGGCGAAGTGGCACTCAAACAGACGGAGCTATTGGATGAGATTCCTCTTAGATCAAGTTTTGATACGGAATTACGGCTGCCCCTCTGGTTTTGGAATCTGACGGGGAGAATTCAGTGGCTTTTGAATCATCCGAGGCAAGCAGAGCCCAGACGTCTCACAGAGCGCCGAGCAAAAAAACTGGTCGGAACAGTATGCGCCGCGGGTGAAGACTGCATTCTTGTCACGCATGGATTTTATATGCATACCTTGGTAAAAGAGTTTCAAAAAGCGGGGTTCAAAACAAAGCAGCGCAGAGCGTATTATCAAAACGGGCAAGGAATCACACTGTGTCTTCCGACGCCAAGAGAGGGACAAGCATGAGCAGTGACATTTTGGAACAGAATGAAAAACTCACCGAGTTTTTGCGCCGGTTTCAAATTAAACTCAGATGCATTCTGGGAGCTAAGCTCATCGGCATCTATATCCACGGTTCGGTGGCATAGAATGCTTTTCGCTGGGAGCGCTCCGATGTGGATGCGTTCGCGCTGGTTTCGGAGTACCTCACCTAAGCCGAGCGCCTTCACTTTGTAGAGGAGATACGAGCACTCAGTGAGGATGGGTCTGTGAAGGGGATTGAAGTCTCCGTGCTCACGGAGGCGGAGCTTCGTGAGGATGCGCACCCCTATGCTACGGAATGCCATTACTCGCTCTTTTGGGATGAATATGTCCGCGAGGCGGGGTGGGAGAATTGGAATCAAGAATTGCGCAGGGATATGTAAAATCGCGTCTTGATACAATGCCCACCGCACGGGAGTGTAGAAAAGTGCTTAAAGTAAAGGCTTTCCGCAGATTTTGATATTCTGCCGAAAGCCTTCTTCTTTATGTTGCGCTACTGTGGGAGTAGCAACTACAATCGCTTGAACCCGCTCCGAGGTCAAACTGGGAACTTTGAAAACCTGATGATCAAACCTTATTCCATTATGCAAATCATTAGCGTGAAAACCTTGATTTGGTTTATGATCAACAGTGTAAAAGCCTTGATTTGCATAGGAATAGCCTCTTTGTTTATAAAACTTAGCTTTCGGTTTGAATACTTTTATATTGTGATCTTGGTGTGCTTTGGCTGTATGGGGATATCCTATATTCTGTCTGCATTCACCCTCATTTTTACGGAAATGGCTTCTTTTTTCAGCATTGTGGGATATCTGTTTTTATTTCTTTCTGGCAGTATCTTTTCCTTACCGAAATGTTTGCAGTATACTAACCCGTTATCGGCAGGTTCCCATTTTTACGCTCTCTTGATTCATCAAACAGCAGGTGTTAAAGATTTTTTCATGTTACTAATTCTATGTGCAGTATATTTCTTTGTAGGAAAAGAAATTTTTGCCCTTGTTTTTCGAAGAAGTAAACAGTTTAAATGGACCTATTAAGACTATAATGAAGTGTTGAAAATATCTGTATGATATCGTAGACATAAAAAAAACGTAGTACCCCGCTTGAGCAAAAGCTGTACGGTTCAAAACCACACTTCTCTTAGGCAGGTATCCTATCAGATGCCGCACTCTTCGTTAAGAGGACAATTTGGAAAAACTGCAGGAACACAATGCAATTTCAATGGTTGAAATTCTAAAGTGCAGAGAATAATAGTTAAGACAGGAGGAAACGATTGAACAAATCGTAATAGTGTTATGAAAGAGTATTATATTAATGACCGCAGGATACCGCCTTGCTTGATAGGAACGTGGACATGGGGCAGCGGAAGTAACGGTTCACAGATGATTTTTGGAAAAAAGTATGATACTGAGACACTTAAAGAAACCTTTAATCAAGCGGTTGAGAACGGTTTTGTTTTCTGAGATACGGCAGAGGTTTACGGAATGGGTAATTCTGAAAAGCTTCTCGGCAGTCTGATAAAGGATTCAAAGGAGAAAATAATCATATCCACAAAGTATGCTCCGAATAAAAAATACCAGAAAGGCAAGATGGGAGAATCCCTTTCAAATAGCATTGAGAGGTTGAAGATAGAGGCTCCAGATATATATTGGCTTCATAATTCAAATAACTGTAAGGAAAATTCAGAGGAAATCCTCCAGCTTCTGAAGGAAGGCAAGGTAAAGAGCGTTGGTCTTTCAAACTTCAGCATGAAGGATATAATCGCTGTTTCTGAAATTGCAAAGAAAAACGGTGTGAAGATAACGGGCATTCAGAATCACTTTAGTTTAATTCACTATAACGACGAACAAAAGAAAATAGTTAAATGGTGTCAGGATAATGATGTGATTTATTTTGCTTATATGGTATTGGAGCAGGGGGCTTTGTCGGGAAAATATGATTATAAGAACAGTTTTCCCTTTTTTTCCACACGTAACTTTTTCTTTGGAAAAAAGAAGTTCAAGCAAATAGACCCTCTGATAAAGCTTATAAGGGAATTAGGGAAAAAATATAAAGTTTCCCCTGCTCAGATACCGATTGCGTGGACAATAAGCAAAGGCGTCGTTCCGATAGTCGGCCTAACAAGTCCATCACACGTAAAGGGACTTGTTGAGGGAGTAAACGTCAGTCTGTCTGCTGATGATATAAACAGACTTGAGAAAACGGCAGAGGAAACGCATCTTGTATTCAAAACAAGCTGGGAACCGTAATTCTATATCCCTTCTGACCAGCGGCAGAAATATTCGCCGAAGCTATTTACTAAGCGAAAATCGTAATATACTGGTACAAGATGCGGTGCTACAAGAACAGAAGCTATTGACGCCAACGGACATACGCCGGTAGATGATGCGGAAGTTCCTGCAACCTGTACCGAAGCCGGGGAGACCTCCGGAACACATTGTTCTGTCTGCAACGCTATCCTTTCCGGACATGAGGTAATCCCTGCCACTGGGCATACCGCAGTTGTCGATGCGGCTGTAGCTGCGACCTGCACGGAGACAGGGCTTACCGAAGTGGTGGCAAAAGACGATGGTAACACTGTCGTCTTTTTTCTTTGTGAATTTTAGGGAGAAAGGAGGAAGTAAATGGCAGAAAACAAGAAAACAGAAATTAAAGAAATACAGACAGAAGAACAGGTACAACACCAAAAACCTGATGGTATTCTTACGAAAAAGATAAATGGAAAGACCTTTGTAACAGAGATATGTTTTGATAAAAAGAGTAAAGAGACATTTCAAGATAAGTTATTCAAAGTAATACATTCTAATGGGGAATAGTAGCGAGTGAGTAGGAAATCTGGCAGTAGAAAAAAATGCCTAAAAAATGCTATAATATTTAGCGACATAGACAAATAAATTTGAAGTTATCGAGTTGATAAAAATTGATTTGGCGAAATGGAGTGAAAATATATGTACCAAATATTGAATTGGAATACTGCTTTAACAGAAAAGCGGAATACTGCTTTAACAAAAACAGAAAAGGAAAATAATCTTTCGAAGATATTACAATTTATAAAGAAGTTTTTAGACGGAAAAAATACCATAGCCGTATTGCAACAAATCCCATTCAAAATGAAAAATGAAGATGGCAGCTGGATATATAGTGATTCATATAAGAAATTTGAAACTGAATTTTCAAGTGATGAATATAAAATCATTAGTAATAATGACTTTAATGACGGTTTTATAGTTATGCAGACTGTAATTGTGACAAGAATTAAAACGTTTCCACCAAAGGATAATAATATATATACTAAAGGGGAGCCTACTAATAGAGAAGTGGCTATAGAAATAGAGAATGCATTTTTATTATTGGGACTACATGCGGAAAATGGTGAAAAAAATTTGACTTATATAAAAACTATTAAAGGAATTGCAGATGTTATAGTTGGTGACTTTAATGCTGGCGATTATCAAAAATATACTCATTGGGAAACTTTCAGAAAAATACTTCCATCACATGTATGTGTATGTAATCTACCTACAAAATGTGTCGTGGATGAAAACGGAAAGTTGATTCGAAAAACATGTATTGATCATATATTTATCAAGAGAGAATTGATTACTAAATGTGAGAATGTAAAAGTACATGATAACATAAACTATTCTGATCATTATCCTATAACATTTGATATTAAATTATAAAAGTTGTTGAATTATATATCATGCAATAATTAAATGAAAGAGATAGATTATTGATAAAGGAATGTAGATAACTAAATCAGACAAATTCCAGTTTGTAGAACTAACAGTTTAATAAAAATTACCACAGGAACAGTAAAGATGAAATTTTTCTGATGATGTAATTTATATTTAGAGTTGGTGTCCTAAGTATGAAAACCGTCAAACAGTAAAGCAATGGTTTAACGAGTGGAATACAAGAGGAATAGTGCTTGCGTGGGATATAAAGCAATTTTTTCATAAGGATAATCAAACTATTGTAGAAT
>ERZ773197.2071-NODE-2071-length-13120-cov-75.512667_pt1 | contig 13120 bp, 15 predicted proteins | sample MGYA00580999_ERZ773197 | MGnify/ENA primary metagenome ERZ773197 (study PRJEB29015, sample SAMEA2738166) | human oral metagenome | biome: human oral; feature: human-associated habitat; material: saliva | place: China | collected 2185 ...
AAGGAGCAGTAAGAAAATGAAGTTTTTGTGTTCTATCGAGCGAATCGCAATCATTCGTTGGGTCACGATCGCTTATATCGGTGCACTAGTTCTTCCGCTGCTGTTTCTCCGTTATGGAAATACCATTGCCGTAGCGCAATCCGCGTTACTCATCATGCTCCCAATTGCCACGGCAGGTCTAGCTTTGTCGCATGCTAAGGTCCCTGCCTCGTATGTCTCGTTTAGTATTCACGATAAAGTTCTGCTCCGGTTCATTGCTAAATCGCTGCTTCTCGCACAAGTAGTTAACCTTTGTTTGAGTCTGCTTTATGTCTCTATGATTGGCGAGCTTGTTAATGAGCGACTGTCGAGTCATACTGCTTTAGTACTTGTTTTCTCTTCGGTTGTGCTGACTCTGGCCTGTTTTGCGCTTCGGCTTTGGACTACTTCATTAGTTTCATGGATTGTTATCATCTTTTTTGTGGTGGCAGGTCTTCCGATTAGCACAGGTGATTTTGCAAACTCACCGGTCTTGTTTGCTGTCGTTCCCACGACTTGGGTTTCAAAAGGTGCCACCTTTGGCTATATATTTTCTACCGGGATTCTGTTGGCTGCGATAAGTTCGGGGTTTTTACTGAGGTCGGTGAAACGTGCATAGTTATACTTTACTTGGAAAACCGTATGTGAGGATAGCTGCACTTCCAACGGATAGGTTTCCAGGCTCTTCATAATTGGGGGTGTAGTTGGGGTCTGAATCCTCCTGTTTCGAGGAGTGCTCGGGTGATGTAGTTGGGGAGGTTTCGGAACCCGAGGGCAGAGCCGCGTAGGTGTTCAAGGCGGCCGTTGATGGCTTCGATGGGGCCATTGCTGGTGTGGGGGTGGTCGAAGTAGGCCAGGATGTCCCCGGCTCGGCGTTTGAGTGTCCTGCCCAGCGTCATGAGCTCGGTTAGGCCCCTCGGTACGCGCGTGGAGGTCAGGGTGTTGATTTCGGCTTGCATCAGGGCCTTACCGCGGATTTGGTTGCGATCACGATAGGCGTCGATGATGTTCTGGTAGACGCTCCAGGTGACCTCGAGCGCGACGTGGCAATCGCTGGCGAACAGGTCGGCTAGCTAGTGTTGCTGGCGTGGCGTGAGCAGGCATGAGCGGGTGTGTAACATCCTGCGGGCCTTGTACAGGGGATCCGTGGCACGCCCGCGCCGATGGTGGAGTTCTTGCTGGATACGCCTGCGGCACTCATCGAGAGCATCACCGGCCAGGCGCACGACATGGAAGGGATCCATGACCGCCCTCGCGCCGGGGAGTTCTTCAGCGGCTGCGCTTTTGAACCCGGTGAATCCATCCATCGCGACGATCTCAATGCGTTCGCGCCAGGTGTGGGGCTGGGAGGCCAGCCAGGTTTTGAAGACCTGCTTGGAGCGGCCCGGGATCATGTCCAGGAGCCGGGAGGGGCCGCTGCGTTCTCGGATGGGCGTTAAGTCTAAGATGACGGTGACGTATTTGTCGCCGTAGGGGGTGTGGCGCCACACGTGTTCATCCACCCCGATGACACGCACGCCATCGAAACGTGCTGGATCATTGATCAGTAGACGCTGGCCTTCACCCAGGACAGCGGTGTTGGCGGCTCTTCCAGGACACGCCCAGGGCCTGGGCGACGCGTGCCACCGTCAGATGGTGGACCACCAGGCCCGTCAGCGCTCAGCGCACTGCCGAGTGTGAGAGCTTGGCGCGCGGCTGGGCCGCTTGGCTCATGTCTTGGCGCCACACGTGAGCGCACTCCTGGCACCGGTAGCGGCGCACGCTCACGCGCAACATGGTGGGGCGCCACCCGTAAGGCTCGTGCGCGGGGCGCCTGATCACCGTGTCACGCGACTGGCCCTGGCATCCGCAGCGTCGGCACCACCGGTCCTCACCAGTAATCCGGCACGCCAATACTGTATGGTCTGCCTCAATGTGCTGGCCTGTCACTTCCAGCCCCAGGTCATCCAGGCGTGTGAACGTGGTCAGGTCAGGGCGATCAAAGGTAGTATTAGGTATGTCGAGGTCTTTGAGATGGACGGTGTAGGAATCTCCATCATCGGAAGGCCTCGACCCCTACCCGGCCACGACACGCCCAACGCCGTCTACAACACCTACACCCTCAAATGCGAAGAGCCTGGGCCTTTCTGAGCGGCCTGGGGTGGCAGCCTGGTGCTGACGTTTCGGATCCCAGAGCGTCCCGATCTCGTTACTGGCAGCGGACGCGGGAGTGTCCCTGTTCTGCTCACCCATGCGTGCTCGGGACAGGGCGAAACCGGGCATGGGGCAGACAGCGCTTGTGGGGTCTACTCGCTTGTCCGTTCGCAGGCGTGGGTGAGAGTAGGAAGGAACTGAGGTGACGTCCCCGAGGTGCAGAGCGGGAGCGGGGCGCATGACGAGCAGACAAATGCGGTAATTTCGCTAGTAACAAGACCGGTTCCGCTACCCATCCCGGTGGGAGTCCAGGGCTGGTCCTTTTCTCACCTGCAAGTGCGGTGACTGTTCAGCCCGCTGCCCTTGGAGCAGACAGACCGGATTCAGCACCGGCTGGCATGGATCTGTGCTAACATGGATGCCAATAGGACTCCCCGCACCTCTCCTTCGGATGTGTCCCAGGGGAGACGTTTTTTATCTGGGGTGATGAATGGACCTGAAGCCTTCGACAACGATTGACGAACAACTCGTTCTCATCGAGGGCAAAGGCATCCACATCAACGACATGCAGGCGGCACGAGATTTTCTCCGTCGTACAGGCTATTACCGTCTACGCGCCTACTTCCTGCCTTTCAAAACACGCACCGGCTATCGCCCGGTATCCTTCGACCAGATCATGCGCCTATACGATTTCGACAGCCAACTGCGGGTATGGCTGTTCGACGTCATAGGCGAAATCGAAAGCGCCCTCAAGGCTGACATCGGCTCATATCTAGCCTGCGCATATGGAAGTCAGTGCTACCTGGAGGCTCCCACTTTCGATTCACGCCACAAGCACGATGCGTATCTGCGGCGCATCGACCGGGTGATTCATGACAACCGAAACGCGCCCGTCGTCAAGCACCATCTCGACAAATACGAAGGACGCTTCCCGATCTGGGTGATCATGGAGTTTTTCTCCACGGGCATGCTCTCGTTTACCTATGCCGATCTCAAACGAGGCGACCGCAAGGCGATAGCGAAGATGTACGGCACCGGTGACCAACAGCTGTTGTCTTGGTTGCGCGCGTTCACGGAGCTGCGCAACAAGTGCGCCCACTACACTCGCATGTATTTCTGGCGTTTCACCACAATTCCCCGGCCTGATACACGCATGCGCCACCCAGCGGATCGCAGCTTGTTTTCCCAAATCTACATGCTCAAATTCCTGCACCCGGATCAAGACCGGTGGCAGGAGCGCGTGGCGCACCTCGGCAATATTTTCGCACAATACGCAGACTCGATTGACCTCTCCCACATGGGATTCCCCACCAACTGGCGTGACATGCTCGAAGCCTAGCGGCATGCACAAAACTTCAGCTTCGCGTACTCATTAATCCTTCATGTAGAAGGCGCACTCGTATCCGTCAGCATCCAGCGGCAAGCCGTCCACCAAGGGTTTGAGCTCGGACTCATCGAGCCCCATGCGTAGTGCACCCATGGCTTTGAGGGCTCCGACCGAGCCGCCGTATCCGCAGTCCAGGACCGTGATTTTCCCTTTCTGGCGCAGCTCCGCGTTGGTCCTGTGCTTCTCGACTGGGACACCGAACATCCTGCTCGCAGTCTGGCAGTAGAGGTCTTTGCCCTAACGGAAGGCCTGGAGGGTGACTTCTTCGCCGGCGAGCCACGCGAGGAACGCGGCAAGGCAGCGCTTACGGAACTTTTTGAGACCGTACGAAGCGGCTCCACACCGATCATTGTGGAGAAGGTCGTCGAAGAGATTGACAACGTCGTCAGGCAGGTGCGCTTCGACGGCTGGCAGTCTACGAGTGAGGGGGCTGAGAGGTTCGCAGACAACTGCGACTGATACTGGTCGTCAAGTTCAAGATCAAGTCCACCGACGTTTTCGACAAGGCTCACGAATACATCCGTGAGTACTACTAATCAACGAAGGTGAACCTTTGGACGCTTGCTCGATACTTTTTGATGCAAGCCCCATACTATTTGACGCTTCCGGCTTCAACTCGCGAATCCACCAACCGGGAGGACGCTCCGCAGCCCGAATCAGCCACCGCCAGGAGCCTCTCCGCAGCGCCACGCACCCAGCCCCAACGCCCCGAAAACCGCCCCAGAACAGCGAAAACGCCACTTCGGACACTTCCCGGGAAACCCGGAAATCTTTGTATCCAGAGTGACGTTCTATTAGAGCGGGTGACGGGAATCGAACCCGCGCTGTCAGCTTGGGAAGCTGAAGTTCTACCATTGAACTACACCCGCGCAGTCATTGCTTGAATGACCATGCACTACTATAACGCATGCAGGTCTCAATAAACCAATATTCACTGGGAGGACATATGACTGCCCTCCAGATGCCCATGTACACCGGCCAGCCCAAGAATGACTTCATCATGATCCTGATTGCCACTCCGGACCAGATGTATGGCCACGACGCTAACGGGGTTCCGCTAGCTTCCTGAATTTTGCTAGCTTCCTGAAAGCGGCTTCTTTAGGGGTACTGCCTTAGAGGTGCAGCCTCCCTAACGCGGCGCCAGTTCTACTGCTATCAGTTAAATCCCGCTGTTTTGGGCAACTGACTGACCAGGTAGACTGGCGCTGTGCTGTTATCTGATCGCGACATAGCCTCCCAGATTGACTCTGGCCGCGTAGCTCTTGAGCCTTATGAGCCGGAGCTCATTCAGCCTGCCAGTATTGATGTGCGCCTGGACCGTTGGTTTCGCCTGTTCGATAACCACCGCTACGCCGTCATTGACCCCGCCCATGAGCAGAAGAATCTGACGCGACTGGTGGAAGTGGCGGCAGATGAGCCTTTCGTGCTGCACCCAGGCGAGTTCGTGCTGGGCTCCACCTATGAGCGCGTGACACTGCCCGACGACGTAGCCGCGCGCCTGGAGGGTAAATCTTCGCTGGGACGTTTGGGGCTACTGACCCACTCCACGGCTGGCTTCATTGACCCCGGTTTTAGTGGTCACGTCACCTTGGAGCTATCTAACACCGCCACTATGCCGATCCTGCTTTATCCGGGGATGAAGATCGGGCAGCTATGTTTCTTCCAGCTGTCCTCCCCGGCGCGTGCACCTTATGGCCAGGGCGCTAGTGGTTCGCGCTATCAGGGTCAGCGTGGCCCCACGGCGTCGCGCTCCTACCAGGGCTTTAGCTGTATCGATATTCCTGCTGATCCGGTTTTGTCTGCCCAGGTAGAGGCTGAGAAACTATAACTTAGAGGAACTTTAAATATGACCGATGCTGCCGACCTTTCTGTCTCCTTACCCCTGGCCACGCAGCAGCTGGCCACGGTGGATACTTTCCCCAGGGCGCTGGCAGATGACTACCACCTCCTGCTACTAGCCGACGACGTAAATGCTGATGAGGTTGAGGCCCTGGCATTATCGTTAGACCCGTCAGCTGCGTGGATTGGGGCCGGGCGTCTACAGATTGTGGCCGGCGCGGTTTTGCTAGGACCCTGGTGGGTTGGTGACGAAGAGCGCGCTGACCTGGGGCTGCCGGCTTGGGTTAGCCAGGTAATGGTGCTTTCAGTGCCGCGTCAGCGCGCCTATTTGGAGCCGGCTTTGGCGGCTACTGACCCGCTTTTGTCTCTATTTAGCGACGGCGGCCCTACCGGTCTTGAGGCTGCGGCACTGCATGCTTTGCGTCCTATTGCACGCCGCCTAGCTGGTGCTATCCGAGTGGTAGACACTGGCCAGATTTTCACCCCCGACCCGCACGCCTATATTGGCGCCAGCCTGTACTCACCGATTTGGCTGACCCCTGACGCTGTCCAGGTGGTGCTTGATGATGTCACTTCTGACCAGCGTGACGGCTTCGAAGTAGCTAACCGTCAGCTTTTTGAAAGCCAGGAAATCCCCCGGATCACTGGGGAAATGAACTTTAATATCCGCCAGCTTGAAGAGCTGGAAGCACGTCTGGGCCCACACGCTATTGAGGAAGCGCGCCGTCGCGCCGCTGAGGCTGCCGCCCTGCCGCCTTCAGTGCCGCGCGCCGAAGTGGACCACTATTCACTGTTCTTACCAGTTTCTCAGGCTCACCCGGGTTGGGGCCAGATCCAGGTGTATGTGGCTGGAGCCCGTGACCTGCCGGTAGCTTTGCTTGGTGAAGAGTGGGCTAATGACGGCGTCATCCGCTATGACATGCGCTGGCAGCCGCGCAAGATGGCCGACGCCTTCAGTGAAAACCTGCCCCGCGTGCGTCGTCGTGAACGCACCGCAGCTGCCGCCATGATCGATTCCATTGCCGCCAAACTGGTTGAAGCCGCAGGTGGCACCGTGGTTGATGACTCCGGCTTTATTGTCACCATTGGTCAGCTGCTAGAGGTTGGCGACGCCGGCTCAGCCCCCAGCGCCTAACTAGCGCTTGCCTGGTCCGGGCGCGCAAACTGGCTTATCCGGCGGGCGCGCCTGGGCTTTGGGCTGGCTGGGGCGCGCCTTGGGCTGGCTCAGCTTTGGGCTGGCGCGGCTAAAGCGCGTGCAAAACCTGTTAGCGCCCAACTCGCGCTTGCAAGGCGCGCACCACCTGGCTGCTTTCGCACCGAGGTACTTGCTGCCACAGCTGCACGGCCTTTGCTAGCTGCTCACCCCAGGGGATGCCGTGGGGGAAAAGCTCATATTCACTAGCAATCACGCCCAAATAGTGGCTTAACAGTTGGGCGCAGGCGGCGGCGTCGTCGATAGCGCGGTGGTGACTGGCCAGCTCAATCCCGCACACCTGACAACAACGCACCAGTGAGCGAGACGGCGTATCAATAAACGAGCGTGCCCAGTTCATAGTGCACACTTGCGAAATTTTGCGCGGCAACGCCGCCGCTCCCAGCTCCAGGCGCAAGGCGGGCAGCAAAAAACTGGCGTCAAAGCGAATATTGTGGGCCACCAGCACTCGCCCGCGCAGCAGCTCGACCAGGGCCGGGGCTAAAGTGCCCAGCTCAGGGGCGTCGGTGAGATCGTCGGGAGTGATTCCATGAATGCGGGTGGGGCCCGGGTGACGGTGCGGGTTGACCAGGGAGTCCCAGCGCAGCTGCTCACGCCCGTGCGGGTCGAGCAGCACCACGCCCACCTCGATAATTGCCTCGTCTTGCGGCTCTAGCCCGGTGGTTTCTAAATCGACGACGGCGTAGCCCAAGCCGCGCGGATCGGCTTGGTATTCCAGCCCGCACGTATCGGCTTGGCGCTGGTAGGCCCTAATGCGCTGATACAGTTCCAGGCCCTCTTGCGGGCTGCCTTGCCAGGCAGGACCGTCTTGCGGCTGGCACCCCACTTGCACATCTTGGGCTTCTTGTAGCTCGGGAAAGCCTTGCGGCTGGGCTTGTGAGGTGCCAGTTTGCGCTCTGCTCATAGGGCGGCGATCTGCTGGTTTAGCAGCGGCCATAACCGCTTGTGAATCTGGGAGAAAGGCTTAGCCCCCAAAAAAGCGGCGCTGCGCCCAGTGGCTGGATCAACCCAAATAAAGGAGCCAGCCTGGCCAAAGTGCCCAAAGGTTTGCATCGACTGGGCACTACTAAGCCAATGTGGCTGCTTAGCGCCATAAACCTCAAAACCCAGCGCAAAATCGCAAGGGTTTTGCTTGCCATAGCCGGGCAACACCCCAGATAGACCCGGGAAGGCCACGCTAGTAAACAGCTTGGCGGTATCCGCGCTAACCAGGGTGGGGGCTGCCAGCTCGCGCGTGAAAGCAGCCAAATCAACTGCATTACCCATCCCAGAGTGGGCCGGCGAGCCTGGAATAAAAATACTGGCCAGGCCCAGCGGCTCCAGCACGCTTAGCTCCACCCACTGATCTAGCTGGTAGCCGGTAGCCTGCTCCAGTACCTGCCCCAGTAGCTCAATGCCGCGATTGGAATAGATGCGTTTAGTGCCCGGTGCAGCTAAAACGCTGTCATCATTAGGGGCCACGCCGCTGGCGTGGGCGAGCAGGTGACGCACGGTTGCCCCGGGCAGGTGCGGGCCCACTAGGGCATCTAAATCAAGCAGGGCCCGTTCATAGGCCACCGCAGCTGACCAGGCCACCAACGGTTTAGTAACTGAGGCGAAAGCAAAATCGCTCTCCACCTGGCCACCCTGGGCTAGTACCTGACCGCCTTGGCTGACCACCAGCGCCGTCGGAAAATCAAACTCAGCCAACGCACTTAGCGCTGCGGCAGGGCTGGGCGCGGCGGCAGCATTTAGCGCTGCGGCGGGGCTGGGCGAGGCGGCAAGACTAGGGGAGACAGCGGCGCTAGGGGATGTTGCAGAGTTAGGGGAGACGGCAGGGCTAGAAGCTACAGAAGAAAACGGCATCAGTTAGTGTCCAAATCAAAATCCACGATTACCGGCACGTGATCAGAAGCGCCTTTACCTTTACGCTCGTCACGATCAATAACCACGCTAGTGGCCAGCTGCGCCAAAGCCGGCGAGGCCAGCATAAAGTCAATACGCATCCCCTTATTCTTGGGGAAAGCTAGGCCCTTATAGTCCCAATAGGTGTAGCCCTGGGCCAGGGGGCGGGTGATTTCAACCAGCCCGGCCTGCTCCAGGGAGGCAAAAGCGGCGCGTTCAGGGGCTGAAACATGGGTTTTGCCTTCCCAATCGGCAATATCCCACACGTCAGTGTCTAGCGGCGCCACATTCCAGTCGCCCACAAAAATGGTTTTTTGCTCAGGAGCCTGGGCTAAACTTTCGGCCACATCCTGACGCAAAGCCGCAAACCAGTCCAGTTTGTAGCGGTAGTGAGGGTGGTCTAGTTCGCGCCCGTTAGGGGCGTAAATGCTCCACACTCGCACTCCGGCGCAGGTGGCCGCCAGGGCCCTAGCTTCGACGACGCCGTCCTGGTCAGCTTTAGTGGCCCAGGTGGGTTGACCAGGGAATTGATGTACGACATCAGACAATCCGATGCGTGAGGCGATAGCCACCCCATTCCACTGGTTTAAGCCGTGCGCCACCACCTCATAACCGGCCTGTGTAAAAGCCTCAGTAGGGAACTGATCGGGGCGGCATTTAATTTCTTGCATTGCCAACACATCCGTGTCACTGCGCTCTAAAAAGGCAATAACTCGATCAATACGGGCGCGGATAGAGTTGACGTTCCAGGTGGCTAAACGCATAGGACAAGCGTAACGGTTTGATTGCAGTTGCGCGTACCTGCGCGCAGGGGAGGCGGCAAAATAGCTGCTGAGCTGGGTGTGTAGCTGCATATAGGGCTCAGGCAGCTGCGTATAGGGCCTGATGGGGCTTAGTAAAACGTGAAAACTAGCCAAATTGATTGTTATAACCGCAGGTCAAACGATTTAGTGTGCGGTTGTGTTCGATTTCGTTTGACTTGAGTGGGGGCAGTTATTAATCTAAGTGACAAGAGCAACGCTGCTACCGCAGCGCGGTTACAGAATATGCGCCGCCCCTAGCGCATACTCAAAGGAGAGAACTAAATGCGAACCCTCAGCATTACTCGCCGCCAGGCCCTGGTTGGTGCTTCCGCTACCGCTATCCTGGCGACCTTAGCTGCATGTAGCGGCAAAGACGATAAGTCATCTGGTGGCAAGGTAGAAATCAACTACTGGCACCGCCTGCCCGACAAGGACGGTATGACCAAGGTGCAGACCGTCGTCGACCAGTGGAACAAGGAAAACCCCAACATCCATGTAAACGTTAAGAAGTTTGACGGCCAGGCCTCCGAGTCTTACGCAAAGATCGCCCAGGCAGTGAAGGCTGGCAACGCCCCCGACCTAGCCCAGGTTGGCTACGGTGAAATCGCCTCCGTATACCTAGAAGGCTCCCTAGAAGACGTAGCCAAGGAAATCAAGGCTGGTGGCTACGAAAAGCACTTCGCAGCAGGCCCCATGGGCCAGTGCAAGCTCGGTGACGTGGTAGTTGGTCTGCCTCAGGACACCGGCCCGCTGGTATACGTCTACGACAAGGCCGCCTTCGACGCCATCGGTATCAAGGCCCCCACCACCTGGGCTGAACTGAAGGAAGCCGCCAAGAAGGCCAAGGAAAAGGGCAAGTACATTGCCACCTGGCAGCAGGACGAGGTTGGCTACCAGATCTCCGGTCAGGCCGCCGCTGCCGGCGCCCACTGGTACAAGCCTGAAGGTGACAAGTGGAAGGTAGAGGTCACCGACGCCGCCTCCAAGAAGGTAGCCACCTTCCTACAGGAACTAAACGACGAAGGCCTGGCCCTCAAGCTCTCCGACGGGCGCTGGGGCAAGGAGTGGATCGCCAAGCTCAAGGACGGCACCATTATCGGTACCGTTGCCGCTGGTTGGGAGCCCGGCTTCATGCTCGGTGACCTAGGTAAGGATGCCACCAGCTGGCAGGTCACCTACCTACCCACCGAGGACGGCAAGAAGGTTACCGGTGCTGACGGTGGTTCCGCCGTCGCCGTCATCAAGGGCTGCAAGCACAAGGAAGAAGCCCTCAAGTTCGCTGACTGGTTCAACACCCAGGTGCCCGCACTGGTCTCCCAGGGTCTGGTAGTAGCCGCTACCACCGCCAAGCCTGAGACCCCTGCAGCCATGAAGAAGCTCTGGGGCGGCCAGGACGTCTACGGCTTCCTTGCCGAAGCCAACAACACCATGGTCACCGACTTCCCCTACATCCCCACTTGGTTCACCGTAACCGAGAAGATGAAGGAGCCCGGCGGTAAGGTCACCAGCGGCTCTGCCAAGGTTGAAGACGTTTTGACCACCGCTCAGACGGTGTCTGTTTCCACCCTGAAGGAAAAGAACATCGGCGTAGCCTGATTCGCAGCCTAAAACGGGGGTGCTTGGCATGTTTGCTAGCACCCCCGCCTGCTGCAACCGCATTTTTAACGCTTTAAAACTTTCATAACCAGTTAGCCGGCACGGCGCTGGCAGCACTATTTGCTTGTGCGCTACAAGCGCGCGCCTAATTCGCGCTGCATTACGCACCTAATTAAGGGGAGGAGATGAAAATGTCAGCTGCGAGCTCGTATACAGAAAATAAGGCGACAATCCGTGCCCGCAAATTACGCGATTTGCGTTATGGGTGGGCTTTTAGTGCCCCCTTCACAATTCTTTTCGGCCTGACATTTATTGTCCCAATTATTGTCTCGATCTACCAATCCTTCTTTAAGACCACCACAGCGGGAGGGTTGTATGGTGGCGGCAAGCAAATCACCAAATTCGTTGGCTTAGACAACTACGTTGCGGTAGTTACCAACGAACAGTTCTGGCAAGGCATGGGGCGAGTAATGCTCTTTGGTCTGTTCCAGATTCCTTTCATGATTATCGCCGCCCTGGCTCTGGCCCTAGTGCTGGACTCCTACCTGCTCAAACGCCCCACCGTGTTCCGTTTGGGTTACTTTTTGCCCTACGCCATTCCCGGCGTGGTGGCTGCCATGATGTGGATGTACCTGTACAGCCCCCAGCTTTCACCGCTGGCCAGTGTCATCCCCATTAATTTCTTCGACAAAAACATCATTTTGGCCTCCATGGCCAATATGACCACCTGGACTTTCACCGGCTACAACATGCTGGTGTTCCTGGCTGCGCTGAAAGCTATCCCCACTGATCTATATGAGGCTGCCCGCCTTGACGGCTGCTCTGGTTTCCAGGTGGCCATGAAGATCAAGGTGCCGATGCTGACAAATGCCGCCTTGCTGACCGTGCTGCTATCAATTATCGGCACAATCCAGCTGTTCAATGAGCCTACGGTGATGCGCGCCGGGCAGTCGTGGATGGGTAACAGCTACACCCCCATGATGATGGCCTACTCCACCATGATGACCTCACCCGGTAACCCCAATATGGCTTCTGCTATTTCCATGACTATGGCCATTATTGCCGCACTATTGGCGGCGGTATATGCCTTCGTACAGACTCGGGGTAAGCGCTGATGGCTGAGCTACTAAATAAAACAGAATTTGCGCACCTGGAAGATGGCCGCGTTTATCGGGTTTCACGTAACGCTTGGTCGCGTTCTTTGGAACCAAGCTGTTTTGCTAAAATCGTCACCTGGGTGGTTTTGATCGCGGTACTGGTTTACTTCCTATTCCCGATTTACTGGTTGATTATTTCTTCCACTAAAACTAACGCGGATCTAGGCGATTCTAACGGCCTATGGTTTGCGCACAATGCCGCAGCTGAGAACTATCAAAAGCTGATGGGCACCACTAATGGCCACTTTTGGCGTTGGGTAGCTAACTCAGTGCTGTACTCTACCGCTGCCGGCGCTATTGGCACCCTGGTTTCGGTGATGGCTGGCTATGGCATGGCTAAATTTAAGTTCTTTGGTCGTAATGTGTTGCAGCTGGTGGTCATGGCTGGTTTGCTGCTGCCGATCGCACTGCTAACCATTCCGCTCTACATTGTGATGCACTCGCTGGGGCTAACTGACACTATCTGGTCAATTATTTTGCCTAGCTGCGTGAGCCCATTTGGGGTGTTCTTGGGGCGCATGTATGCCCAAACTTCTGTGCCCGACGAGCTGTTAGAGGCCGCTCGCATCGACGGCGCCGGTGAAAGCCGCATCTTCTTCACCATGGTGCTGCGACTGCTGGCCCCGGCTATGGTCACCATTTTCCTGTTTATCTTTGTGGCCACCTGGAACAACTTCCTGCTGCCGTTGATGATGGTTACCAACAATGAGCAGCTCAAGCCGGTCACCCTCGGTTTGTATGGCATGATGAGCTACTTCAGCCCAACTTACGGGGCGGTTTTGCAAGGTGCGCTCTTCGGGGTACTGCCTTTGATGGCACTGTTTCTATTCTTGCAGCGATACTGGCAATCCGGACTTGCAGCGGGGTCGGTTAAAGGCTGATAATAGAGACCTCAGCAGCTGCGATGTACCCCCATGTTTTCCGCAGCTGGCTGAGCTGCGGTGGCTCGCATTCGCCCCTAACGTGCGGGCCACCGCCTTTTTATACCCACTTTTAGGCGACGACGACGGCGCCGCCCGACTTACCTTTAAATGTGGGTTATAGGACAAAACGTGTTGGTTTTGTGGTGACTTTTCGGCTTTTTGGTGCG
>ERZ773197.2077-NODE-2077-length-13093-cov-13.490336_pt1 | contig 13093 bp, 12 predicted proteins | sample MGYA00580999_ERZ773197 | MGnify/ENA primary metagenome ERZ773197 (study PRJEB29015, sample SAMEA2738166) | human oral metagenome | biome: human oral; feature: human-associated habitat; material: saliva | place: China | collected 2185 ...
AAAATCTGTTGCTCGCAAGGGCGTGTGGGTTCAAGTCCCACTGTCGGCAGGCAGAGAATACCGGTTGTTTTCCCTGAATTGGGAGAGCAGCCGGTTTTTATTTTGCTTGCGCAATAGCGGCGCAGCCGGAAAGGAGACAGGAGGGCTCGGTTGACGGAAAGCACCTTCCCGCCTATACTTATGGGTAACACGGAAACGAACAGCGGAGGTGGACTATGAGAAACAGAAGAGTGGGGCTCTTTTGTGCGGCAGCGCTGGCGGCGGCTCTCGCCGTGGTCGGCTGCGGCAAGAAGAGCGGTTCCAAAGTTGTGGAGACTTCGGCGGAAAATCGCGCGGCCGAGACAGCGGCGAGTGTCGCGGCGACCTCAGGCAGCGCAGAGAGCAGTAGTGCGGCGGCGGGCAGCAGTGCGGTGGCAACCGAAAAGCGCGCACTGATTTCCGCAAAGGTCGAAACCTATCAGAAGGACAATGTTTCGATCGGCTATCCGGTGGTCAACGGCCTCACGGACAGCGCGCAGCAGGAGAAGCTGAATGCGCACTTAAAGGAGAACGCGCTCTCGCCGATTGAGGCGCTGCTCACCGACGCGGCAAAGGATAAGCTCACGGTGACGGCAGAGGTTGTCTCGGCGGATGCGGACCGCGTTGTGGTCGTGTACCGCGGCGAAATGCAGCGGAGCGGCGATGCGGCGCCGGTCAAGCTCTTCTATACCAATACGGTCGCGGTGAAGACCTTGAAGGATCTTGGCCTTCGCGATGCGGTGGATGCCGACAGCATGGTGAATTACGCGCTCGGCGATGCGTTTGAGCTCGACAACGCGGGTGAGAGCAAGGTCAATGCCTACAAGGCCTGGGTGCAGTCGACGGGCAAGGAGGCGCTACAGAAGTCGCTCAAAGAGAAGCTGGCGGCGTCGGATTTCCCGCTGAAAAAGGGCGAAAACGGCAAGCTTCAGTGGCCAGAGAGCTTCAGCTATGTGAAGGACGGCGAGATTTACTTCTCGATTTCGGTGCCGCAGGACATGGGCAATGTGGTCGTGATGAAGTATGACATGGTGACCAAGTAAAGAGGGAAGTTCAGGAGAGAGCGGAGAGAGAATGGGGCGGAAACTCCGTTCTCTTTCTGTTTTACTGCCCTTTTTGCGGGGGAGTGTGCTAAAATTGTTGCAAAGAGAGGAGGCGGAATGGACTGCAGAGAAGCGGAACGGCAGATGTCACGTTTTATACAGCGGGAGCTCACGGAAGAGGAGACCGCTGACTTTTTAGAGCACATCCGTTGTTGCAGTGTCTGTCGCCGGGAGCTCGAGACGAATTTTTTCCTGCTGGAGGGGCTGCGCGTTCTCGACACGGACAGCGACGACTTCGACGGGACGAGAGCCATGAATCGGGAGTTGCGCTACGAATTTCAGCGACTTCGCCGCGCGCGCCTTCGAAAAATCCTGCGCTATGTGATGGATGCGCTGACCAGTGCCGGCGTCACAGTCGCAGGACTTTTATTGCTCCGCATTTTATACTGGCATGCGGGCTGAAAGAGGAGAAAACGGGTTGGAAGCACAAAAGAAAGTTGTATTGATTGACGGCCACAGCATTCTGAATCGCGCGTTTTACGGCGTGCCGGAGCTCACAAATTCGGCAGGCCTGCACACGAATGCGGTCTATGGATTTTTAAATATCCTGTTAAAACTTCTGGAGGAAGAGCAGGCGGACTATCTCGCGGTCGCGTTTGACCTGCCTGCGCCGACCTTCCGCCACGAGCGCTATGCGGCGTACAAGGGAACCCGGAAGCCGATGCCGGAAGAACTGCGGGAACAGGTGCCGCTCCTAAAAGAGCTTCTTGGCGCCATGCACATTCAGACTGTCTCGCTTGAGGGCTTTGAGGCGGATGATGTGATCGGAACCCTTGCGAAACGCTGCCAGAAAGAGGGGTATGCGGTCACGGTTGTGTCCGGTGATCGGGATCTTCTGCAGCTCGCGGATCGTCACATTCTGATTCGACTGCCGAAGACCAGCCGCGGCAAGACCGAGATCCTCGATTTCACGCCGGAGGCGGTCAGGGAGACCTACGGGGTCACGCCGGAGGAATTCATTGATGTCAAGGCACTGATGGGCGATACCTCCGACAACATCCCGGGCGTACCCTCAATCGGTGAGAAGACGGCGACCGCGCTGATTCAGAGCTTTCATTCGATTGAAAATCTGAAAGAACATCTGGACGAAGTAAAGCCGCCGCGCGCAAAAAAAGCGCTCGAAGAGCATTTCGAGGACGCTGTCTTTTCCAAGTGGCTTGCGACCATCTGCCTCGACGCTCCGCTTGCGTTGGATCTCTCCGCGCTGAAACTCGGTGAAATCTATACGGCGGCTGCCTACGAGCAGATTCAGCGGCTTGAATTCCGCTCGCTCTTAAAGCATTTCGGGAGCGAGGTACAGCGGGAGAATATGCGCGCGCAGCAAAAGCCGAAGCTTCGACTCCTGCAGAGTGCGGCAGAGCTTGAGGAAGTGCTGCGGCAGGCGGCGGAGGCACCGGAAACGGGAATTGCGCGGGACGCTCTCCTGAGTTCTCTTTGCTTCCGCGCGGAGGAAGCAGTGCTTTTCTATCGGCGCGAACCGGAGGAAGCCGAGCGCGAAAAAATGAAGGCGCTCGCCGGAACCGGCGAGGGTCTGGTACTCTCCGGGACCGCGGAACAAGACTTTCTGAAAGCCTTGTTTCAGCAGGCAAAGCGGGTCTCGGCGCTCGCTCTGAAGGAGCTCGTCAAAGAGGTCGGCACGGCGGAGCGCGAGAACGTCGATGACCTCGGTGTGCTCGCCTATCTCGTGAATCCGCTCAAAGAGAGCTATCAGAGTGAGGATCTTGCGCGGGACTACCTGTCCCTTCTCCTGCCGAGTGCCAAAGAGGATGCGGTCGCCGCTGCCGCCTATGCGGGCTATGTCGCCTTTGCGGCGCGGCAGCCGCTTTGCGACAAGGTGAAAGAGCTCGGCATGGAAGCGCTGTATGAGACCGTTGAGCGTCCGCTCATTTTCATGCTTGCCGAGATGGAAGAGACCGGTGTCAGGGTGGATGCCGAAAAATTGAAGGCCTTCTCAGAAGAACTTGAGACCGAAATTCACCGGATTGAGACCGAAATTTTTGAGGAGACCGGCGAGAACTTTAACCTGAATTCACCGAAGCAGCTCGGGGAAATTTTATTCGAGAAGATGAAACTTCCCTACGGCAAAAAGACCAAGAGCGGCTATTCGACCGCGGCCGACATTCTGGAGAAGCTTGCGTCCGAGTATCCGGTCGTCAAAAAAATACTCCGCTACCGCATGCTGACCAAGCTGAATTCGACCTATGCAATCGGGCTCGCGGGCTTTATTCGGACTGACGGCAGAATTCACGGCACCTTTCACCAGACCATCACGGCGACGGGGCGCATCTCATCCGCGAATCCGAATCTCCAGAATATTCCGATCCGGACAGAGATGGGCAGTCGCGTGCGCGCGGTCTTTGTGCCCTCGCCCGGCAAGGTCTTTGTGGATGCCGACTACTCGCAGATTGAGCTTCGCATCCTCGCGGCGCTCTCCGGCGACGAGAATCTGATTGCGGCTTACCGCGACGCGGTGGATGTCCACGCGGTCACGGCGTCGCAGGTCTTCCATGTGCCGCTCTCGGAAGTCACGCCCTTGCAGCGGCGAAATGCGAAGGCCGTGAACTTCGGCGTGGTCTACGGTATCTCGGCCTTCGGCCTCTCGGAGGACTTAAGCATCTCGAGAAACGAGGCGAAGGAGTACATCAACCGCTACTTCGCGACCTATCCGAAGGTAAAGCACTTCCTGGACCGCCAGATCAAAGAGGCGAAGGAATACGGCTTTACGCGAACCCTGTTCGGCAGAATACGCCCTGTGCCGGAACTGAAGAGCTCAAACTTTATGCAGCGCTCGTTCGGCGAGCGCGTCGCGATGAATGCGCCGATTCAGGGTACCGCAGCCGATATCATGAAGATTGCGATGGTCAAGGTGCGGCGCGCGCTCGCAGCGGAAAAACTCGACGCAAAGATTGTGCTCCAGATTCACGACGAACTTCTGGTGGAAGCGGCGGAGGCCGAGGCGCCCCGCGTCCTGGAACTCCTGAAAGAGACCATGCGGCATGCCGCAGAGCTCCGCGTGCTGCTCGAGGTCGATGCGCACATCGGCGCATCCTGGCTGGAGGCGCACTGATGGTGCTCGAAGTCTGCGGCGGCGTCGGCTCGGGAAAGAGCCTTGTGCTCGCCTATCTGCGGGAGAACTACGGCGCGTGTATTGTCGGCATGGATGAGCTGGCGCATGAACTCTACGAGCCGGGACAGCCGGGCTATCTCCGCGCGCTGGAACTCATGGGCGAGAAGATACTTGCCGAGGACGGGCAACTGAATCGAAGCGCGATGGCGGATTGCCTCTACCGGGAGCCGTCTCTGCTTTCTTCGCTCGATGAAACCGTGCACCCCCTGGTCTATGACCGCGTGGAGGCGCTTGCGCAAAGCAAAAAAGAACATTTTCTGGTCGTGGAAACCGCGCTGCCTGCGAGGGAGCGCAATCATATTTACAATGAAATCTGGTATGTCTTTACGCCGCGCGAGTTGCGGATACAGCGCCTTATGGCTTCCCGGGGCTACACGAGAGAGCGCGCGGCGGAAATTATGGAGAAACAGCCGAGCGATGCTGCCTATGCCGACATGGCGGACTGGACGCTTGTAAACGATGCGGACGAGGCACTCCTTTACCGCCGCATTGACGCGCGCCTCGCCGGAAAGGAGCTCCGATGAGACTCATGACCATAGCGAGCGGGAGCAGCGGGAATGCGGGCTATCTCGGCAGCGAGCGCACGCATCTTCTGATCGATGCCGGCATCAGCCGACGGCGCATTGTTCAGGGACTTGAGGCCGCGGACCTGAAGCCCGCGGATTTGGCGGGTGTGCTTCTCACGCACGAACACGCGGACCATGTGACCGGTTTGAAGGTTCTACTCAAAAAGGATCCGGTGCCGCTCTATGCGACCGCGGGTACACTGGCAGCAATCAAAAAGAAGGGGATGCTGGACGACTACCCGGCGGAACGGATTCATGTGATTCGGGGCGGAGAGGCTTTTTCGCTCGGCGATTTGACCGTGTTGCCGCTCCCGATTGACCATGACGCCGCGGAGCCGGTCGGCTATCGGGTGACCAACGGCGGCAAGAGCGCGGCGTTTTTGACGGACCTCGGCCATGCGACGCCGGAACTGGAAGCAGCGCTTCGAGATCTCGACGCGCTGCTGCTCGAGAGCAACCACGATGTGCGCATGCTCGAGGCAGGACCCTATCCCTACCCGCTGAAGCGCCGCATCCTCGGGGATTGCGGACATCTCTCCAACGAGAGCGCCGGAAGACTGCTCGCCGCGCTTTGCCACGGGGGACTTAAGCAAGTGTTGCTCGGACATCTCAGCAAGGAGAATAATTTGCCGGAACTTGCGTATGAGACAGTGCGCTGTGAATTGAGTCTCCTTCGCGGTCGCGGCGAGGCGGCCGAGTTGCCGCTCGCGGTTGCGGCACGGGATTGTTGCTCCGACATCTATGAGTTTTGATTTGTTGCGCATTTTGCAACAGAAAGGATTTATGGAATGAACAAGGTTATCATCACCGTTCTCGGCAAGGATACGGTCGGAATCATCGCAAAAATCTGCACGCATCTCGCGGCGGAACATATCAATGTGTTGGACATCAACCAGACCATCGTGCGGGATCTGTTTCATATGATGATGATCGTTGATATTTCGACAGCCGATGAGAGTCTGGAGGACTTGACGTCTGAGATGAACCGAATCGGCGAAGAGATGGGACTTCGGATTCATGTGCAGCGCGAGGAGATCTTCGCGGCCATGCACCGCGTCTGATGGAGGTCGTTATGCTGAACGGATGGGAGGTCCTTGAGACCAATACCATGATAGAGCGGGATCTGCTCGATGTGCGTACTATCACCATGGGCATATCTCTGTTGCCCTGCATTGACAGCGACAAAGAAGTGCTGAAGCGGAACATTTACGACTGCATTCTCCGGCGCGCGGGCAAGCTGGTCGAGACCGGTGAGGCAATTTCGCGGGAATTCGGTATTCCGATTGTTAACAAGCGCGTTTCGGTGACGCCGATCGCCTTGGTCGGCGGCGCGGCCTGCCGGACAACCGAGGACTTTGTCGAGATTGCGGAGACTTTAGACCGCGCGGCAAAGGAAATCGGCGTCAACTTTATCGGCGGCTACTCGGCGCTGGTCGCAAAGGGAATGACGGATGCCGAGCGCCTGCTGATTGACTCGATTCCGGAGGCACTCGCGCGGACGGAGCGCGTCTGCAGTTCGGTGAATGTCGGCTCCACGCGGACGGGACTTAACATGGATGCCGTGCGCCGCATGGGACAGGTGGTCAAGGAGACCGCGGAGAGAACCGCGGATAACGGTTCTCTCGGCTGTGCGAAGCTTGTGATTTTCTGCAATGCGCCGGATGACAACCCGTTTATGGCGGGAGCCTTCCACGGTGTGACCGAGGGCGATGCCGTGATTCATGTCGGCGTCTCGGGGCCGGGCGTGGTGCGCGCAGCGGTGCAAGAGACCAAGGGACAGAGCTTTGAGGTGCTCTGCGAGACCATCAAGAAAACCGCATTCAAGATTACGCGCGTCGGGCAGCTTGTCGCAAAGGAGGCGAGCCGCCGACTCGACACGCCGTTCGGCATCATTGACCTCTCGCTCGCGCCGACCCCGGCGGCAGGCGACTCGGTCGCGGATATTCTCGAGGGCATGGGGCTCGAGTCGGTCGGCGCGCCCGGCACGACAGCAGCGCTCGCTCTCTTAAACGATCAGGTGAAAAAGGGCGGCGTCATGGCTTCGTCCTATGTGGGCGGCCTCTCGGGCGCATTTATCCCGGTCAGCGAGGATCAGGGCATGATACAGGCGGCGGAGCGCGGCGCTCTGACGCTCGAAAAGCTCGAGGCCATGACCTGTGTCTGCTCCGTGGGGCTCGACATGATTGCGGTTCAGGGGGACACCTCGGCCGAGACGATTTCCGGCATCATTGCGGATGAAGCGGCAATCGGCATGATTAACCAGAAGACAACGGCGGTGCGCCTGATTCCCGCAGCGGGCAAGAAGGTCGGCGACGAGGTGGAATTCGGCGGTCTCCTCGGCCGTGCGCCCGTGATTGCGGTGAACCCCTACAGCTGCGCGGACTTTGTGAAGCGCGAGGGCCGAATTCCGGCGCCCATCCACTCCTTCAAAAACTGATGGAAAGGAGGAGGAGAGCGCGCAGGACAGCTCTGTATGCCGCCGCTGTCCTACTCTGTCTGATGCTGGCGGCCTGCGGCTTTGTGAGGACCCGCCGGGCGGCGCACTATCGTCCGATTGCGACGGCGGCAGCCTCGTATGAGCATGTGCTCGTGCTGGGAGACGCCGCAGCTGCGGAGGAGTTGCTCAGAAACCGCGCCGCAAAGGATGTGGACTTCGTAACCCCGGAGAAGCAGTTCGTATGGACGGTGAGCGCGCGTCTGCACCGCTATACCGAGGATCCGTTCCGCTTTCTCGCAACGCGAGAAAAGCACTATGATTTTATTCTGGTCGCACTGGCTGCGCCGAAGACGGAGGCCGAAAACCGCGCCTATACGAATCTGTTTTACCGCATGTGCGCGAACCACCTGAACGAAGGCGGCACACTCGCGGTCGAGACCGTGTCGCCGAACGTGTTTCCGGCAGCCTATCGCTGTCTTGCGCTGACGATGGAGAGCGAGGGGCTTATCGTGCAAAGACTTACACTCCCGGAGGGGGGAGACGAAGAGAGCGGCGTTCTGTTTGCCGCCCGGCAAGCGGGTAGCCCCGTGCTCCCGGCGGGTACGCCGCTGCAGCGCGTAAAAGAGCCGACAGGCGCCGAGATTCCGCCGGTCGGAGTGAACCGCCTGAACCGCCCGCTGTTACTGAACTATCTGGAAGAAAAGGAGAAGACAAAGTGAATACCGCAGAGGATTTGCTCGCTGTGTCAGCCGAAATCTGGGAAGCTTATTTTCGACACCCGTTCGTTCGCGGCATTCAGGACGGGACGCTCGACAAGGCGCGTTTTCGCTTTTACCTGATTCAGGACGATCTCTATCTCGAAGAATACGCGAAAGTGTTTGCGCTCGGCGCGGCCAAGGCGGAGAGCCTTTCGACAGCGCTGCTCTTTTCGGAGTATCTCGCGGCAATCAACCGGGAGAGAGCGGTGCACGGCGGGTATTTCGAGAAACTTTCGGTGAGTGAGGAGGAGCTGAAAACCACGCCGCGCGCGCTCGACAACCTGTCCTATACCTCGTATATGCTCCGCGTCGGCTACGAGGGCGGAGAGGCGGAAATTCTGGCGGCGATTTTGTCTTGCGCCTACAGCTATGAGCTGATTGCAAAGCGTATGCTCGCAGAGAATCCGAGAGCGGGCAGCGATCCCTTTTACGGCGCGTGGGTGCGGGAATACGCCTCGGAGAGCTATGCGGCGGAGAATGCGAAGCTCGTAGCCGCACTGAACGCGGTGACGGAAGCAGCCGTGCCCGCAAAGCGGCAGCGCCTCCGGGATATTTTCCTGCACTGCTCCCGCTATGAACTCAAGTTTTGGGAGATGGCGTGGCAACAGAAAAAAGACTAGCGGTTTTATTCCGCTAGTCTTTTTTTAACACTGTCATTCAGGCGGGCGTGAGTTCCTGCTCAAGCAGAGCCTTGGCTTTCTCCCACGGCAGGTTCAGTGCGACCGCGAGTTCACCGGTCACCAAAAAATCGAGGCGCCGCTGGAAGCGGCGGTCAACTTCACTGCCCTTTTTGCCGGCGCGCCGCGCGCGCTGCATTTTCCGGTTGATGGCGCGCAACAGACGAAGCAAGTCGCTCCAGCCAAAGCCCTGCAGGGCGCGCCTGTAACGGTATTCCAGTTCCGAGGAGCGAAGGCCCTCATAGCTCGCAATCTCTTCTCCCTGCACCGCGCGTATGGTCTCCAACGCTTCTTCTCTCGAGATGACGGGGCGGAAGACGGTTTTTGTGCTGTTGACCGGGGTGTAAATGATGTCGCCGGGCGAGAAGAGAGGCGCCAGAATGTAATAAGTATTCGGTGCTGTATCCTCGGAGAAGGAGAGCTCCTGGATGTCGCAAATGCGGCAAACGCCGGAACTTTCATAGACAACAATATCGTTTAGTTGATACATAGTCCACCTCCTTTTACCAGTGTAACACAGCCAAAGGAGTTTTCCGACAATTTTGATAAAATCTCTCTTTTCCACAAATAAGCCCGAAAGACGGCTTATGCTTTATCACACAATGACGATTTGCTGGCGGAGATAGGACGGCAGTGCCATGCCACTGTCCCAGAAATAGAGCGAATTCCAGAGGTCGGCGGCATGCACCTCGGCCTGAAAGAGGTCGCGGGCGGCGGGCGAGCGGAGCAGAGAGCCCGCCGCAGCGGGACGGCTCACAATCGGGATGCTTGCGGCCTGTTTTAACATCGAGAGCAGTTCCTCGGAATCCCGCCGGAAACCGAGCAGGCGCGCATAGGGAGCGGCGCCGATCGGCGGAACCGCGTTTTCCGTTCCTTCCGCGCTGTCTTTGGCGAGCGCCTCTTCGCGCGCGGCATTCTTCCAGCGGAGCACATCCGACTTTCGTATGCCGAGGAAGATGTGGGTCAGCGCGCGCGCCACGCGGGTGTGCGCATACTGTCTGGTCTTCAGGTTATTCACAAGGGCCTCAAAGCCGTCCTCGCGGAAGCCGGTATTGGCAATGCGGTCAGCGAGATCGTCCGAGACATCGGAGAAGGTGGAGAGCGCCGTGCCCTCGTAGAGCAGATCCAGAACGCGCCGCTCGAGCGGGCCCACGAGGCAGTCGGGGTTCAGATAGGGCGTTTCGGCGAGCACTTCCCGTACGCTGTGCGGCACCATCCGGGACAAATCGTCCCAGGAGCCGCCGTTTAGGATGTGGGTGCGGATTGCGGTCGCGGAACTGAAATCGCCCTGCAGAATCGGGTCATGGTAGTCGCTCCCCTTTCGGGAGACGGTCGTCAGGCGAATCGGAATGCGCTCGGAACGCGCCGCGCGCGCGTATTCAAAGGCGAGGATGTTATTCGGCTTCGAGAGCAGCTCTCTCGTGCGGAGCAAAAGGGCGTTGTCCGCACCCGCCTGGCAGAGATCGGCGGCAATCGCATTGACCCGCGCCTCGGCGTAGGAAAGCCCGGTCTTTAAGCCCTCGCGGAGACTGTGCTGAAAGGCCTCGGAGTTCTCGTCAATGACATCGAGGAGCATCGAGAGCTCTTCGGCCGAGACATCTTCCGTGCCGCAGCAGAGATTCGGGATGCCGAGTCCCGCGAGCAGGCTCACGCCGTAGGCCGCGTAGTCGCGGGCCGAGGAGGAGCTGAACGGTGTCGGAATTTCAAAGACCGCGTCGGCACCCGCGCGGAGTGCGGCTTCGGCGCGCTTTAAGGGCGAATAAATCGCTGGCATACCGCGCTGCACAAAGTAACTGCTCAGGAAAACCACGCAGTAGGAGGCGCCGGTCAGCGCGCGCGCATTTCGCATCTGGTAGAGATGCCCGTTGTGAAACGGATGATATTCAGCAATAATCCCGACAACCTGCGCAAGATTAATCATAGTCTCTCCTGTATTTTGAAAAAAACAGCCTTCCGTCTTGTCACTCGTTTATTCATTGGTCTATAATAACAGAGATTGTGACTAATATAAAGTTGAAGGGGGAAACACACAATGAAAATTCTTGTCATGAACTGCGGCAGCTCTTCGTTAAAGTATCAGCTCATTGATATGGAGAACGAGAGCGTGCTTGCGAAGGGACTCTGCGAGAGAATCGGCATTGACGGCTCTCTGCTGACCCACACACCGGCGGGCGGCGAAAAGTATAAGGTCGAGGCAGCTATGCCGAGCCACAAGGAGGCAATTGAGCTCGTCATGCAGGCGCTGGTAGATCCTTCCCACGGTGTCATCAAGAGCACGGATGAGATTTCGGCAATCGGCCATCGCGTGGTTCACGGCGGAACATATTACAACGAGTCTGTGCTGGTCAATGAGGACGTGAAGAAGGCAATCGCGGACTGCTTTGACCTGGCTCCCCTTCACAATCCGGCAAACCTCATGGGCATTGAGGCCTGCGAGGCGGCTATGCCCGGCAAGCCGAATGTCGCTGTGTTCGATACGGCTTTCGGCATGAGCATGCCGGAGAAGGCTTATCTCTACGCACTGCCCTACGAGTACTACGAGAAGTACAAGGTGCGCCGCTACGGCTTCCACGGCACCAGCCACAACTTTGTCGCGGGTGAGGTAATCCGGAAGGGCGGTCTCGATCCGAAGAACGCAAAGGTCGTCGTGTGCCACCTCGGCAACGGCGCTTCGGTCTCGGCTTCGATCGGCGGCAAGTGCGTCGACACTTCGATGGGTCTCACCCCGCTCGAGGGTCTCATCATGGGCACCCGCTCGGGCGACATTGACCCCGCAATCATTCAGTTTATCTGCGAGCACGAGAAGCTCACGGTCGAAGAGATGACCGATGTCCTGAACAAGAAGTCCGGCGTCCTCGGCTTAAGCAACGGCATTTCCTCCGACTTCCGCGATATTGACGATGCGGCAAACGGCGGTAACCACCTTGCGAAGGTCGCGCTCGAGGCGTACACCCTCCGCGTCGCGAAGTACATCGGCGCTTATGTCGCGGCGATGAACGGCGTCGATGCGATTGCCTTCACGGCAGGTGTTGGCGAGAACGACAAGTTCATGAGAAAGAATATCTGCGCTTACCTCGGCTATCTCGGTGTCAAGATTGACGATGAGAGAAACAATGTCCGCGGCGAAGAGCGCCTGATTTCGACCGACGACTCGAAGGTGCAGGTGTACCTCCTGCCGACCAACGAGGAGCTCGCAATCGCAAGAGATACGCTGAAGCTGACCAAATAAAACAGACGGGCAGTGCGCCCCGGCAAGGTTCATCCCGGAACGGGAGAAAGGAAGACCTTATGTATACATTCGGCACTATGATTAACAAGCTCAAGGCGAACCCGAAGACCATCGTGTTTACAGAGGGCACGGATCCGCGTATTCTCGAGGCGGCATCCCGCCTCCTGGCAAGTAATTTCTTAAAGCCGATTCTGGTCGGTAACCCGGATGCCATTGAGGCAGCGGCAGAGGACGCGGGCTACAACATCCGCGGCGCACAGATTGTCGACCCGGAGAACTTTGACCGCTTCGACGAGATGGTCGAGAAGTTCTGCGAGATCAGAAAGTCGAAGGGCGTGACCCCGGAGCAGGCCAAGAAGATTCTCTCCGGCGCAAACTATTTCGGCACCATGCTGATCAAGATGGGCATTGGCGACTGCCTGCTCGGCGGCGCAACGTACTCGACCGCAGACACGGTGCGTCCGGCACTCCAGATCATCAAGACCAAGCCGGGCAACAAGATTGTCTCCTCCTGCTTTATCCTGGTTCGTCCGAGCGCAACCGGTGACAACGAGCTGCTCGCGATGGCAGACTGCGCTATCAATATCAAGCCGACCGAGGACGAGCTCGTCGAGATCTGCGGCGAGACCGTGAACTGCGCAAAGATTTTCGGCATTGACCCGAAGGTCGCTTTCCTCAGCTATTCGACCGTGGGCTCCGGCTCCGGTGAGGATGTCGACAAGATGAGAAATGCCTGCGCAAAGGCAAAGGCTGCGTTCCCGGACGAGGCAATCGACGGCGAGATGCAGTTCGACGCAGCGGTTTCCCCGACCGTCGCGCGCACCAAGATCAAGGACAGCAAGGTTGCAGGCTATGCGAACACCTTCATTTTCCCGGACATCAACGCAGGTAACATCGGCTACAAGATTGCACAGAGACTCGGCGGTTTTGACGCTTACGGCCCGATCCTGCTCGGTCTGAACGCGCCGATCAACGACCTCTCGAGAGGCTGCAATGCGCTCGAGGTCTATTCGATGGCGATTGTGACGGCAGCGCTCGCATAAGTGTCATAAACAGCTTGACAGGATAGATGTTGTATATTACACTAAACCTGTTATGCCAGAAATGGATGATTGCGGTTTTCAACCGTTAACGCTACGAGGTGAGGAGGTGTTTCAGGATGTCGATTTGTCCGAAGA
>ERZ773197.2083-NODE-2083-length-13053-cov-8.294045_pt1 | contig 13053 bp, 8 predicted proteins | sample MGYA00580999_ERZ773197 | MGnify/ENA primary metagenome ERZ773197 (study PRJEB29015, sample SAMEA2738166) | human oral metagenome | biome: human oral; feature: human-associated habitat; material: saliva | place: China | collected 2185 ...
ATTTTTATTATTTTTTTTATAATTTAATGTCTGTTCGTTGAATCTATTAAATTTTTCTTTTTGATAATGTTTTATTACATAAAATAAAAAATGTAGGCAAAATTTTATTTTGTCTACATTTCTTTTACTTTATTTATTAAAATCATTATTTAATTTATTAAATAAATCTTTTTACTAATACTCCACCAATTGCAATTATTGATAATCCTGCAACTGTAATACCAATATATTTTGGTTGGATACCACTTACTGTTGTAAGTGCTACTGGTGCATCATCTTGATCATCTTCACCTTTCTTTCTATTATTTGGTGTTGAATCTCTATCTGGTGTATGATATTTATTGTAATCTTCACTGATTTCGGCAGTGTTTGTCATTACTTTCATATTATCTTCACCATTAATCCATGTTAATAATACTGATACCTCTGCAGTTTGTCCTGGTTTTAGTAAAGTATCTTTTAATTTAGTTGTTACAATCTTTCCATTCTTTTCTGTCCAATCTGGGTTGTCTGCTTTATTGAATTTTAAACCACTTGGGATATAATCTGAAATTTCTTTTGCATATCCTTCAATTTCGCCTTCATTTTTAACTCTTATTGAATATCTGAATTTTACTACTGTATTTTTTAATCTTTTTCTATTAACTTCAACTTTTACTACTGGTTCAGGATCTTGTTCTGCATAATGTCCTGTATCTTTTACTTTTTGTTTACCATCTTCAATTACCATTACTTGTGTAACCCATTTTCTTAATGATAAATCAAAATATCTTACATATACTTTTTCGATGTCTTGATCATCTTCACCTTCATTCCATTTATTTGGTGTTGAATCTCTATCTTTTACTTCATTTCCATTTTCATCATGATGTTTACTTATTTGTGCTTTATTTATTAAAATTCTATCTGATGTTTGTGGTTCTATTACTTTGAATGCTATTTTTACATCTTTAAAGTCTGGTGTTTGCATTGTATCTTTATCAAATGCTTTTATTAAATTTGCTCCTGGTGTTTTTTCTTGTGCTTTTGATAAATAATCTGTTGTTATAGATACTGCTTCTTTTATATTTGTAGTTGGCTTATTATCTTTATCTATTAATTGCCATCTGTATTCTTTGTTTGTTTCATTATCTGGTAAGAATTCTAATCCTGCTGGTACATCATCTTTTACTTCTGTTGCATATCCATTCATTGATCCTTCATTATATACTCTTATTGTATATGTTACTATATCTGTTGTATTAACTTTTACTGGATCTTTTGGATGATTATATGTCATTGTTGTAACTTCTTTTCCATCTTGTCCAATTGTTCCAAATTTTGAAGTATCAACTTGTGGAATTCTTGATGTTACAGCTTCTTTATTTACTTGTGTAATGAATTTTCTTAATGCTAAATCAAATTCTTTTACTACAACTTTTTCAAAATCATCATCATCTTCTTGACCCCTATAATGATAATTTTTATCTGTTAAATCTTTTTTATTTAATTCATTTCCATGATATCCTGGTAAATCATCACCATTTGGTCTTTCAACTCTTTTATGATTATCTCTATCTGGAATATTAAATTCATTATGTGATTCTGTTATTTCTGCAATATCTGTTAAGTATTTATTTGTTTTAACTCCTGATTTTATTCTTGTTTGAACTTTTAATTCTTTATAATCTAATGTTTTTCCATTAAATTTCTTGATTATATTATCTTTACTTCTCTTTTCTGATAAATAATCTGTTTTTATTGTAGTTCCTGTACTATCTGCTGGATCTAATATCCATCCATATTGTTTATTGAAATCATTATTTAGAAATTCAAGTTGTTCTGGTAAATGATCTGCAACTTCATCTGCATATCCATCAATATCACCTTCATTATATACTCTAATTGTATATGTTACTATATCTGATTGATTTATAACTACTGGTTCTTTTTGATGTTTATATATTGCTGTTGTATCTGTTCCATTTACTAATGGTGTTACATCTGGATTTGGAATTCTTGATGTAATTTGTTTATCATTTACTGCTGTAATAAATTTTCTTAATGATAAATCAAAAGTTTTTTGAACAGGTTTTAATGGTTCATAATCATCATCATCTTCATAACCTCTTCCTCTTTCTGATGTTCTTGTATTGTAATTTCTAATTTGATCTTCTGTTAAATTATGATGTGATGAATCTCTATCTTTAAGTTTTTCACCATTTGCTGTTGTTTCACCTGTTATTTCTGTTACGTTTGTTAAATCTTTTACTGTTAAATTAGCTTTGTTTGTTACTACACATTCTATTTGAAAGTCAACATAGTCTAATCTTAAATTTTGTTTTGCTGCATCTTTATTAAATGCTTTGATTGAATCTCTTGCATGTAATGATGATGTTATTGTTTTTCCATTTGCTACCCATTGATTTGCTTGATTTATTTGACTATTTGGTGCTAATTCTAGTCCATCTGGTAAATAATCTGTAATCTCTGTTGCTAATCCATCAACATCACCTTCATTATAAACTCTTATTGTATATGTTACTATATCTCCTGCTTCAACTTCTAAAGGTTGTTTTGTATGTGTTTTTACTGCTGTTGTTCTAAATTCTGATGTTCCTTTTACTAATCCTTCTAATGCATCTTGTGTTACTATTGGCTCTCTACTTGCAATATTTTTTGCTGTTCCATTAGCTGATCTAATTGATACAATGAATTTTCTTAATGCTAAGTCAAAATTTGGTTGTCTTGGCTTTGTTTTTAATGGTTCATAATCATCATCATCTTCATAGCCCTTTCCTCTTTCTGATGTTCCTGGATTATAATTTTGAATTTGATCTTGCGTTAAATTATGATATGTTGAATCTCTATCTTTTATTAATTCACCATTTGCTGTTTTTTCGCCTGTTATTTCTGTTACGTTTGTTAAATCTTTTACTGTTAAATTTGATGAATTTGATACTATACATTCTACTTGGAAATCTAAATAATCTAATCTTAGATTTTCTTTTGAATCATTTTTGTTAAATGCTCTAATAACATCTCTTGCATGTAATGATGATGTTAATACTTTTCCATTTGCTGTCCATTGATTTGCTTGATTTATTTGACTATTTGGTGCTAATTCTAATCCTGCTGGTAAATAGTCTGTTAATTCTGTTACACATCCATCGATATCACCTTCATTATATACTCTTATTGTATATTTTACAATATCACCTGGTTCTACTTCTAATGGTTGTTTTGTATGTGTTTTTACTGCTGTTGTTCTAAATTCTGAACTTCCATTTGCTAAACCTTCTAATGCATCTTGTGTTACTATTGGTTCTCTACTTGGAACTTGTTTTGCTGTTCCATCTGCTGATTTAATTCCTGTAATAAATTTTCTTAATGCTAAATCAAATTCTTTTGATTGTGGTGTTGGTGGTATTACTGGCTTTGGTTTTAATGGCTCGTAATCATCATCATCTTCATAACCTTTTCCTCTTTCTGATGTTCCTGGATTATAATTTTGAATTTGATTTTGTGTTAAGTTACGTGCTGTTGAGTCTCTGTCTATTATTTGCTCTCCATTTGCTGGAACTTCTCCTGTGATTTCAGCTACGTTTGTTAAATCTTTTACTGTTAAATTTGTTGTGTCTCCTACAACACATTCTACTTTATAATCTAAATAGTTTAATCTTAAGTTTTCTTTTGCGGCATTTTTATTAAATGCGCCTATTACATCTTTTGAATGTAGAGAAGATGTTAATGTTTTACCATTTGCTACCCATTGATTTGCTTGGTTTATTTGACTATTTGGAGCTAATTGTAATCCTGCTGGTAAGTAATCTGTTAATTCTGTTACTATACCATCAATTTCACCTTCATTATATACTCTTATTGTATATGTTACTATATCTCCTGTCTCAACCTCCAGTGGTTGTTTTGTATGTGTTTTTACTGCTGTTGTTCTAAATTCTGAACTTTCTTTTGCTAATCCTTCTAATGAATCTGATGTTATTACTGGTTCTCTGCTTGATACTGGTTTTTCAACTCCTGCTGCAGATCTAATGTTTGTTATAAATTTTCTTAATGCTAAATCAAATATTTTTGGTTGTTCAATTATTGGTATTATTTTTTCATCATTGAAGTTTTTTGGTGCTTTTTGTACAACTGCTACTGGTTGATTTCTTTGTGCAATGTTTGCAGCTGTTGACCAATATGTTACATCTGTTGTTGTATATTGTGCATTTACTACAATTTTGAATGATTTAACATTTGTTGATTTTGGAACTATTGCATAGAAATTTGCTCCTCTTGCATTTAGTATTTTTTCTGTTACATTATTTCCAGGATAATCAACTCCTTGATCATTTACAATTCTAACATTTCCTATTGGTACATCTCCTTGAACATTTACTGTTAATCCAGGATTGTTTGTATATGTTAAACTATATGGTCCGAATTTGTAATTTGATCCATCATCTACATATGTTGCACTATCTTTATTGAAATTAACTGTTGTTGCTGATGTTTGATAACTGTATCCTGCTGCTACTGCTCTATCAGCTTCTTCTACTAAATATTTGTATAAATCGTTTAATGGATAATCAATTTCAGCTGAATAGTATTTTTCAGCTACTGCTGTTTTTGTATTATTTTGGTTATCTGGACCTACTCTTAATGTTTCATCATGTCCCTTTGGATGATAAGCACCTTGTGGATTTGTATAATACCAAATTGCCATTTGTTGTGCAGCTTCAATAATATCTGCCATTGCTTCTGGTGTCATTGTTTCTTTGTCACCTTTGAAGTCTTGAATATCAATTCCTGCTGCTTGGAACAAATTATTTACTGAAGTTTGATCATTTGGATTTGCCATGTTATTTAAAATCCACATGATTTTATTGTAATTTGGTGTTACTCCTCCTGATATTCCAATTGCTTCTTTATACTCATTTCCAATTGTTTCTGGTTGTTTCATATCAAAATATTGTGTATATGGAACTACTGCTCCTGTTGCTCCTTCTGATCCAAAACCAATTCCATGTCTTAAACAGTATATTTGTGTACTATAATCAACATTTCCTTGTCCTTGAGCATTATCATATTTAACAATCTTGATATCTGGTCTACGCATTGTACCTTCATCTAAATAGTCATAGAATCCTGTTTTTCTTGCATTACTATTGTTAAATAGTCCTAAATACATAGGATTTGCTGAAGAATCTGCTGCATATGATGTATTTGATAAAACTAACATACCAGCTAAAATGATTCCAGCTAAAATAATAAAAACTTTTAACTTCTTCATATTTATTCTCTCTCTATATTTATAATTTTTTAGTTTACACTACTATATTATTATACAGCATTTAAAACTCTTGTGCAATATGTAAACTAAAAATAATATTAATTTAAAATTAATTTAATATTTACGTAGAAAAGACCTCAAAGAATTATATCTATACTTTTAAAGTTAATTTTTAATATAACCTTTTTTAGTAATTGATATGTTCTTTGAAGTCTTTATTTTTTAGCCTAAATTAATCTTTAATCTACATTATTCGAGTAGCTACTTCGACTAATTTTGATCTTCGATTTCTTTTGGCTGATAGATGAACCTGCCAACATAATGGCTCATCTTTCCAAATCTGTGTCAATTTTGATAATGACTCTCCTTCTTCTAGCTGAGTCTGATCTGGATCCCCTGTTATTACTAGCTTAGAATTTTTTCCTACTCTCGTTACTAAGCTTTTTAACATTAAAAATGATGCATTTTGCATCTCATCTGCAATAATAAAGCAGTTTTCGAAGCTGTGTCCAACTAAAAATCCAATTGGCAGTATTTCAACTATACCTTCTTCCAAGAAAGTATTTGATTCTTGTTTTGCTTCTTTAAACGCTTGCGCTATCGGCATTTTCTTTGCTTTTTCTATTGCAATTCCATTAAATATTGCGTCTTGGACTCCTCCTAAAAATGGAGAAACCTTTTTTTCTGCATCACCAGGAAGAGCCCCTATCTCTTCCCCTCCTATTGTGATTGTTGGCGCTACCACAATAACTTTTCCATACTTACTATCTTTTACTGCTTGCTCTATTGCAGCTATTATAGCCATGTAAGTTTTTCCTGTTCCTGCAACTCCTGTTGCAATCACTAATGGCGCATCTTGTGCACTTGCAAATAATGCTGAATCATACATTTTGCTGTATTCATCATCTAATTTGTACCTTTGTGATCCATGCACAAGACTTTCAATCCAGCCATTCTTATAAATAGCTGCTTTAAATTCATTTAGCAACAAGAATTGATTCTCATGAAAATTTTCATTTGTCTTAACTCTTCCTGCTTTAATGAACTGATCAATTTCTTCTCCGCTAAGAGATATTTTTACATATCCCTTATAAATTGATCTTTTCTTGAGGTTTTGTACTTTAATTCCAAGCTCTTTTGCCATGTATTCTAATTTAGATTCGTTATAAAGAATTAAAACTTTTTCTTCATCAGAATATTTTTTGCAAAATAGCAAAATTTCAGAATCAATAGCATCTGCCCCCTCAATTTTGGTCTTTCCGTTCTTTTCAGCTATTACTTCCACAAAATGTCCTTGATTTTTGATACTTTCTAGAAAAGCATCAATGTCTTTCAACCCTAACATAGCCTTTTTGGAAATAATCACCTTTTCTCCCTGTATTGCAAATTCTTTTAATCTACAAGGATTGTTCACAATTTCTAAAATTGTGTTTTTGCTCAACACTTTCATTAGAAATCCTCCCAATTTTCATATGCATTGTTTACGGTGACATATATATAATAACATTTTTGCAAAAATATTACAATAATATTACATAAATATTTAAAATGTTTTTGATTTAAATAAAAAAAAAGCAGTACATTAAGTACTGTTTTTCTTATTTTAATTTATTTAATTCTTCAATTATTTCTTCTTTATCTGTAACTCCGATAAATTCTTTTATTTGTTCACCTTTTCTTAAAATTAGTAATGTTGGTATTGTCATTACTTCATATTTTGCTGCTAATTCTTGTTCATCATCGCAGTTTGCTTTGTAAAATTCTACACCTTCTACTTCTTCTGATATTTCTTCTACGATTGGTGCCATCATTCTACATGGTCCACACCAATCTGCATAAAAATCTACAAATACTAATTTATCTGAATTTTTAACACTATTTTCAAACTCTTGGTTTGTTAATTGTTTTACCATATTTTCCTCCTTATTTTACTAATTTAGCAATATAAAATCCTTCAAATTTTTTATCTGGCAAAATAGTTATTGTTTTATTTTCAATTCCTTTTACTATTTTAAGATCATTATTTTGTAATAATTCAATTTTTTCTAGATGGATATTAGTGTTTCTAGTAATTATTTTTTTTATTATTTCATCATTTTCTTTTTCTAATATTGAACATGTTGAATATATTATTGAGCCACCTTTTTTTAATAATTTTATTGCTTTTTCAAGTAATTTTTCTTGTATTTTTGTTGTTTTATTAAGCAAAGTTTCATTTAAGTATCTATTAAAATCTGTTTTACTATTTATTGTTCCAGTTCCTGTACATGGTGCATCTAACAAGATTTTATCAAATTTCATAAAATTATCTAAGTCTATTGAATTTTTATTTATACAATAAACTTTTGCTCCTTGCTTTTTTATATTATATATCATCTTGTCAAGTCTTATAGTGTTTCTTTCACATGCTGTAATATTTGATTTATTCATTGATAATGCTGCAATTTCTGTTGTTTTTCCTCCAGGTGCTGCGGCCATATCTAGAATATCTTCATTTTCCTTTGGATTAATAAATAATGGTGGTATCATTGATGATAAATTTTGAATATATATTTTTCCTTCATTATAGATGTTTGTTTGTCTTAATTTTAAATCATCTTCTACACAAAATATTTCTGGTAATTTTATATCAGGTACTATACTGTTATTTAATTGATTATATTTAATTTCGTTTTTTATTAATTCAACAATTACTTCTTTGCTATCTGATTTTAGTGTGTTTACTCTAAATATTGTTTTTCTTTTTTCTTGATATCCTTTTTGTATATATTCTAATTCTTTTTCATCATATTGATTTTTTAATTCTTTTTTTAACCATTCTGGTATTTCTATCATTTTTCTACCTACTTATTATGTATGTCAACTTGTTGATATGGAATGTCTATATTGTTTTCTTCCATTACGTCTGCAATTTTTCTTAATACTATTCTATTTGCTCTTAATTTATCATATGGATGACATGTTATTCCTATACAATAATCTTTACTTGATGGTGCAAGTTCTACTAGTCCATAATTTTTTACTGTATCTATTATTTCTTCTTTTTTTAGTTCTTCTACAACTAAATCTGCTATTTGATCTGCTTTACTCATTTTAATTTCATACGGAAAATTTATTCTTGTATATAATTCTTTTGAGATTTTTTCTACTTGTTCTATATTACGATTTGCTATTGTTATTTCATTTCCATTAGCTATATCATACATTTTTGTTGATCTTAAACCTATTATTGCTACTCTTCCAGTTACATTATTATATTTTATAATATCTCCTACTTTAAAATATGCATCAGATATTATTGTTAATCCTCTTATTATATCTTTTAGTGCATCTTGTATTGCTAAACCTACAACAACTGAAATTATTCCAAGTCCTGCTAACATTGATCCTACATTTATACCATTTACTTCTAATAATATAAAAAAAATCATAATTATCATTGCATATCGTAATGTACTTAATGTTAAGCTTGTTATTGTTTTATCTTTATTATTTCTATATGCTTTTGTATTTTTCCTTGCATTTTTTATTAAATGATCAAATCCTCTAAATATAAATACACTTATCAATAATATTATTGCTGAATAAAATAGTTTACTATTTAATATAATTTTTAATATTTCAATTGCATTTTTCATATATCATTCCTCTTTTGCTATTCTTCTATTTATACTATAATTTTTTTAGATTTAGTTTTATCTTTAATTTTATTTATTTTAAATCTTCCTTTTCCTCTTATTGTAATATATGTATTTTCTTCTACTTTTATTGAAGTTCTTACCTCCTCTTTAAAATTCACAAATATTCTTTCATCTTTTATTAATTCTTGTGTTTTGTTTCTTGAGCATCTCGCTAATACTGATATGATCGAATCTAATCTCATTGATGATGTTATTATATTTTTTATATCTTTTTTTGAAGAATATAATTTATGTCCTTTATCTTTTCTATTATAACTTTTGTTTTTTTATTAATTTTGTCCATCTTCAAAATCCCTTATTGCTTCTCTAAACATTTCTTCAATTTTTAATGCTGATTCACTTAATTTGTATTTTTTCATGATGTTTGTATATTCTTGTTCTAGCTTTAATTTTAAAGAATTATGTTCTATCCAATAATCAATTTTTTTGGCTAATTCTGTACTGTTTCCAGATTGAAATAATGATTTTTTATCTATTGCAAATTGTTTTGCTGACGTTTCTTCTGTATTTGCAATTATGGGTACTCTTCCTAATGCCATTGCTTCCATACATGTTACTGGTTCTGATTCAAAGTCTGATGGATGTATATATAAATCTGAATATCCTATTATTTCATATAGTTCACTTTTTGAATACCAGTTAAATATTGGTGGATTTGTTAGCCTAAATGATTTTTTTCTTAAAGCATTTTCTTCTGGTCCTTCTCCTGCAGCTATTAATTGTATTACTTTTTCATATTTTGATTTTACTATTGCATCAATTATTATATCTTGTTTTTTTTCTTTTACATATTTTCCAACTGTTGTTATTACATATTTATCTGAAAATCTATTTGGTTTATTTAATTTTAGATATTTTAATTCATCACTTACTCCATTAGATATTTCATGAAAATTTGATATAAATCCTTGTTCTTCTAATTCATTTACTATGTAATTACTTGGACAATGTACATGTTCTATTTTATTATAAAAATTTTTAAAGTATAGGAATATTAATTTGTTTATTATTCTACTTTGTCCCATACCTATTACATTACTTATTGATTGTGGCTGTATATAGAATCCTGCTGTGCATGGTACTCCTTCTTTTTCTGCTATTTTCAATACTTTTCTTGATAATTTAAATGGTGTAAAAAAATGAATTATATCTACTTTTTTTACTATTTTTTCTATTTCTTTTATATTTGGTTTTGCAAACTTTAATTCTTTATCGAGAATTTTATTTTGTAACATTTTATTTATTTTTAATTCTTGGCATTCTATTTTGTTTTTTGATCCATCACCTATACCTGTCCAGTATATTGTATTTCCTGTTTTTGATAGTTCATCAGCTAATCTATTTGCAATGACTGTTACTCCACTGTTCATATTATCCATCTGATCTATTACAAAAAGTATATTCATTTTTTGTTCCTTTTATATTTTTCGTATCTCTATCTTTTGTATACTATTATATATTTTCATTAATATTTTTTATCAAATATATTGTATTTATATCTCTTATATAATTCATTTTAATTAATTCTTTTGCTTCTTCTATTGTACATTCAACCATGTCGATATATTCATCTGAGTCTAATTTTTGTTCAGATACTTTTTTACATCCTTTTGCAATGAATGTAGTAGTTATTCCTGCTAATGCTCCCATATCACAATAATAATCTGCTACTTTTATTAATTCTTCTGGTTCTAATCCTGTTTCTTCTTTTAATTCTCGTAATGCTGCTATTTCAGGATCTTCATCTTTTTCTACATAACCTGCTGGTGCTTCTATTCCTACTGTTCTTTTTGTAAAAACTCGTGGTTCAATTACTAAAATCACATTTCCTTCTTTAGTAATTGGTAAAATTGAAACTGATGTTCCTACACTTCCATTTTTATAAACTTGCTCTCGATGTATTTTCTTTCCATTATTTAGTGTTATTTCATAATTATTTACTGTTATAAATCCTTCACTTTCAAAAGGTTCTGATTTGTGTATCGTTTTAAATTTTTCAATACTTTTTTCAATCTGTTCTATTAGTTCTTTTCTCATTTTACCTCCGTCGTTTATCTTTTATATTAACACATTTTGGATTTTTTCTCAATATTTATCGCATTTTTATTGTTTTTTTACTTTATATCTTGTATAATGTGAATATAATTATTATGCAATAGTAGCTTAGTTGGATAGAGCACTCGGCTACGAACCGAGAGGTCGTGGGTTCGAATCCCTCCTGTTGCACCAGAGCACCATTTTAATGATGTTTTTTTATTAAGTTATAAATAAAATAAGAAAACAGTACTTTCTTTGTACTGTTTTTTTATTTTATTTTTCATTTTCCTTTTTTATTTCAACATATCTTTTTATTTTTTGTGTTGTAGTTTTTTCCATAGGGATATCTGTTATTTCAATTTCTTTTATATGTTTATATGTTACTAATTCTTTATTTATCTTTTTTATATCTTCCCATATGTCTTTTCTATATTCTTCTTCTGATTTTTCACCATATATTTGCTTTATTCTATCTTTATCATAAATAATTTTTGCTTTAAGAACTGTATCTGTTTTATCTTTTTCTCTAGGGAATACTATACATTCTGATACATAATCTAATTTTGTTATTAAAAATTCAAGTTCTTGTGGATATACATTTTTTCCATTTCTTAATACTATAATATCTTTTTTTCTTCCTGTTATAAATAGAAATCCATCTTTATCTATATATCCATAATCTCCTGTTTTAAAGAATCCATCTTTTGTAAATGCATTTTTTGTCTTTTCTTCATCATTATAATATCCTAGCATTACATTTTTACCTTTTGCTAAAATCTCTCCTATTCCATCTTTATCTGGAGTATCTATTTTTAATTTTTGATTTAACAAACAATATCCTGCTGAACCTATTTTATGCTTTGTTTCACTTTCTGCTGTTAATACTGGTGAGGTTTCTGTTAATCCATATCCTTGAATTAAATTTATTCCCCAATTATTATATGCTATTATAGTATCTTTCGATATACTTGCTGATCCATATAATACTTTTTTCAAATGTCCTCCAAATACTTTATGTATTGGTCTAAATAGTATTTTTCGTAAATCTATATGTAATTTTAATAATCTATTTGATATTTTTATCATTTTTTCCATTAATTTTTCTTTTCCTTTTTCAGCAAGTCCTTTTTGTATTTTTTTATACATTGATTCCATTACTAATGGTACTGCAACGAATATTGTTACTTTATATTCTTTTAAGTTATCTGTTATATATCTTAATCCATCACAAAATGCAACTCTTCCACCTTTATACATTGATAATAAAATTGTTATTGTATTTTCAAATGTATGATGTATTGGTAAAAATGATAATAATGTATCTTTTGGTATTATTTCAACATGAAATTGGATACTATATACATTTTCCATTATTCCTGCTTGTGTCAACATTACTATTTTTGATTTGTCTGTTGTTCCTGAAGTAAATAACATTATATTCATTTGATCATCTTTTATTTGAACTTTATTATATTTTTCATCACCTTCTTCAAGTAATTTAATTCCCTTTAATACTGCTGTTTCAAAATCAATTATATTTTTATTTTCTACTTTTTCCATACAAATTATTGTTTTTAATTTATTATCTTTTTTTTCTCTTAATTTACTAAATATATCAATGTGATTTTTATCTGTTATTACTGCATCTATATCACTTCTTTTTAACAATGATTCAATTTCTTTTTCTGGCAATAATTTGTCCATTGGTGCTACTATTTTTCCTGCAGTAGCTACTCCTAAATATCCTTCAACCCATTTTTCGCTATTATCACCTATTATTACAACTCTTTTTATTTCTTTTTCATAATTTAATATATATGTTGCTAGGCCTTTTACTTTTTGAGCTACTGTTTTAAATGTTGTTTTTATAATAATTGATGGTTTTTCTTTTAAGTTTTTTTTATATTCATAACATATATTTTCTGCATAATTTTTTTCTACATAATCTATTAGTTCTCTAAAATTTTTTAATTTTCGTTTTTCTTTGATTTTTTCCATGAATATTTCCCCTTTTATAATTTTAATTTCATTATATATTTT
>ERZ773197.2084-NODE-2084-length-13051-cov-6.339797_pt1 | contig 13051 bp, 13 predicted proteins | sample MGYA00580999_ERZ773197 | MGnify/ENA primary metagenome ERZ773197 (study PRJEB29015, sample SAMEA2738166) | human oral metagenome | biome: human oral; feature: human-associated habitat; material: saliva | place: China | collected 2185 ...
GATTCGTTAATTAATTTTATTAATATTTCTAGATTTTTGTATTCATCAATTATACTTTGTGGTGCGTTTTCGATATTTGGATATTTTTCTTCTATTAATTGCTTTCTTATTATATATTGATTTACTGGTATTTTATCAATCTTTTCTTGTTCTTTTCTTATATATTCACTTTCATCTTTTTCTGAAACATCTGATGAATTCATCTCTTTAAAAATATCAAATTTTTTTAGATTATTTTCATATTCTTCTATTAATGTGACATTTATTTCTATATCATTTGATGATTTTACCTTTTCTGTTGTAAAATCAGACTCTGACACTTCTAATATATTTAATAATGTCTGTATTGTATATATCTCATCCTGTACACTTATTGGTGCTGATGTAATATCTGAATATTTTGACATTAATAGTATTCTTCTAGTTTTTAATTTTTTATTAAATGCATCCATCAATTCATTCATTTTATCATTTGTATCTTGCATTAAATAAATTTCCTCCAATTTATGTATTCTTTATAAATTTACCATTATGGTATCTTATTGTCAAATCTATTTTTTTATAATATTTTATTAAAATAGTTGACTTTTTTCACATAAGTGAGTATACTTATATTGTTAGTCAAATGGGTCAGTAGCTCAGTTGGACAGAGCAACGGCCTTCTAAGCCGTGGGTCGGGGGTTCGAATCCCTCCTGGCTCACCATTTTAAACTAACTTCGAGGCGTAGCGCAGTTGGTAGCGCGCGTGGTTTGGGACCATGAGGTCGCAGGTTCGATCCCTGTCGCCTCGACCATTTAAAAGGATTTTTTAAGAAATTTTAGAAAATTTCAAAAAAGTCCAAAATGTGAAAAGGCACATGTTTGTATGATTACAGCATGTGTCTTTAATTTTATCAAATTCTATAAAATACTTGAAAATACCGAAAAAATTTCCAAGTTAAATTTCCAAAATTAATTTTTTTATCTAAAAAAATTTCCAAAAAATTTCAAGAATAGCTATCCCTTATTCCGACTGGATTAGGAGGAAAACTAATGCTAACTTTTGTACCTCATAAAATTAATGAAACCTACAATAAAGTAGAATTTTATCGTGTTAACAAAGAGCTTTGTAATAACGAAGTTTATAAAGATTTATCCCCTACAGCAATTCTATTATATTCACTGCTATGTGATAGATTATCATTAAGTTATGCAAATGTCTTAAATAATAAAACATCAAAAGCGAAAAATCATTACTATGATGAACAAGAAAATGTATATGTGATTTTTACGAGAATGGATTTAGAAGAAAAGTTACATGTAGGTAAGTCTGCTATAGCTTCAGCATTTGAACAACTGAAAATAGCGAATTTAGTTCAAGAAAAAAGACAAGGTCAAAATAAGCCTAATAGAATTTATGTGGGAAAAACCATATCAGAAATAAAGGAAGAATTTATAAATTGGAAGTCTGAAAATCAAACTTCTGGAATTACGAATTTCATACCTCAGGAAATACGAAAATCAGATGCAAATAAGAATAATATAATAAATTTAAAGAATAAAGATAGGAACTATTTAAATTACGAATCAAGAGACTATTCTGATATGGACTGGGATAAATTATATGCAAATTATAATTGGGAATAGGAGGATTTTTTAAATGGAGAATCTAAAAGAAAAATTAACTTACCGACAAGAAGGAGATTATTTAATACCAAATATAGCAGTTTCAAAAGATGAAAGCAATAACAATCATATCGGTAAATATGGCTATTTAAGACTAGATTATTTAAAGAAAAATAAAAAAGGTTATTATATAGAATTAATGCTTGATGGAAAATTACCAGAGCATTTAATTGAAATTGATAAACAAGCTAATAAAAAAGTAAAAGCTATAATAAGGAGTTTAGCAAAATTACAAAATGTTGATGAGAAACTAAAAGCAAACAATCAGATAGAATGGGTAAAATTAATGAATAATTTAAAAAATTCGGCTGAAGAAATTGTACTTAATGAATTAATTTATAATTAAAATGGAGGATCTAATGAAATGAGTAATTTTAGAGAAGTAAATAATGATATATTAAAAGAATGGTTTGATTATAGAGAAGACACTTATTTTTGCAATACAAATGAACAAGATAAAAAATATGAAATTAATCTTGAAGAGATAGGAGATAGAATTCTAAAGAATGTTCAAAAACAAAATCAAAAATATGTTAGAAGTCAATTGGATTTACTTGATAAAAATCTTTTTGATTACATTACATATTGGAACGAGAAGTATTACAGAAATGGTTTTTGTGATGGAGTAGAGATAATTATTAATAGTCAATAGAAAAAGCCCTATTGGGCTTTTTGAAAATAAAACTAAATTTTCTTATCTTGATTAATTTGATTTTTTATAATTTGAATAAACTCATCCATTTTCATACTATTTTGTTCTTTACTACCAAGTTTGCGGAAGCTTACTGAATCATTCTCAATTTCCTTATTACCTATTACAACAGTATATGGATTTTTCATTTCATTACTTACTTTAATCTTTTTATTTAAAGTCTCGCCACTATCATCTAGTTGAACTCTAATATCTTCTTCTAATAATTTATCCATTAAATTTTTACAATATGCACTATGTGCATCATTGTTTACAGGTATAATATTAACTTGTACTGGAGAAAGCCAAATTGGTAATACTCCCTTAAATTGCTCTAGTAATAAAACTAAAAATCTTTCATAAGATCCTAAAATTGCTCTATGAATCATTACAGGAATTTGCTTTTCTCCATTTTCATCAATATAGAATAATCCAAATCTTTTTGGAGTAGCAAAATCAAGTTGTATTGTTGGAATTTGAATTTCTCGTGCCAAGGCATCTTTAAACATAAAATCTATTTTTGGTCCGTATAATGCTGCTTCGCCTTCACAGACTTTTGCATCTAAGTTTAATTCATTACAAATGTCTTTAAGTATCTTTTCGCTTAACTGCCAATCTTCATTACTTCCAATATATTTTTCAGGATGTTTACTATCTCTTAATGATAATGAAACCCAATAATTATTCCATAATCCAATCTTTGAATAGAAATCTCTAATTATATTATACATATTTATAATCTCATCTTTTACTTGATCTATTCTACAAAAAGAATGACCATCTTCTACTGTAATAGCATATACTCTTGATAATCCACCTACAGAACCTTGTAATTCAGCTCTATATTGTTTGTCTGATTCCATATATCTAATAGGCAAGTCTTTATAGCTACGAATTTTTGAGCTATATATTTGTGTATGATGTGGGCATTGCACAGGTTTCAAAACAAATTCATGTCCTTTGAGAGAACTAACTCTAAATAATTCATCATTAAATTTTTGTGCATGTCCAGAAGTTTCAAATAGGCTTATATTAGCAAGGGAAGGACAACTGACTTTTTGAAAACCATATTTTCTACATATTTTTTCAATCTGTTTTTGTAATTCATCTTTTACAATTGTTCCTCTAGGAGTATATAAAGGTAATCCTGCTCCTAAAAAATCTGAAAAACAAAATAAATCTAAATCCTTTCCTATTTTTCTATGATTTCTTTCTTTTGCATCTTGCAAAAATTTTTCATATTCTTTTAATTCTTCTTTTGATGAAAATGCTTTTCCAGATATACGATTAATCATTTCATTATCAATATTTCCATCAATATATACACCACTAATTCTTATTAGCTTAATAAATAAATTACTTTCTTTTTGTAATTCTTTTTCTAATTCTACTAAATCATTTTCTCCAATAGCTTTATTGATTTTAAAATCAAAATGAAATTCGTTTTCATCAGCAATTATCTTTTCTAATTCTGGCTTTCCATACTTTTTAATTATAACTTTTTTGAGCAATTCTGCTCCTTCTTCATTTAACATTATTATTCCTTCTTTCTAATTTTATTTTATTTAATAGAGGGTGCCTAAATTTTTTATATTAATATCTATTTTAATGTTGGTATTAGTTTTGGCATCGGTATCAGTATCATTTTCAGTCTTAGTCATATCTATCATCTCCTTTTTTATTTTAACAAAAATACGAGCCCTATTACAACTTTTGGATTGTAATAGAACTCGTAACTTAAACTCTATATTTTAAGATACACTAAAACAACCAATTACTATATATAATTGATTTCATATTTGTTAATTCGGTTGTGGTTTTAAATTGTTTGTTTAACATATCTATCTTTCTCCCTCTATTAATATAGTTCTATTTTAGCATATTTTTCCTATAAAATAAATAGTAAGCAAACAAAATTAAACTAAAAACTCACAACATCTTGACAAGTGTGAGTTTTTAGTTTAAAATTTATATAGGTGAGAGAAATGATATATAACCATAAAGAAATAAAAGAAAAATATAAATCAGATTATCAAATAAATAAAGCAATAGAAAATAAAGAAATATATAAAATAGAAAAAAATATATATTCTGATACCAAAAATATTAATTATTTAGAAATGCTTTCAAAAAAATATACAAATGCAATTTTTACAATGGATAGTGCTTTTTATTTCCATAATTTAACAGATGTTATTCCAAATAAAATTAATTTAGCTACCAAGAGAAATGCATTAAGAATAAAAGATGATAAAATTATACAAATTTTTATTTCAGAAAAATTATTTGAAATTGGTAAAACACAAATGATTGTTGAAGGAGCAACTATTAATGTATATGATCAAGAAAGGATGTTAATAGAGCTAATCAGAAATAAAAATCAGATAGCTTTTGACTATTATAAGGAAATTATATCCAATTACAGAAAAAGAATTAATGATTTAGATGTAAGTAAAATTGAAGAATATATAGAAGTATTTCCACATGAAGAACATATATATGATATACTACAAAGAGAGGTGTTTTAATGGATTTAAGAGAAATGAGACAAATCTATATAGATGATGGATATGAACCTTTAGATGCTTCATCAAAAGTATGCCAAGATATACTCCTAGCTAAAATATCCAAAAGTTCATTAAATAGAAATATAACTATAAAAGGCGGAGTAGTAATGCATAATATTTCAAAAGATAACAGACGTGCTACCAGAGATTTAGACCTGGATTTTATTAAATATTCGTTAGATGATACATCAATAAAAGATTTTATAGAAAAATTAAATTATCCAAAAACAGATATAAGTATAAAAATTATTGGAAAAATAGAAGAATTGAGTCATCAAGATTATAATGGAAAAAGGGTATATATTGAGCTTAAAGATAAAAATCATAATAAAATTGAGACAAAGCTAGATATAGGAGTACATAAAAATTTTGACATAGAGCAAGACGAATATTTTTTTGACTTAAATAATATTAACGAAAATGTTACATTATTAATAAATTCAAAAGAGCAAATCTTTACTGAAAAGCTAAAGTCACTATTAAAATTTGGCTTTGTTTCAACAAGATATAAAGATATTTTTGATTTTTATTATTTAATTAATAATGAAAATTTAGATAAGGATAAATTATTAAAATGTTTTGATATATTGATATTTAAAGATGATGTGATGAAAGAAAATAATGTAAATGATATATTTAAAAGACTAAATAGAATATTACATAACCGAAACTATTTAAGAAATTTAAATACAGCTAAAAACAATTGGTTAGAGTTGCCAATAGATGATGTAGTACGAAATGTACTATATTTCTTTGAAACTATCCAATTTGCTGAGTTATAAGAGCATATTTGATATATGTTCTTATTTTAGCAGAAAAGATTAAATAAGAAAATATGTGAAATAATATAATTAATAGAAAAATCAGTCACAATTTACATAATTTGATTTAAAAGCAAAAATATGGTAAAATAGAAATATTAAAAAGGAGCGAGATAGCTTTGTTAGGGGATTTAGATAAAAAAGAATTAATACAAATAATACAAAAATTAGAAAAAGAAAATAAAGAATTAAAAGAAAAGTTATATGGAAAAATAGAAGAAAAAGAAGCCAAAACAGAATCAAAAGCTATTTCTAGTGAAGGAAAAGTAAAAATCTTTATGGAAGTATTTAAAGGGCGAACTGATTTATATGCCAAAAGATGGACAAGTAATAAAACTGGAAAATCAGGATATTTACCAGTTTGTAAGAATGAATTTAGTACATATAAATGTGATAAGCCAAGAGTAAAATGTAGTGAATGTCCTTATAGAGAATTATTGCCTTTAACAGACGATGTTGTTTTAAAACATTTAAAAGGTGAAATGACAATAGGAATATATCCCTTGTTACCAGGTGACTTATGTAATTTTTTAGCAATAGATTTTGATAAGAAAACATATGAGAAAGATGTAAGTGCATTTTGGAATATATGTGATGAATTAAGTATACCAGTGTATGTAGAAAAATCTCGTTCAGGAAATGGGGCTCATATATGGATATTTTTTGAAGAAAGTATTCCAGCTAGAGTTGCTAGAAAAATGGGAAATATATTATTAACTAAAACAATGGAAAAAGCATCCTTGGAATTGGATTCATATGATAGATTATTTCCAAATCAAGATACGATGCCAAAAGGCGGATTTGGAAATTTAATAGCCTTACCATTTCAAGGTGAAAGTAGTAAAAATGGAAATACAGTTTTTGTAGATAAATATTTTGAAATTCAAGAAAATCAATTAAATATACTGACTAACATAAGAAGAATGAAAAGTGATGATATATATGAATTTATTAATAAATACAAAGAAGACGATTATAAAGAGCCAGAGATAGGAGAAATATTAGATGATGATTACATTCAAAAAAAAGATAATATAAAAGATACCATATTTATAAATAATGTAGAATGTATAATTGAAAATCAGATATATATTAAGAAATTAAAATTATTACCAAATGAAATAACATATTTGAAAAGATTAGCTAGTTTTACTAATCCCAAATTTTATGAATTACAAAAATTAAGAATGCCAATATTTTATAAAACAACACCTAGAATAATAAGTTGTTTTGATGAAGATGAAAGATTTTTAATTTTACCAAGAGGATGTTTAGAAAAAATAAAAGATATATGTGACAAAAGTAATGTTAAATTAGTAATAAAAGATAAGAGAGAAAAAGGTATAGCAGTAGATTATAAATTCAGTGGAAAATTAAATAAAAAACAAGAAAAAGCAATGAACGAGTTAATAGCACATGAAGTCGGTGTGTTATGTGCAACAACAGGATTTGGAAAAACAGTTATAGGTGCTAATATTATTTCAATGTTAAAAACTAATACATTAATAATTGTAAATAGAAATAATTTACTTGATCAGTGGAAAGAAAGATTAGCTTATTTTTTAGATATAAACAAAAAAGAAATAGGTCAGGTGGGTAGCGGTAAAGAAAATCTAAATGGAAGGTTAGATGTAGCAAGTTTTCAATCTTTATTTAAAAAGGATAATATAGAAGAAATAGTCAAAAACTATGGATTAGTCATGGTAGATGAATGCCACCATGTTGCAGCATTTAGTTTTGAAAAAGTATTAAAAGCTATAAGAAGTAAATATGTTTATGGATTAACTGCAACACCAACAAGAAAAGATGGATGGCATAAGATTATTTATATGCAATGTGGTGATATAAGAGTCAGAGTATCTAATAAGGAATTAAAACAAAATAAAGAGATGGAGCATACTGTAATTGTAAAGAAAACTAATTACAAATATATTCCTACAGAAGAAAAAGATAAGATACAAGTATCCGAAATCCTTAATGATATGTGTCATAATGTTTTTAGAAATAGCATGATAATAGAAGATATAAATAAATGTGTCACAGAAGGAAGAGTTCCTATAGTCTTAACTGAAAGAGTAGAGCATTTAAAAATTTTGAAGGAAAGCTTAGAAAGTTTAAATGTACCAGTTGTTGTATATAAGGGAAATATGGGAAAAAAGAAAACTAAAGAAATTCAAGACATCATTAAAGAAGCAGATGCAAGTAATAAGCCACGAATTATATTAGCAACAAGTAGTTCCATAGGAGAAGGCTTTGATGATAGTAGATTGGATACATTATTTTTGACAATGCCAGTTTCGTGGAAAGGAAGAATTATACAATATGTAGGTAGACTTCATAGAGAACATGAAGATAAAGAAAAAGTGATTGTTTATGATTACTTAGATAATATGAAGGTTTTAGAGAAAATGTATAACAGAAGGTTAAAGGGATATAAAATTGCAGGATATGAAATAGTAGAATAATAAAATAAATTTTAATGTACGCTTTGAACTTTAATAAGTTTAAGGCGATTTTTTATTTTTAATACAGGGTTTGGGATTTTATCCCATTGAACAGAATTCCGTGTGAATGAATTCATTGCTTGCTAGGACAAGAATTTAAATTTTTAATATTTTTTTGGCACTTTGAAAGATCCTAATTAATATTCCAAAAAAATTTTTATAGAAACATTAATATATCATTATTTTTTTATAAAGCTACCACATATATTATAATATTTCCTCCCAAAAGATGTTTTTATTTATTTTCGAAAGTAATATTTTTATTCCATAAAAACTTAAGTATAATAAATTTTTTTCAATTTAATGTCCCAGTTATAGATTTTTTTTACGTTCTTAATTTATAAAGAACTAACAATAAAAATTAAAAAATTCTAAAATAACTGTACTCTTTTTTGATTTTGAACTGCTGTTCTTTATAGAAATAAAATTTCAAAAAAGAGTTTTTATCGAACTAATTATTAAAAACTTTATGAAATTTTAATTTCAAGAAAAACCATTGACATTGCATAAATGTTATGTTAAATTATGACTCTAGGGTGACCAAAGTTGCACTTAACTTAACATTATGTAAGTTGGTATATCAATGAAAATAAGTTAAGGAGGTGTGATTATGGAAAAACTTGATAATATAGTTATGTATTCGCCAAAAGATGTTAGTAAGCTTCTTCATTTAGGAAATACTAAATGTTTAGAATTATTCAATTCTGAAGAATTTCCAAGCATTAGAATAGGAAGAGCATTTTGGATAAAAGCAGATTGTTTGGACAAGTATTTAAGTGAAAAGCATATATTGGCTAATAATGATAATGAAGATTTATTTTGAAAGGTAAATCTTAAAAATAACTATTTACAGGAACACCCTTATACATCACGATAAATCATTGTAATTATATAGGTATAAGAGTATTGCTAAGGTGTTCCTACCTAAAGTAAGGAGGAAAAAATGCAACACTCAAAAGGTATTACAGTTGGAACATATCCAGTAAAAACAAAGAAAAAGGTAACAAACCTACCTATCTGTCCAACTTGTAATAATTGTAAAGATAGGTCAATATGTAGCAATAGAACAAAGCTCTTAAAATGCTCTGTATGTAAGAAATGTACTAATAGCAGTCAATGTGATATTTTCTATATCACAACATGTTCAAAAGCAATATTAAATTTAGGTAGAAGTCCACAAACAGGAAAAGAAATTAAGAAAACTTTTACTGGTAAGACTGAAGATGAGGCTTTATACAAACTTTATCAATTCAAAGATGATGTGAAGAAAAATGGATTACCAAAGAATATTATTGAAAAAACAGTAGTTACAATTTATACTTTAGGAATGCAGATGGAAGATATTAAAAAATCCAGAGGTAAGATTGGAACTAATGCATATAGAACTAATATCAGTACTTTAAAAAGAATTGCAGAATATGATTTTGCAAATATCCCTATTGAAAAAGTCAAAAGAGAGCATATTGAAGATTTTTTTGAAGATGAAAGAGATAAATCTAATTCTATAATTAAAAAGGATTATGGTATGCTTGCAAGAATCTACGATTATGCTAAAGAAAATGATTACATCAAAAAGAACTTTTTCAGAGGATTTAACAAAATTGAGAAAACTCAAAGTAAAATTGCTACAAAACAAGTAAATCCAATGACATTCGAGGAAGAAAAAAGATTTAAAGAATATCTAGCAATTGATACTCTTCCTTATAAAAATCTTGTTATAATCGAATTGTTCACTGGAATGAGATTAGGAGAATGTTTGGCACTTAATATTTCAGATGTTGATATTGCGAGCAACACAATTCGTGTTAGCAAAATATTAACACATGATGAAAATCATAAGCCTTACATACATGAATCTGCCTTATCTCAAACAAAAGACGGATCAAGACTTGTGCAAATTAATGATGTTTTCAGAAAAAATGTTATAGATGCAATCACAGCAGCTGAACAAAATGTGGATAACATAGAGAATTTATTGTTTTGCCAAGAAAATGGTTCACTTATTTTAGAAAGTAGTGTAAATAGTTATTTGAAAAAAGTTGCAAAAGAGATTGGATTAAGCTATTGGAAACAATTTAGCTCGCACCGATTAAGACATACATTTGCAACAAGATGTATTGAAGCAGGTATTTCTCTTCCTGTTCTTCAAACTTTGATGGGACACCATGATATTCAAACGACCATCAACGAGTATGGTAAAGTATTTAACTTTTACCAACGAAAAGAGAAAGAAAAATATATAAACTATGTAACAGCTGGAATAAGTGTGATATAGCGAAGTTTTGAAAAATAAAATTAGATAAAAATTATATAGGAAATTTCCAAGTCAAATTCCCAAAATGAATTTGATAATATAAAATGCAGTAATATCAATAGATATGTGGTTTTTCGAGGTGGTCGCCTCGACCATATTTTACCCTTTTTCAAGGGAATTTAAGAGAATTTATAAAAATTCAAAAGTTATGAAATATGCTATTTTTCAAAGAAATTTGAGAATAGCATATTTTTTTGAATTCAGAAAAATTCTATAAAATTTGCTTATTTTATTCAATAATATCTTTTTTTCATTTTTTGTTTGATTATCTTAATTATTAACTGATTGGTTATTAATTCTTAATTCTTAACTGTTCTTAATACATTTTTAGTTTCTTTTTTATATACACCTTATCACAACATTATTTAATTTGCTCTCAGTATATTTATTATTTTATCCTAAAACTTTTTTTATTAATTCCTGATTATTATATAAAGTTATTGCTTTTGGAATTAATTTAATTTTAAAATTTGTGTCTATGATTTCATCTCCATCTATGTTGCATACGGTTTGTTCTTTTAACTTTATGGTTATTTCTGTTGTTTGAAATTTATTTATACTTTTTGATTCTTCATGTGTGCCTTTTTTAATTTTTAAAATAAGACCTGGTAATTTATATTTTTTCATTTCTTTAGCATAATAAATGTCTAACAATCCATCATTGTATTTACTGTTTGGAGCAATCTGAAATCCTCCACCATAGTACATTCCATTTGCTATAACTATTGTTGTAAACTTTCCTTGCTGTTTTTCTTCTTTGCTGGTGAATTCTGCTTCTTTGTTTTTGTATTTAAAAAAGGTATATATCAGACTTGCATTATATCTTTGTTTGATTGGAATTAATTTGTTTTTTATTATTTTAGTATTATTTCCAACGTCTGCATCAATTCCAAAACATGCAGTATTTATAAAATATTTATCATTTATTTGAGCGACATCTATTTTTTCGTACATTTGGGTGTTTTGTTTTAAAATTGATTTATAAAAATCGTTTCCGGTTCCAACTGGTATAACGCCTAAATAGTTTTCACTGACCATTATGTTGTTTAAAATCCTGTTTACCGTTCCATCTCCTCCGTACTGCGATGATTATATTTTTGCTATTTAAATATTTTTTTAAAGCGTCTTTCATTAAGTTGTCTTTTGTTATAGTTTCTATAACATAGTCTATTTTCAATTCTTTGCAAACTTCTTTTATTCTTTCAGATATTGTATCTAATTTTTTATTTAGTGAAAATTTATTTACTATAAAAACATGTCTCATTGTTTTACTCCATTTATGTTCTTTTTTATTAATTCTTCAACTTTTTGCATTAAATATTCGTTTGCTTCTTGTAATTCCATTTTACTTATATCGATTGGTTCTCCAAATTCTATTTTTATTCCTTTTCTAAATAGTTTGTAATCTCCAGTTATTGCAAATGGTACTATTGGTGATTTTGTTTTTTGTGCCATTGATACTGCTCCAAACTTAAATGGTAATAAAATTTTATTAGTTTTATTATTTACTGAAAAATGATAATTTTTGAGCATTTCTTTGGTTAGCAAGAAGACAGTGTTATAATTGAGGGTTCTAACACAATTTCCAAGTAGCACTATTTCATAAAAACCCCAAATTTCAACTGAGAATAGATAATCAGTTAATTCAAGTAACTCCTCTTCACTTGGTGAAATGTCAGGAGTAAGTGTATATAATAGAGATTTTAGCATTGTATTTTCGAGAGAGTTAGTGGTATATTTTGAGTTTACATTAAGTAAGATTTTTAACGATTCCACGTCATTTCGAGAATAGAGTTTTCTTATGTTATTAATTAGTGTTGGGAAATGAGGCAACGTATTATTGTTATGTATTGAAATAAACTCATCAATAGTAACATTTAATTTATTAAGAAGATTAATTAGTCTTATACATGAAATTTCAGACTCTCCTCGTTCAAATCTTGAAATTTGAGATTTCGATAAACAACCATCCTCTAATTGAGTGATGGAGATATTTTTACTTTTTCTAATTTTTCGTAAGCTCTGCCCAAGATTTGATTTCATGTCAATATTCCCACTTTCACAACAAAAATTCATTTAACACATTTCCATTATACAATAAAATTATTGAAAGGGGGAGTAACTTTGAAAAAACATTTAAATTTAATTGTGATTTTTACCTTACTTATGGACATTATCATAATTGTTGGAGGATAATAGGGAGTACTTTAGTGTGGTACATAATTCTATAGTAGGATGTGCTTAAAATCTCAATTTGAACAAAAAAGTAACGTCCATATTGAGTTTTTAAAAGATGTTTTTCGATGCAGTAGTAAGTAAGAGAAAATAGTTATGTCTAGAATTAGATGGGGATGTGTGCTTAAAATTTTAGGCATAATAGCTCAAAGGTAAGTTACCCTTCTCTGTACTATCTGAAGGAAATATCAAATATACTAAATTTATACTAGAAGACTGCAGCTCCTTAATTTATAGTTAATGAGAGGAAGACG
>ERZ773197.2085-NODE-2085-length-13046-cov-12.104226_pt1 | contig 13046 bp, 14 predicted proteins | sample MGYA00580999_ERZ773197 | MGnify/ENA primary metagenome ERZ773197 (study PRJEB29015, sample SAMEA2738166) | human oral metagenome | biome: human oral; feature: human-associated habitat; material: saliva | place: China | collected 2185 ...
TACATTTTTTGTGAAATAAATTAGATGTTCGGATATATAGAAAACGCTCTAGTCATATTGTCTAGAGCGTTTTTGTGTTGTTTAAGAAAATTAGATAGTAGTTTTAGATAACTACACATTTTAGATTTTTTAAAACAAGATTTAATTGTTGATAACTAGAAAGGATTATTATGTTTACAAAAAATAAATTTCAATACTGTATTTACGATCATGAGAGACTAGAACTTCATGAGCTACAAAAGGAATATCAAAAGGATAAAGCTGGGACAAAACTTAAGTATGAAAACCAATTATTTTGTCCTGGTTGTTACAAAGTGGATTTAGTGATAAACGAGAAAAAAGGGAAAATCTATTTATCGAGCCATCCTAAATCACCTCATGCTGACGGATGTGAATATGCTTTGGAATCAGCTTCGAAAATGGAATTGAAAGAATACTATGAGAAAATTGATGCAGACCTAGCTGAGCAACTCTTAAATCGTGTTCTGGAAGAAAAGGCCCCTAGAGTAATCCAACCAAGAAGCTTCAATTCTCTGCAAAATAATAATGAGGTGTCTGATGTAAAATTTGTTTTAGAAAATAAAGTCGGTATCAGAAAATATTTACCTCGTAGATCCCTCCTCCTAAATGAATTAGAAGTATCTGACCATCTGACTATGTACTATGGAGAGTGTAAGGTATTTTTAGGAAAGACTGATAAAAAGTACTACCTACGAATGTTTCGAAACAATGATCATGCAAAATACATCTGCAATTTAGTAATTCCTGAAAGAGTGTATAGATTTTTGGAAGATGAATTAAGATTTATCCCACAATCAGAAGATTTAAGTTTTAAACATTCAAGAGCCAATGCAGTTCCTGTAAAGTTAGCCTTTGTTTCTACCATGAAGAAAAAACAAGAATATTATAATGGATACTTGAATTTTTCAAAATTACTTAGAGTAAAACGTATGGACTAGTTAATTATATCCCAATGCCTAGTTAATTATACATAATAAAATGTCAATATTGCGTAGAATCCTGTGCTTTTTTTAAAAGAATAGTCTACAATATAAATATAGACAAATACGAAGGAGTGAAAATTATGGTATATGTTCACAGATTTTTAGGACAATGGTTAGACAAACACCACTCATCAAATAAAGCCTCAATTATCCGAAAAGCATTATCTATCGGTAGTGGGATTGACGAGTACCTAAAACAATTAGAAGTGCGCAGACGGTTCACGCTGGCAGTAAACCAAGACAGATATTTTTATACCGTTCCTAAAGAAGTTGGAATTGGTGATACCAGAGCAGATAGGTATTATCGTCTGGAAATGAGAGGTTACGAAAATATCGTATCTAATACTGTCTTTTATGGTAACGGAACATCTATTATAGTCAAAGCCTTGTTTGAGAACAAAGGAGAGATAGAGCGTATTTATGAATACGAAACACTCGACCTATTCATAGAGGATTTGAGAGAGGAAGTAGCTATCACAATTAGTTGTACCTACAAACCTTGCTATGTTATTGCTAGTGATTTTGAAGTATTTCAACCAAAACTCGAACTAGGTAAAATTTATTGCCACAATCCTCAGGCGCCTCGTTATCGCAAACCAATTGCTGAAGTAGAAATTTAAAAATATAAAGGGAGCACTATTATGACTAAAATACAAAAAGAGAATGCAGAAAAAATTAATTACCTTGAAATGAATATTGTAGATTTTATTGAAATACCTATAAAAAACAACGCTAAATCATTTGAGATTAGTTGTTCATTGAAAAGTGGAATGGATCTTGTCGTGATAGTTGGAATTACTGAGAGAGATAAATATGTACGATCTATTGAAACACATGAAAGTACAAAGCTTGAGACTATCATTTATAGGTTACTTGAATCTAATGCTAGTGAGCTAAGCATGCCTATTTTACGAAAATGGGGAGAGGTTGTAGAAGCTACATTTTCGTATGACATAGTTCGAAGAAACAAGTAATAAAAAATTTAATTTCTTATTTATTTATGAAACCTTATAAATGTTTATAGAAAATTTGAGGGAAGAAATTGCTATCACATTCCATTGTGTTTATAAGCTATGTTACTACTTACAAGTGACTTTGTAGAGTTTAAACCAGCTATGGATTCAAATAAACCCTATTGCCACTACTTACAGGCACTAAGTTATCGGAAACCGATCACAAAAGAGGAGATTTAAAACACTAATATTCAAATGAATTAGGAATTTTTCTTAAGTCTTAAAGAGGAGTATTGCCATGGGACTTTCATATGCACCAGATTATGTCTGGACAGATCATTTTATTCAAAGAGCTAATGAACGATTTGGAATTAAAGAAGAGCAACTTCCTAGATGGATTTCTAAGCAGATAAATAGTTTGACATTATATGATTCAAGCGAGGGACAAAGTCCAGAAAAGCGAAAGTATATATCTGATAGTGGAATTATTTTTGTTTGTGATACGATTGAGCATAAATTTATCACTTGTTATGAAGCGAATGATTGGATTGCTGATGGTAAGAAGATAACGATACATGATAATAATGTGGACTTGTTTAAGCAAGAAGTTGAAAAATTATCAAGAAAATACTACTTAAAAGACACGAAAGAAATGTTACTGAGTGTGAGAGATCATTTGACCGAATTTAATCAAACTGCTGAAAAATTAATGACAGGAAGAGTTAGTCAACAAAATTTTGAGCTCATTAATAAATTTATTGATGAATTTCACGCAGTAAGAGCTGCTGTGAGAGTCATTGAAACCAAAAGGAATGATTTTAAACAATAGTTTCAGTGATACATTTCAATTAAAAGTTTTAAAATCAACAAAAAAAAAGCACTGTCGGAGGAAGTTTTAGCCCACAGTGCTTTTTTCAATTTTATTAGCAAGGATAGTAGGAAAATTTTAGGAATGATACTATTCTTAGCTTTTTTTACTAGAAAGATAGTAGGAGAAAGTTTTTTTATTACTATCTAATAGTCTAACTATAAAGGAAGTTAATGAAAAATACTAACAGTAAGGAGGAATAGTTTTAAAATGGAATTTGAAAAACTAACCTAACTGAAAAAGGTATTTTTTGTACAGATTCTCATCGGTACAATAATAGTATATCAGATAGTCTATAAAAATTGCAAGCAGTTCTACGCTAATTTGTCTTAAAAGTTAAATTTTTTTCTAAATTTTAGAAGGGGGCAAATCAGTAGCTGTATTTTTCTTTAGGAATAAGCTTGATTTTGGACGAAAAATATAACGATTTAAATGATAATAATCTGATTCTTTCAGCCTTCTTAAAAAATACTCTTATTTTATGATATATTTTCTAAAACACTTCCTCCCTATCCAAATTTGGATAGGGATTTTCATTATTTAAAATTCGAGTAAGAATTTCAATGCTCGACTTTAAGTGGAATAGCTCAGTCTTCCGATATTCGTTTTCATTGTTATTCTCTATATTGCTACAGTGGCGCTTAATATGCCATAAAGTTTTTTGTATATTATTTTCTTTTAAATTTTTCATAGTTTTATCATAACAAAGAAAAATAAAATGATAAGCTAAGAATCTAAAATGATTAAAAAACAACCTGAAGTGTACAAAATACTGTATGTACATTTTAAATTTCACATACTATTCAAATCTCTAATTCTTTAAGGAAGTTAAAATGAAATACTAACAGTAAGGAGGAAATGTTTTAAAATGAAATTTAAAAACTAACCAAACTAAAAAGGTATTTTTTGTACGGATACCTTATCGGTATAGTTTATCAGATATTCCATGAAAAAAGTTAGGAGTTGGGTAAAGATATGAATTATTAAAAAAATATTTATCTATTTTTGAGATTGATTTTAAATCAAATACGTGATATCATAGTAAATATATTAAAAGATTATAGAGGTAATTACTCATGCGTGGTTATTATTATTGCTCTTTAAGTACATTTTTAAATATTATTAAGTATAAGCAAATTTATCTTTCGGATCCATTAAAGATGAATGATACTTTAGAAATAAAATGGTATCTTGAGAAATTAAATAATGAAGCTCGTACTTTAAATAGACAAGAATTTGATTTGCCAGATTCAGTTTTTGAAAAGATGAAATGTCGTTCACATTTAGATTTTACTTTTGAAGAATTTATGGAAAAATTAGATTCTAGAGGACAGAGAAGTGTATACATTAGCTGTTTTTCAAAAAACCCGGACTTATTGAGTCAATGGAGAGCCTATGCTGAAGATGGGACGGGAGTTTCTATAGGTTTTGATTTGAATAAATTGAGTGTCAGATCGAATATACTTCTTGAAGAAGTAATTTATACTAATGATGTAGTTTACGAGAATAAAGAAAATGATGTATTACGTACAGCTGAAACTATAGGCACGGTAATACGTGAAAATAATATTATCAAAAAAGAAGAACAACTGGAGGTTTTTTTACATGAGTTAATCCCAGAACTTGCAAAATATAAAAATCCAGCTTTTAAAGAAGAAAAAGAAGTTCGACTTATTTATTGTGATGATTTGAAATTTGAAAATGTGCTTGCCAAATATCGTGCTTTTACAGACGAATGGAATCCAATTAAATTAGATTCTGATTTTAGAGTCACCGGGAATAGTGATATTACCGAGTTTGTTAAATTAGATTTTGAGCCGTCAGCAATCCAAAGAATATATATAGGTCCTAAATGCTCATTAAGCGAAAATGATGTTAGTAATATTATTAATAAGATAATAGGAAGAAAAATAGTAGTAAAGAAATCTAAGGCTAGTTATAGGTAATACTTTAAAAATTTTTAAACCAGTATCTATTGATACTGGTTTTATATTTTTAAATTTATAAATACTATGTTCAATTAGAGCTTAAAGATGATATAATAGAAAAAATATATGCTTTAAAAATACGATAGGAGTTCGCATAGATGGCAAAAGGGAAAGCAAAAATTCAATCGGTTGAGCCTATGGTGGCTGATTTAGTCAATGGTTGGTTGAAATCTTATGATTTAGATTATAAATTAGAACAAGAAACATTAAATTCTGAAATCGATAAGGCTTTATTGGAGTATGCTTCAAAGAATGGTGGTAAAGGTGGGAATCGTCCCGATGCAAAATTATTACTACAAGATAAGCACACAGATTATTGGCCGGTTTTAATTGAGTATAAAGGTTATAAAGATAAATTAGAGAAGCTTGATAGCGATGGTCAGGTGGATAATCGAAAGAGTAAGAATGAACCTAATTATTCAAATATCAATTCTTTTGCTGTTAATGGGGCAGTACACTATGCAAATGCATTATTACATTATACAAGCTATACCAATATTATTTCTATAGGAGTTACTGGATATAAAGATGAGCATGGTGAACTTCAAACTCAAATCGGTGTCTACTATGTTTCAAAAGATAACTTTGGTATTGGTCAAAAAGTAGATGATTATACTGACCTCTCTTTTTTGAAGTCTGGAAACTTTGATGCCTTTATTGAGAAAGTAAAAGCTTTGGAGTTGACTGCTGAGGAAGCTGAAAAATTAAAAGAGCAACGTGAGAAAGAAATTGATGCAAGTTTGACCAAGCTTAACAATGACATTTATCAAAATGAAAAGGGCTTGGGAGAGAATGATCGTGTATATCTAGTAGCTGCTTCTATTATTGCTACCTTGGGAGTACCGGGTAAGGTAAAACCATTAGATAAGGAAGATTTAAAATCATCAACTGAGGATGATAATAGAGATGGTGATATTGTTATTCGAAAAGTTAACTCTTTCTTGAAAGAGAAAAAAATTCCAAAAGCCAAAAAAGAGCTAATCATTCGTACGCTGAAAAATACACTAACTACAGAAAATATCAACAAGCCTGTAAATGGTGAAAGTCAATTAAAACGAGTATTCAGCAAGATTGTTGATGATTTGGGTATTTACTACAAGATTGGTTTAAATACTGACTTTACTGGAAAACTTTTCAATGAGATGTACTCATGGTTAGGTTTTACACAGGACAAGTTAAACGATGTGGTGCTTACACCCTCTTACGTAGCTACTTTATTAGTAAAATTAGCTCGTGTTGATAAAGACTCTTATGTTTGGGACTTTGCAACTGGTTCTGCTGGACTTCTGGTATCAGCTATGAATGAAATGCTTAATGACGCCAAAGCTAAAATTACTTCTCCTGATGAACTATACAAAAAAGAGGCTGAAATTAAAGCAAATCAACTCTTAGGTTTAGAAATCCTATCATCTGTTTATATGCTTGCTGTTCTAAATATGATTATGATGGGGGATGGTTCATCGAACATCATCAACGAAGACTCTCTAACACAATTTAATGGTAAGTATGGCTATGGCAAGACTGACGAGAGATTTCCAGCGACAGCATTCGTCCTTAATCCTCCATATTCAGCAGATGGCAATGGTATGATTTTTGTTAAACGTGCACTTTCTATGATGGATAAAGGCTATGCATCTATCATCATTCAGGGTTCAGCTGGTAGTGGTAAGGCTTCTGAAATTAACAAGGAAATATTGAAGTCTAATCGTTTGTTAGCAAGTATCAAAATGCCTATAGACTTGTTTGTAGGGAAATCTAGTGTTCAGACCTATATCTATGTTTTTCGAGTGGGCGAAGCACACGAAAATGACTATACGGTAAAATTTATTGATTTTACAAATGATGGTTATACCAGAAGCAATCGTAAGAAATCTAGTAATAATCTTAGAGATACAGATCATGCTAAAGAAAAGTATCAAGAAGTGGTAGATTTGGTGAAATATGGTAAAAATAAGCTACATTATCTAACAGAATCAGACTACTACGAGGGTCACATTGATGTTAATAAGGGCGATGACTGGAATCAATCAGCACCTATTGACCTGAAGCCTACTTTGAATGATTTTAAGAAAACAATTAGAGATTATCTAGCATGGGAAGTATCTAACTTATTAAAAAATCAATCAGTAGAGGATGAAACTCTGGGAAAATAGATGCCTCACTTAGCGAAAAACTGGCGAATGTTGAGTGGGGCGAATATAGAATTAGTGATTTATTTGAAATTAAACCTACAAAATCATATAAAGTAACCAATACTGATTTATTTGATGAAAACGGGCGCATACCAGTGGTTACAAACTCGAGTGCCAATAATGGAATAACTGGATATACAAATAAATCGTTCACTGAAGAAGGAAATATTATAACCTATAGCGATACTACTACAGCAGATAGTATTTTCTATCAACCAAATAAATTTGTTGGATACTCACATATTCAGGGATTATACCCTACAAACTATTATGATAACTGGAATAAAAATTCTTTATTATTCTTTGTCTCTGCTTTTAGGAGTGTTTCCAAGGGCAAATTTAGTTATGGTAATAAATTTAACAGAAAGATTGCTTCAGAAATGAAAGTAACCTTACCTCTAAAAAATGGAAAAATTGACTTTGAATTTATGGAAACTATCGTCGCGGAGCTAGAGGCAGAGCGTATAGCGGAGCTATCCGCTTACTTAAAAGTAAGCGGATTGGACAATTATGAATTGTCCGTTGAAGAGCTAAAAGCTCTTCAAGATTATGACTCTATAGAGTGGAGAGAATTCAATTTAGAGAAACTATTTGGTAAATCAACTCGAGGAAAACGATTAAAAAGTTCAGATAGAGTCAAAGGTAATTTACCTTTTGTTACAGCAGGTGAGACGAATACTGGAATATCAGCATTTATTGGAAACAATGTTGAGGTATTTAAATCTAATACTACAACAATAGATATGTTTGGTTCTGCAAAATATCGAAATTATGAATATGGTGCAGATGACCATATAGCTGTTGTACACACTGAAAATCTAAATAAATTTGCATCTTTATTTGTAACTACAGCTATTCATAGAGCTAGTCATACAGGGAAATTTTCTTATGATAGAAATTTTTATGCTAAAGATGCAGATGAATTAACTATCTCTCTTCCTGTGAATGATACAGGTAACATTAATTATGAGTTTATGGCTCTCTTAACTCACGCTATTCAAAAACTAGTTATCAAAGATGTTGTTAAGTATGCAGATGAACGAATTGAAGCTACTAAAGAGGTCGTGGCTAAACATAATACGATTAATAACTAGAGCCTATTTAAATAAAATTGAATAATCGTAATCCTTAGCTACCTAATGATAGAAATTCATTCATTAGGTATTAAAAAGTACACAATACCATTTCGGCATTTCGTAAATTTTACGAAATGCTTTTTTATGTGATGATAATTAACCAGAATGCAGAATCAGAAATCTAAAGATCTTGGAAAATTATAGAGTTAGATATGTTATTTTAGAAGGTGGAAAAGAGCTTGTTTTATCTTGACTGAAAGACCCTATGTCCGTTTTTGCCTATCATAGTTTTACATTTCGTATTCGGTGGTTTAAAATAGAATAGAGAACATAAATAAAAAATATATCAATTTTTGAAAGGAAATAGGAATAATTTGAAATTAAATGTTGAGGGAATATTAGCAAAAGAAGTATCAGAAAATTTTTCTTATTATTTAGAACGTTCAATATATAAGAGAAGTACCTTCCCAGGCAATAATGGTGACTTAAAAAGAATTGAACAAAACGATAGAATTGTTGAACATAGGAAACATAAAGGGAAAGAAGTAGCATCAAGTATAATTACTGAAGGGTTCGTTCAATCGTGTGAAGAATATTTAAAATGTTCAAAAATGGATTTGTTCTTTGGAGGCAAGGTAAAGTTGGTTAACCTTGTGCAATCACTTTTTTATGATGCGTGTAATATAGCTTTAGTACACGATTTAGACATAATTGAGGAGAAAAATCCACAATTTGAACTTTGTCCATATGAAAGATGTGACAAAAGACTTCAGCAAAGTATGCTTGATTTATTTTCTTTATCCGGAGAATTTTGTGTGAACAGAGAAAACTTCTGTGAGAAAACTTTTCCGATGATGTTTTATTATGATTACGACTCTAATGGCGAATGCCATTTTAGTACATATCATTCTGAGAGTATAAAAATAGAGAAGAAGCGACATAAAAAGCAATTAATGGGAATATCTTTAAGAAGAAATGAATTATTTAGATTTCTATGGTCCTTTGGGAAAGAAGAGCTATTGCGTTCATTTACTGAAAAAATTATTAACTTTTTGGTGACAGTACCAATGGGATCAGATAAAAAACCAATCAAATTTCATGAACTTAATAATAGAGTTTCGGACTGGCTTAATGAAGATGTAGCAACTATTATTATTCCAAATATTAAAAGTAGGCTTGAGAATAGCACCTTGTTTTCTTACGGGATAGAGGTTAAGTGTTTGCTTAGAATAAGGAATAGTATTCAAAAGGACTACTCAGCAATTAAAGAGGATTCAAAAGTTAGAGTAGATATTTTAGAAAAAGGAAGTAATAATAGCGACGATTATAAAAACAGGATAATAGCCGAACATCAAGTTCCGTACAGTGATTTATTGTATTTTCTTATAGAAACAAGAAATAGGGGATATGATACTAAAGTTTATAACTGGAAGTATGATAAGAATGCTATGGAATTTTTGGGGAAAAGCAGAGTTCAAGATATTGATTTGCAGATTATAGATTGTATTATGAAGCAGAGAATGTATTTGGAATTAGTTCCTGAAGGTTCAGAAATGAATATTATCTAATGCTATAGAGTAAGAAAGATAAAATTTTTAATTACTTAATAATAAAAAGAGAGGTGAGAACCTCTCTTTTTATGTAATATTGGCTTTCATTTAAATTATGCATGATATTAGTTAAAATTATACTTTAGTCAATATAAATTATTTCGTTATGAAGTTCGTTAGAACGAACGACTTTTTTTCACGAATATAATAATTTTATTAAAAAGTAATTGAGTTACAATAGTCTTGTCGAATGAATGAGCTCATATTTGACAACGATTTTATAGAAATTTAAAAGAGGTAAATCACATGAAAACAAAAAATCGTAAAAATGGCTATTCAGCTAATACAGCTAAACAATATGTTGATCAAAAACAAGCAATTCACTGCTTGAGTACTGAATTTGAAGCGCAAATTAAGTTTGAAGATGGTCAGCCAACTGGTGAGATTATTGGGCACAAAGCTTGGTTCTCTCAAAAAGGTTTGCCACCTTTTCAAGTGAAGTTTGAATCTGAAGTTACTCTTCCAGCATATTTAGCGATGGTTGATTTTGATGGATTAGAAGCTTGTGAAGTTGGCTATAATGTCTATTTTCGTGCTAATAACATCAAAGAGGTCAAATAATGACTACTAAAGAGCTTGCTCAATACTTGCTCCAAAGTCTCAACATGGGACTCGGAGCAATCATGCAGGGAGAAACTAGCTACACAAATAGTTTTGATATTAAAATTTTGCAAGATGGTTTTCTATTTATCCCACGATTGCCAGCTGGTTACATCATTGATGATGATCTTTATCAGAAGATTTTTCTAATCGCTAATGCAGCTCTCTTTCCAAGATACACGATTCTCAAGCAGAACTCTGCTTACTTTCTTGCCCTGGAAACGGATGATATACATGTACAACGAGGTTTGTTTTTTCCGTGGAAAGAAGGGATTTCTGAAAGGCTTGTAATTTCAGATTTGGATAAATTTACGATAAAACAAAAAAACAATGACATTCCTATTATGAAAAATCTAACTCTGGATTTTAATAAAGTAACTTCTATAGCTATTGCAGGAAATAGTGGTTCTGGAAAATCTTATGCTTTGACGTACTTTTTAAGCTTGCTGAAAAATTTCTCTGATTTAATCATTGTCGATCCCAAATTCGATACCCCATCTAGGTGGGCACGTGAAAATGGGATTGCAGTCATACATCCTCAGCGGAATCGTTCAAAGTCAGATTTTGTATCGGAGATAAATGAAAACCTAAGCTCATGTTTGAATCTTATCCAAGAACGTCAAGAAATTCTCTATGATAATTCAGACCAAGAGTTTAAGCATTTAACTATTGTAATAGACGAAGTTCTCGCGCTTTCTGAAGGTGTCAATAAAACGATAAAAGAGTCATTCTTTTCACTCCTATCCCAAGTTGCACTTCTCGGGAGAGCAACCCGGATCCACTTATTATTGATTAGCCAAAGATTTGACTTTAACACAATCCCAGTTTCTGTTCGAGAGCAACTAAATGTATTAATTCAAATCGGAAATATTAATAAGAAGACAACGCAATTTCTATTCCCAGATTTGGATCCAGAAGGTATTGTCATACCAGTTGGAAAGGGTACCGGTTTGATACAAATCATTGATAATGAGCATCCTTATCAAGTTTTACCATTATTATGTCCAACTTTTTACACTAAGAAAGGTATTTTATGAATGACAAAAAGAATTTCTTTCAGAGAACGTTTAATATGACAGTAATACTACTTATGTATGGCTTGTTTTTCTTTTGTTTGACAATTGGTTTCAGATTGCTGCAGGATTTGATGGCAAATGCTCAAAGCACATACTTATCTCATCTGTTTGAGATGATGAAGCAATGGGCTAGTAAAGGTGAGTACTATACAAAAAATCTAGCAATTTTATTACCGTTAATAGCATTATTTCTAATCATAATTGAGTTGATTTTACGTGCTATTTATGACAAACCAGCTAATTACTTTAGATCCGCTTATCAAACGATTCGATTAGTGCAGTTTTTGAGACAAGATGAGAATTCTCAACTAGCATTTTCAATTGATAACTCTTCTACTGTGACAAGGTTCAATCCTATTTTAAGGAAATTCAATAGAGCAACATCTAAGTGTGTTGTTGACGTAAGAAAAGATTCTGTGACGATTGTGATTAAGTATCCAAAGACGCAACAGGCTCAGAAATTACTGAGAGATATGGAAGCCTATATCAAAGAAGAAATTTCTAGTCGCAATCCAGATTATTATTTCTCTGCACCAGATAGGAAAGGAAATAAACTCTGGTTTAAATCTACAAAAAGATAATAAATTGGCAGTACTCGGCTCACGTAGTGAGAGTCAGAGATACTGCCTCTCTCAAAAAATTGTTTAGATGACATATTGGGAATACTATGACTCCCAATATGTCAATGATTTATAATCACACAAATTGCGAGAACCCTAAAAAATGAATTGAGGAGAGGAATTTATGGCTAAAGATAAACGTTCGAACAAATGGGCGTTTCTTATCTATCAAGAAAGTGCACCGGAAAACTATCTTGATATTCTAGAGGGAATGCATATTCCATTTGTATTGAGCCCCTGGCACGATAAAGACGTTAACAAAGAAACTGGAGAATTTAAGAAAGCACACAAACATGGAGTTCTATTTTTTGAATCACTAAAAAGTTACACGCAGGTATCAGAGTTACTAACTGAGAAGCTCAATACACCTTCTCATGTAGAAGTAGTTATGTCGCCAAAAGGTATGTATGACTACTTCGTACATGCTGAGAATCCTGACAAGACACTCTATAGTATTGACGAAATTGAATCAGGTTGTGGTTTTGAATTAGAGCAATTTCTAATCACTAACAATAACGAAGAATATCTTTCAACTGTAATTGATATCATCGAAGAACACAATTTTACTGAGTTTAACAATCTTGTTAGATATGCACGAGTTGAGAATCCGTCAATGTTGAATCTTATCATTAATAAGACGTACTTTTTCGCAAAATATCTAGATTCACGTAGACACTCAAGTCATAAAAAGGAGAGTGAAGAATGACGAATAATGAACTCATAAAGCTGAATCAAATCGAACAAATTTTGAATTGTTTGCTTACTTTGATGCAGAAACAAGAAGCTACTCAAAAGCATGTAAGTATTCTTACTCAGAAAGAGCTGCTTTCGATACTTAAGATTTCACCAAACACGTTGAAGTCTTGGGAAAAGACAGGACTTAAGCGCCTAGAACCACCGATTGAGGGAACTCGAACTGTCTACTATAAAGTGGAGGATGTGCTGACCTATTTAACTCCTTGATTCTAAAAAATGTGCTAAAATAGTAATATCACATAGAATAATGTGAGGTTGTTATTTTAGCCTTTTATATATCCGAACGTGAAAGGCTACTATGCA
>ERZ773197.2089-NODE-2089-length-13007-cov-37.581455_pt1 | contig 13007 bp, 13 predicted proteins | sample MGYA00580999_ERZ773197 | MGnify/ENA primary metagenome ERZ773197 (study PRJEB29015, sample SAMEA2738166) | human oral metagenome | biome: human oral; feature: human-associated habitat; material: saliva | place: China | collected 2185 ...
TGCTGAGTTGCGTAAGATTACAGCAAATGCCCCAATCTATTATTACGGTTTTGAAACAGAAGGTAATGACTTTGTAGCAAGTGACTTGCTTCGTTCCACAACAGGTTCAACTTTTACCGTTCACTTCCGTGGTCAAGAGTTGGGCCAATTCCATATTCCAACTTTCGGTCGTCACAATATCATGAATGCAACAGCAGTGATTGGTTTGCTTTATACTGCTGGCTTTGATTTGAATTTAGTGCGTGAACACTTGAAGACTTTTGGTGGAGTGAAACGTCGCTTTACAGAAAAGGTTGTTAATGATACGGTTATCATCGATGACTTTGCTCACCATCCAACTGAGATTATTGCAACTCTAGATGCAGCTCGTCAGAAATACCCAAGTAAGGAGATCGTTGCTATCTTCCAACCACATACCTTTACTCGAACAATTGCCTTGTTGGATGATTTTGCCCAAGCCTTGAATCAAGCTGATGCAGTCTACCTAGCACAAATCTACGGATCAGCTCGTGAAGTTGACCATGGTGATGTCAAGGTTGAAGATTTAGCAGCTAAGATTCATAAAAAACATCAAGTTATTACTGTTGAAAATGTTTCTCCGCTTCTAGATCATAACAATGCTGTCTATGTCTTTATGGGGGCTGGCGATATTCAAACTTACGAATACTCATTCGAGCGTCTCTTATCTAATTTGACAAGCAATGTTCAGTAAGTAAGATTATGGAATTTCCAATTAAAATTCGGGAAGCTCAGCAATCAGATATTGATCAGATTTGCTTGATACAGGAAAGTAATTCAAACTTCCTTGAAATCATGAAGAGAGAAATAATAGAAGAACGTATCCGCAACCATGCGGATACGTTTCTCTTAGCTAGCCTGGAAGATCAAGGGATTGCTTATGTTTCTGGAACTGTTTTTACGGATACCCTATTAAGTAAATGGGCTTTAGAAAAGGAGCTTGAGCAGCCTATTAGTGATAGTTACATCCTTATTGGCGCTTTAGCTGTTGATCCTGACTATCAAGGGCAAGGTTTTGGAACTTTGTTGCTAGCAGCTTTGAAGGAAGTTGTTCGTCAACAAAATAGACCAGGTATTTATCTGCTTTGTGAGGATGAATTGATCACCTATTTTGAAATGAATGGATTTGTGGAACAAGGGATCGTAGATGGAGAAAGGAGCAGTGAGGTTGCCTTTCTCATGTGTTGGCATAATCCCTACTATCAGGAGGAAATATGATTATTAGACAAGCTCGATTGACAGATTTAGATCGTATCTTTGAAATTGAACTAGAAAATTTTTCGATTGAAGAAGCCATTCCTCGCCCTGTTTTTGAAGCTCATCTGAAGGAAATTACGACTAGTTTTTTAGTGGCTGAAAAAGAGGGGGAAATACTAGGCTATATTGAGGGACCAGTAATCCCTCATCGACATTTACAAGACCAATCCTTTACAGAAGACATTAAAGATTATAGCCATCAAAAAGGGGGCTATATCTCTGTGACTTGTTTATCCATTGCTAAGGAAGCTCAGGCACTAGGTGTCGGACGAAAATTATTGGCCGCTTTAAAAGGACTCGCTCTTGAGCATGAGCGTGAGGGAATCAATCTGACTTGCCATGACTATCTCATTGCCTATTATGAGAAACATGGTTTTGTAAATGAAGGAAAATCTAAGTCGACTTTTGCTGGGGAAGAATGGTATGATATGGTCTGGGAAAACACGAATTAGGCATCAGAAAGGCATCTATGGTTGCTTTTCTTTAGTTTTTAAGATATAATATTATGGATTATCAACAAGGAGGTAACACCTTTGAGCGAAAATTCTCGAGAAGAAGAAAAGTTAAGTTTTAAAGAACAAATCTTAAGAGATTTAGAAAGATTAAAAAGAGAAGACGGCATCGCGAATACTAAAAGTAGCAACGATGATTTGTTTTCCAATCTAAGTAATAGCTTGGAAGCGGAAAAAACAGTGGAAGAACCTTCTGTAGAAGACTTGATGGCCAATTCTGTTTCACTAGTGGATGAATTGCTTGCTAATGCACCAACAGTTCCACCACGTCCAGTATTACAAGACGATTCTGTTGGAACTTCTGTTGCTTCAGAACCAGCTGTAGCTCCAGATCCTCTACCATCAACAGAACCTTTACCATCAACGGAACCTGCTGAACCCGTTAAGCCTCTTGAACCTGCTCAACCAGTGGAAGAAGAGAAAGAGTTCAATGCTAATTCGACAAGGATTCCAGTTTCTTATCGTACGAACCAGGCCAAGCCAAGTCCTGCTCGAAAGAATATCAAGCCGCAACCGAAACCAACGGTTCTTGAAAAAGAAACTCCGAGTCAAGAACCAGCTGCTCCAGTTGAAACTAGAACTGAACTTCCTAGAAGAAGTCGTAAAGAGTCAGTGAAACCAATCAAGAAAAAGAAAAAATCACGCTTAAAAGGATTTTTCGTAACAGTATTTGTTTTATTGATTTTACTAGGTGTGGGTGGATTCTTCGGTTATCGTTATGTCGAATCAGCTTTACAACCAGTTGATGCAAATTCAAAACAGTATGTGACTGTTCAGATTCCAGAAGGAGCTAATCTTCAGCAAATTGGTGATACATTAGAAAACTCTGGATTGGTAAAACACGGTTTTATCTTTAGCCTTTATGCTAAGTATAAAGACTATTCTGATTTAAAATCTGGTTACTACAATTTGCAAAAGAGTATGAGTACAGATGATATCATCAAAGAATTGCAAAAGGGTGGAACGCCTCAACCTCAAGAGGTTGCACTTGCAAATCTTACAATCCCTGAAGGTTATACCCTTGATCAAATCGCACAAACAGTTGGTCAGCTTCAAGGAGACTTTAAAGAACCTTTGACTGCTGATGCCTTCTTGGCAAAAGTTCAAGATGAAACCTTCATCTCTCAATTAGTTGCTAAGTACCCAACCCTTCTCGAAAGTCTACCAACTAAGGAAAGTGGTGTTCGTTACCGTTTAGAAGGTTATCTTTTCCCAGCAACATATAGCATCAAAGAAAGCACAACTGTTGAAAGCTTGATTGATGAAATGGTGGCAGCTATGGACAAAAACTTGTCAGCACATTACACTGCAATTAAAGAAAAGAATTTAACAGTGAATGAACTCCTCACCATTGCATCACTTGTGGAAAAAGAAGGGTTGAAAACTGACGATCGCAAACTGATCGCTGGAGTTTTCTATAATCGTTTGAACCTTGGTATGCCACTTCAGAGTAATATTGCTATTCTCTATGCAGAAGGTAAGCTAGGACAAAATATTAGCTTGGCAGATGATGCAGCAATTGATACAACAATCAATTCACCTTATAATGTTTATACAAACCTTGGCTTAATGCCTGGCCCAGTAGACAGTCCAAGTCTGGATGCAATTGAAGCAAGTATCAATCAAACTAAGAGTGACAATCTTTACTTTGTAGCCAACGTACAAGATGGCAAGGTTTACTTTGCAACGACACGAGAAGAACACGATCGAAACGTTGCAGAGCATGTCAACAGTAAACTGACACAATCAAGTAGTTCAAACTAACTCTTAGAACAAGATTTGCTATTAAATCCGTGAATGTAGAAGAGAATCTCTTCTTTTTACGGGAGTAGCAAGTCACACCAGTCTTTCCGCTATGATCAGAAACGCCTGAAATCCATAAGTTTTAGGCGTTCGGAAATTGCGAAAGTAAAAACTTACCTCTTATTTGAACCTGAGTCTAGAAGTGATAGAATCATTCGGTTTAGTCACAGATTTTAAAAGGTCGATACTGACTAAAATCATTTAAGGAAAATTCTAAAAAGACTTTGTCTTCATTGTAAAATTATGTGGTTTACCACATAATTTTGCTTTACTATCTAAAGAAATTTAAATTTATTCAAAAGAAAGTTGAGAAAAATGGCAGAAAAAACATATCCAATGACCCTTGAAGAAAAGGAAAAACTCGAAAAAGAATTAGAAGAGTTGAAACTAGTTCGTCGTCCAGAAGTTGTAGAACGCATCAAGATTGCGCGTTCATACGGTGACTTGTCAGAAAATAGTGAGTATGAAGCAGCTAAGGACGAGCAAGCCTTCGTTGAAGGACAAATCTCTAGCTTGGAAACAAAAATTCGTTATGCTGAAATTGTCAATAGCGATGCGGTTGCTCAAGATGAAGTTGCAATCGGGAAAACAGTAACCATCCAAGAAATTGGTGAAGACGACGAAGAAGTATATATCATCGTGGGATCAGCGGGTGCAGATGCCTTTGCAGGTAAAGTATCAAATGAAAGCCCAATTGGGCAAGCCTTGATTGGTAAGAAAACAGGTGATACTGCTACGATTGAAACACCTGTAGGAAGCTATGATGTTAAAATCTTAAAAGTAGAAAAAACAGTTTAATAGGAATGAAAATAAGGAGTAGATGTAGGGAAAGCGCTTCCTATCACTCCTTTTCTTCATTCTAAAAACTAGAGGAGACTATATGAGTTCAGAAAATAAGCAAAAAAAGAAAAATAAAATGGAACGTGGGTTAACAAATCGCCATGTTCAAGTCATGGCCATTGCAGGAACAATTGGAACTGGATTGTTTCTAGGAGCTGGTCGCTCGATTAGTTTAACAGGACCTTCCATTGTTCTAGTCTATATGATTACGGGTGGCTTTATGTATCTTATGATGCGGGCTATCGGGGAAATGTTGTACCAGGATCCGGAGCAACATACCTTTATCAACTTTATTACGCGTTATCTAGGTCAGGGCTGGGGTTACTTCTCAGTTTGGTCATACTGGCTCTCAGTAGTCTTTATCGGAATGGCCGAGATTACGGCTATCTCTCACTATGTTCAGTTCTGGTTTCCATCCTGGCCCTCTTGGTTGATTCAGGTTGTATTTCTGACAATACTCGGCTTGGTGAACTTGATTGCTGTTAAAATATTTGGTGAAGTAGAATTTTGGTTTGCCATGATTAAAATTGTAGCCATTCTTGCCATGATCGCGACAGGTGTTTTTCTAGTCTTGACTGGCTTTGAAACTCCTTATGGTTCAGCAAGTCTTGCTAATATCAGCGACCACTTCTCCCTTTTTCCAAATGGCGGTATGAATTTTGTCATGGCCTTTCAAATGGTTTTCTTTGCTTATTTGATGATCGAATTTATCGGTGTTACTACATCTGAAACCAAGGATCCCAGAAAAGTATTGCCTAAGGCTGTTAAGGAAATTCCTTTGCGAATTATCTTTTTCTACGGTGGAGCTCTCTTAGCTATCATGTCTATTATTCCTTGGCGTGAGCTTTCTGCAGCGGATTCACCATTTGTTACGGTATTTGAACTTGTTGGTCTTAAGTGGGCGGCAGCCTTGATTAACTTTGTTGTCTTGACGTCAGCTGCATCAGCCTTGAATTCAACCCTTTATTCAACAGGTCGTCATTTGTATCAAATTGCTCATGATTCTCCAAATCTTTTTTTAAAAACTATTAAGGCTGATACACTTTCACGTCACAACGTTCCTCAGAATGCTATCATTGCTTCTGCGGTATTGATTGGTTTTGCTGCCTTCATCAATGTACTTCCAGGCGTATCAGATGCCTTTGCTTTGATTACAGCTTCTTCATCAGGTGTTTATATCGCTATCTACATCTTGATCATGGTAGCCCATCTCAAGTATCGTAAGTCTAAAGACTTTATGGCAGATGGCTATCTCATGCCTCAATATCGCTTGCTAAATCCTCTGACCATGCTCTTCTTTATCTTTGTATTTGGAACACTCTTTTTACAAGAATCAACCTATGTAGGAGCAATCGGATCAGCTATCTGGATTGTCGCTTTTGGTATTTATAGCCAATGGAAATTTAGAAAATAAGTTTTACTCTCATCAACTTAGGTTGGTGAGTTTTTTTAGTTTGACAGTTCTTCAAAATAGGAATATAATCAAGGCGTAAGTGTCTTTGAGGAGGTTTTGATGCACATTAGATTGGATAATACAGAGTCTCAGAAAGCACAGGAAATAGGGGATTTGATTCGCTCCTATAATCGTTCTAAGAGAGAAGCAGCTGAAAGCGAGCCCCTTAACCTTTATGTCGAAAATGATCATGGTCAACTTATGGCTGGCTTAGTAGCAGAGACTTTCGGGAATTGGTTAGAAATTGAGTATTTATTTGTGAAAGAAGACTTAAGAGGACAAGGAATCGGCTCCCAACTATTGCACCGTGCAGAAAGTGAAGCTAAAAAGAGAAACTGTCGCTTTGCTTTTGTGAATACCTATCAGTTTCAAGCGCCAGCCTTTTATCAAAAGCAGGGCTACAAGGAAGTCTTTACCTTAAAAGATTATCCCTACACTGGACAAAGGCACTATTATCAAAAAGATTTGTAAACGGAAAATGAAGGATCGAAGAGATTGGCCCATTATTTATGGAGGTAGGCTAATGGATATCATACTAGATATGGGTAATGTTCTATTGGAATGGAACAAGGATAAGATTTTGAAAGCTGTGGCTAAAACAGAAAAAGATTATCTAATTTTAGACAAGGAGATTTTCCAGTCGGGTTTATGGGAAAGATTGGACTTAGGTACTTTGACTCGAGAAGAATTGGTTGATAAGGTTCTTTCTATATTAGGGGATTGTTATCAGGATGAGGTCGAAGAAATCATTTGGAATTGGCCGGCCTACATCGATATTTACATCGAAGTCTTCCCTCTTCTTGCAGCTCTAAAGGAAAAAGGCCATCGTATTTTTGTCTTATCCAATACCTCGCCTGTTTTTTACGAATTATTGAAAGACCAACTAGCACCTCTAGAAAAGATTTTAGATGGGTTTGTTCTTTCTTGTGATATTAAGGCCATCAAACCTGATCGGAAAATGTTTGAAGAAATTCTCTGTAAATATCAGTTGGATCCAGCAAATTGTGTCTTTCTTGATGATATAGCAGACAACACTAAGATGGCAGAAAGTTTAGGCATCAAAGCCTATCAAGTAAAGCAAAGGAGCGATGTTGTAGATATTTTACAAAGATTTGAATAAACAGAAAACTCTCTATCATGTAGGTGGTAGAGAGGCTTTTTGTTAAAAAAATCTCACAAAATGACAGATATATATTGCATAATGTAAAATATATGATATAATAAAGTTGAAAAAAGAAGCGCGACTTTTAAAATTAAGGAGGAGGTAACAAGTGGCTAAGAATTTAAAATTAAAACTAGCTCGAGTAGAGCTTGATATGACGCAGGGTGATTTGGCAGAAGCTGTGGGTGTCACTAGGCAGACTATCGGTTTGATAGAAGCTGGAAAGTACAATCCTTCGCTTTCACTTTGCCAATCCATTTGCAGATGCCTAGGGAAAACTCTAGATCAATTATTTTGGGAGGAAGAAGATGAAAAATAGATTATTTTATTATCAATTACTGGATGAAAGAGAAGAACAACTGATGAATAAAGCAGGGGCGGAATCCTTTACCCTCTTTATTGGGCTTGTGCTTCTAAGTTATTTGGTTGCTGTATTGGCTCCATCTCTTTTTAATCCGAATTTTCTAGTGTATACTCTGATAGTAGGAATTTTCTTCTTTTTCAATCGTGCCCGTTATCTGGGAGTGACCTACTATAGTCGTTTTCATTTTACGATTTTGGGTTGTTTTTTCCTGACCTTGGCTATTACAGCTCTTTTAATGTTACAGAATTATCAATTCAACATAGAAATTTATCAGCATAATCCATTGAACTTCAAATACCTGTCTGCTTGGGCTATTACTTATGTCATTTACCTTCCCTGGGTCTTTGTTGGTAATCTCGGCCTTAAGAGTTATGGAGAATGGGCTCAGAAAAAGTTTGAGCAGGATATGGATGAACTTGAGAGTATGGAATAGCTTGTTAGCTTTTTCTCCATCTTGGTAAAATGTGTTATAATAGTACTAATTTATGAGAAAAGAAGAAATATTTTCTTCTTTTTACAAATAAGGAAGAAGGACAGTATATGTACCCAGATGACAGTTTAACATTGCACACGGATTTGTATCAAATTAACATGATGCAGGTTTACTTTGACCAAGGGATTCATAACAAGAAAGCGGTTTTTGAAGTTTATTTCCGCCAACAACCGTTTAAAAATGGTTATGCTGTATTTGCAGGTTTGGAACGAATTGTGAAATACCTTGAAAACTTGCGTTTCTCAGATAGCGATATTGCTTATTTGGAATCACTTGGTTATCATGGTGCCTTCTTGGAATATCTCCGTAATCTCAAGTTGGAATTGACTGTACGTTCTGCTCAAGAAGGGGACTTAGTATTTGCTAATGAACCGATCGTTCAAGTGGAGGGACCTTTGGCGCAGTGTCAGTTGGTTGAAACAGCACTTTTAAATATCGTCAACTTTCAAACCTTGATTGCAACCAAGGCTGCTCGTATTCGTTCAGTCATTGAAGATGAACCTTTGATGGAGTTTGGTACACGTCGTGCTCAGGAGATGGATGCAGCTATCTGGGGAACTCGTGCCGCTGTCATTGGTGGAGCTAATGGAACTAGTAATGTGCGTGCAGGTAAACTCTTTGGGATTCCGGTTTTAGGGACTCATGCTCATGCTTTAGTTCAAGTTTATGGCAATGATTATCAGGCTTTCAAGGCATATGCCTCAACTCACAAAAACTGTGTCTTCCTAGTGGATACCTACGATACTCTTCGCATCGGTGTTCCAGCAGCAATTCAGGTTGCGCGTGAACTTGGTGACAAGACTAATTTCCTTGGTGTTCGTATTGACTCTGGAGATATCGCCTATATTTCTAAAAAAGTTCGTCAACAACTGGACGAGGCAGGATTTACTGATGCTAAGATTTATGCATCAAATGACCTTGATGAAAATACCATCCTTAACCTCAAAATGCAAAAAGCTAAGATTGATGTCTGGGGTGTAGGAACTAAGCTCATCACTGCTTATGACCAACCAGCACTTGGAGCAGTTTATAAGGTTGTTGCTATTGAAGACGAGAATGGTCATATGCGCAATACCATTAAACTTTCAAATAATGCAGAGAAAGTTTCAACACCAGGTAAGAAACAAGTTTGGCGCATCACCAGTCGTGAAAAAGGCAAGTCAGAAGGTGACTATATTACCTATGATGGTGTCGATGTTGCTAGCATGACTGAAATCAAGATGTTCCATCCAACCTATACTTACATCAAGAAAACTGTCCGTAATTTTGATGCTGTTCCTCTCTTGGTAGACATTTTCAAGGAAGGTAAGCTAGTCTATGATTTACCAAGTTTATCTGAAATTCAAGCCTATGCTCGTAAGGAATTTGACAAGCTCTGGGACGAATACAAACGTGTTCTTAACCCACAACATTACCCTGTCGACTTGGCTCGTGATGTGTGGCAAGATAAGATGGACTTGATTGATAAAATGCGTAAGGAAGCTCTAGGTGAAGGAGAAGAAGAATGAGTTTGCAAGAGACCATTATCCAAGAACTGGGGGTTAAACCAGTTATTGATGCTCAAGAAGAAATCCGTCGTTCGATTGACTTCTTGAAAAGATACTTGAAAAAACATCCTTTTTTAAAGACATTTGTCTTAGGAATTTCTGGAGGACAGGACTCGACCTTGGCAGGACGCTTGGCTCAACTAGCTATGGAAGAAATGCGAGCTGAAACCGGAGATGATTCTTATAAATTTATCGCTGTACGACTGCCTTATGGAGTGCAAGCTGATGAAGCAGATGCCCAAAAAGCCCTAGCTTTTATCAGACCAGATGTGAGCTTGGTCGTTAATATCAAGGAATCTGCTGATGCTATGACAACAGCAGTGGAAGCAACAGGCAGTCCTGTTTCAGATTTTAACAAGGGAAATATCAAGGCTCGTAGTCGTATGATTGCCCAATATGCCCTTGCGGGTGCCCATAGTGGAGCTGTTATCGGGACTGACCATGCTGCGGAAAATATCACAGGTTTCTTTACCAAATTTGGTGACGGTGGTGCAGATATTCTCCCACTTTATCGCCTCAATAAACGCCAAGGAAAACAACTTTTGAAGGAACTTGGAGCTGATCCAGCCCTCTATGAAAAAATCCCAACAGCAGATTTGGAAGAAGAAAAACCAGGTATTGCAGACGAAGTAGCTTTAGGAGTTACTTACAATGAAATTGATGATTACCTCGAAGGTAAGCAAGTCAGCCCAGAAGCCCAAGCCACCATTGAAAAATGGTGGTACAAAGGCCAACACAAACGCCATCTACCAATCACAGTGTTTGATACGTTTTGGGAGTAAAAACCTCTGGGGGAGGTTTTTACCCCGAGCCTGAAAATAGAAAAGCGAGGAAGGTCCGGTAACTCGAAGAGTTCGATTTCGTAGTCTCACCCCCGCAAGGCTGACTAAGCTTGAAAAAACTTGATAAAGCGTATTTCAAGCCAGACAGCGACTGCGTTATGAAATTGGAGGAAACTGTTGTTTTCTCAATGTTTATGAGTAAAGTGTTTTTACCCTGATTCTAGAAATAAGAAAGCGAAGAAGGTCCAGTGGACCTTTTTAGCTTGAACATTCAATTAGAAAGTGAGTTACGATTATGAAAGTACTAGGTACACAACCTATAGAAACTGAACGATTGATCCTAAGGAGATTTGTGGGAGGTGATGCTCGAGCCATGTTTGATAATTGGGCTTCACGCTCAGAAAATCTGACCTATGTGACTTGGGATCCACACCTGAATGTCGAACAGACTCGAAACTCTATTGGCAATTGGGTAGCATCCTATGACAATCCTAACTATTACAAATGGGCCATTTGTCTCAAAGAAAATCCAAATCACGTTATCGGAGATATTAGTTTGGTCAGTGTGGATGAAGAAAACTCTAGCTGTGAAGTCGGATATATCTTAGGGATTGACTACTGGGGACGAGGACTCATGACAGAAGCCTTGAAGGCAGTTTTATCATACTGTCTAGATGAGATTGGATTTGAAGAGGTTGATGCATGCTATGTAAGTCTAAACCCGGCATCTGGTCGTGTGATGGAAAAGGCGGGTATGACTTTTTGGAGGACGATTCCAGATGGTGTGAGACGAAAAGGTTATATAGCTGATAAAATTTATTATCAAATAAAAGAGGCGGTGGGACAGAAATAGGTAGACGAAGTTTCGATTTCGTATTCCCAGCCCCGAAAGGCTGACTAGGTTTGAAAAAGCTTGAAAAGACGTATTTCAAGCAAGACAGCTACTGCGTCAAAGCGTTAATACCAGAAAAGGACGAGATTTTATATCCCGTCCTTTTTTATTATTTAAATCCTGATTAATCAAAATAAAGCAGATCTTTGCTGGTACTTGTAAAGAGGTCAAATCCATCTTTAGTTACTACACCACAGTCTTCGATGCGGACACCGACTTTACCAGGAATGTAGATACCAGGCTCAACTGAGAAGCACATTCCTTCTTCGATAACCATGTCGTTTCCTTCCATGATTGAAGGGAATTCGTGGACATCCATACCGATACCGTGACCGAGACGGTGGTTGAAGTACTCACCGTAACCAGCTTTTTCGATGACTTCACGGGCAGCGCGGTCTACTTCATGAGCAGTCACACCAGGTTTGATAAAGTCAAGGGCAGCTTGTTGGGCTTCAAGAGTCAAGTTGTAAATATCTTTCTTGAATTGGTCAGGTTTACCAACAGCGACTGTACGAGTCATATCTGATGCATAGCCATTGACCATCACACCAAGGTCAAAGAGGAGAAGGGCATTGTTTTCAACCTTGTTGGCCCCAGGAATACCGTGTGGATTCGCAGCATTATCACCAGTCAAGACCATGGTATCAAAGCTCATTTCATAGCCTTCGCGTTTCATGGCAAAATCGATTTGCGCAATGATATCTGTTTCAGTATTATCAAGAGAGATATTGTCAAAACCAACTTTAACAGACTTGTCGGCGTAAACACCTGTAACCATCATCTTTTGCACTTCGTCTGCTGATTTGATCAAGCGCATGCGTTGGATCAATGGAGTCAAGTTCTCAAAGTCAGCACTTTCAAAGACAGTTTTCAAACCGTGATATTTAGTCAAGATGAGATTGTCAAACTCAACTGCTACACGTTTGAAGTCAAACTGTGGCAAGGCATTTTGAATTTTCTTCCAAGGGTTTTCAGAGTCCACATAACCAACAACTGGGAATGAGACAGTGCTAGTTGCACGCTCAACCTCAAGTGCTGGAACGAAGAGAAGCGGTTCCTGATCTGCAAGGACAAAGAGGAACATCTGGCGTTCGTGGGGATCACTGTAAAAGCCAGTGAGGTAATTGATAGTGACGGGGTCAGATACGACAGCGACGTCTAGCTTTTCTGATTCAAGATAAGTTAAGATTTGTTGTAATTTAGACATATGCTACCTTCTTTCTACCCCTCTATTTTGGCAAAAAACAGGAGAAAAAGCAAGGGGGAAGGAGAAATGAAGTAAAAAAAATTCCAACAGCCGAAGCAAGTTGGAATCTAAATATTAGTTAAAATCTGCTTTACTCTTAACATCGCTATATTCTTCAGCGATTTCTTGGCTGAGAATTTCCTCGTAAGTTGGTAGAACAATGTCCTGACCATATTTTTTCTTAAGAGCAGTAGTGACCAAGCGATAGGCTAGGTTGGCATTACGAGATAAGATAGGCCCGTGGAAATAAGAACCGAAAACATTTTTATAGTGAACACCTTCACCGACCTTTTCTTCGTTGTTTCCATTTCCGTAAACAACCTGCCCCAATGGTTTTTGGTCATCTGAGAGGAAGGTGCGGCCTTGGTGGTTTTCAAAGCCATAATAAGTTTCATTAAACTCTTCATTATGAATCTTAATGTCACCAATGAATCGGTTGTTGGTTTGATTAAGGGTGTAGTGTCCCATGACACCGAGACCTTCAATGCGTCTTCCAGAAGCTTCAATATAGTATTGGCCTAATAGTTGGAAGCCACCACAGATAGCAAGGACGACACCATCATTTTGGATAAAGTTGTCGATACTTTCTTTTTTAGCAGGCAAATCACCAGCAATGATACTTTGTTCAAAGTCTTGGC
>ERZ773197.2090-NODE-2090-length-13005-cov-3.410116_pt1 | contig 13005 bp, 9 predicted proteins | sample MGYA00580999_ERZ773197 | MGnify/ENA primary metagenome ERZ773197 (study PRJEB29015, sample SAMEA2738166) | human oral metagenome | biome: human oral; feature: human-associated habitat; material: saliva | place: China | collected 2185 ...
CCGTGAAGGCGTAGAGGGCGTCGAGCGTTTTGTCGCTCGACACGCCCGGCGACAAATGGATGAGAATTTCCACCTGCTCGGCCGTGAAATCTTGGATCTGTCGTATCTTGATGCGCCCCTTGTCGGCCGCCTTTTTGATGCTTTCGCACAGCGAATCCACCGTTTTGCCGTATGGCAATTCGGTGATCGCAATGGTTTTGCTGTCGCGTTTCTCCACGCGTGCGCGCACTTTCACACTGCCACCGCGCAAACCGTCGTTGTAGCGCGAAACGTCGATGAGTCCGCCCGTTTGGAAATCGGGATAGAGGTGAAAGGCTTCGCCCCGCAGGCAGGCGATGGCCGCATCGCACAACTCGCCGAAGTTATGGGGCAGGATCTTCGCACTCAGGCCCACGGCGATGCCTTCGGCTCCCTGCGCCAAGAGCAGCGGAAACTTCACCGGCAGGGCCACCGGCTCCTTGTTGCGGCCGTCGTAGGAGAGTTTCCACTCCGTCGTTTTGGGATTGAACAGCACATCGAGGGCAAATTTCGTCAATCGGCCTTCGATGTAACGCGGAGCAGCCGCCTCGTCGCCCGTGAGGATATTGCCCCACGAACCCTGGCAGTCGATGAGCAAGTTCTGACGTCCCATTTGGGTGAGTGCATCCACGATCGACGCGTCGCCGTGCGGGTGAAACTTCATCGTTTCGCCTGCAATGTTCGCCACCTTGTTGTAGCGACCGTCGTCCATTCGCTTCATCGTGTGGAGAATGCGGCGCTGCACGGGTTTCAAACCGTCGTAAAGGTGAGGAACGGCGCGCTCCAAAATCACATAGGAGGCATAGTCCAAAAACCAATTCTGGTACATCCCGGTGAGGGGATGCACGTTCACCTTGTCGTCCTCGACGCCCTTCGGATCGAAATCGCTGTGGGCATCGGGCGCGGCCTCGGCGTCGAAGTCGTCGGCCGAAGTGGATGTGGGGGAATCAGGAAGGACATCGTTCTCGTCCCGGGGATCTTTTGTGCTGTCGCTCATCGTCGTTAATTTGGGTGTGATGCGAAGTGAATACCTCGACTCGCAAAGTTACAAAATTATTGTCCGATGATCGAGCCTTTCCCTTCCTTTTTCGACCCCCGATTTTCAGACTCGCTCGGTGGTGAAGCGTTCATGCGCGCGCATTGCGCGCGCGTCCGCCACTTTTCGTTTTTTGCCTTCACCTCTTCACCCACCTTGTCTATCTCATTATTCTTCAGCCAATTATGGGTGAAGACTTTTGCATTCGAGTCTTCACCTGAAAGCAGAGAATGTTTCATAAGAAATCGTCGCCACTCCGTGAACATAAAACGGCAAAAGCCTTCACCCCTAACGCAATGAGCATCTGCAACTTACAGCCGGCAGGTGAAGAAGTGAAGGCAAAAAACGAAAAACAGCTGACGCGTACGCGCGCGTAAAGGGCACAAAGGGAAAGTCTTCACTCCGTTCGATTCGATCACCGACAAGCGGAACCTTCACCCGCACGATGCCTCAAAAACAACGGGACTTTTGATCGACGGTTCCCCGTTTTTTCCACTTCCCCACCCTGTTTTTGTGTTCCACTGCGTTCGGCCACGGCGGATTGGGCAGAAAAAGTGAACTACGGCCTTCCATTCGATGAAATCGGGCAAAAATAAAGACAAAATCAGAGTTAGAAACAAAAAGCCCGATTTCATCGGAGCTGCATCGCACAAACACGAAAAAGGCGCTCCGAGAAAATCAGTTCCTTCGCGCGCGTATGTCGATAGAATTCTGTAAATTCGCACGTTAACAAAACGCGGCGGCGCGCATTCGACGAACCGAAAACGCCTGCCGGCAACAAGAATACAAACAGACCCTACAACTATGCAATATGAAGTGATGGCCCCCGTGGGTTCGCGCGAATCGCTCGCCGCGGCACTCAAGGCCGGAGCCGACTCCATCTATTTCGGCATCGAATCGCTCAACATGCGCGCGCATTCTGCCAGCCGATTCACCATCAAAGACCTTCACGAAATCGCACAGCGCTGCGATGAACTCGGCGTGAAGAGTTACCTCACGGTCAACACGATCATCTACGGAGAAGACCTTGCCCTGATGCGCGAAATCTGTGACGCCGCCAAGGCGGCACACATCTCGGCGGTCATTGCTGCCGATGTGGCGGTGCTCAGCTACTGCCGAACCATTGGACAAGAGGTGCATCTCTCCACCCAACTCAACATTTCGAACGAGGAGGCGCTTCGTTTCTACTCGGCCTTTGCCGATGTGGTGGTACTGGCGCGCGAACTGAAATTGGAACAAGTGAAAGAAATTTCCGATTTCATCGAACGCGAAAACATCTGCGGTCCGAGCGGTGAGAAAATCCGCATCGAAATGTTTTGCCACGGCGCACTCTGCATGGCCGTGAGCGGCAAGTGCTATCTTTCGCTCGACAACCAAGGCCGATCGGCCAACCGCGGCGAATGCATGCAGCAATGTCGACGCAGCTACACCGTGCGCGACAAGGAAACGGGCGTGGAACTCGACATCGACAACGAGTACATCATGAGCCCGAAAGACTTAAAAACCATCGGTTTCATCGACAAGATGATGAAAGCGGGCGTTTCGGTCTTCAAAATCGAAGGGCGCGCCCGTTCGGCCGAATACGTTTACACGGTGGTGCAGTGCTACAAAGAGGCCATCCGTGCCGTGCAAGAGGGCACCTTCAACGAGGAGCGCGTCAAGGAGTGGGACGAACGTCTGGCTTCCGTCTTCAACCGCGGATTCTGGGACGGCTACTACCAGGGGCGCAAGCTCGGCGAATGGACCGAAAAATACGGTTCGTCGGCCACCGAGAAGAAGGTCTATGTGGGCAAGGGAATGAAATATTTCTCCAAACTCGAAGTGGCAGAGTTCCTCATCGAAGCCGGAGAAATTGAAGTAGGCGATCGGCTCGTGGCCATCGGACCCACCACCGGCGTGGTTTACCTCACCGCCGACAGCATTCACGGCAACGACGGGCCGGTCGAGAAAGCCGGCAAGGGCATGTTCGTGTCGATCCCCTCGAAAGAAAAAATTCGCCCCAGCGACAAACTCTATAAACTCGTAAAGCATGATTCCGGTCTTTGACTTCGGCGGCGTCATCGTCGACCTCTACAAAACAGCCTCCATCGAGGCCTTCGATCGATTGGGTTTCGACATCCGGCCCTACCTCGGCACGTACAAACAAGGCGGAATCTTCGAACAGTTTGAAAACGGCGATCTCTCCACGGCGGAATTTTACGATGAAATCAGGCGATCGGCCAACCGGCCTCAGCTGACGGACGACGAAATTCGGCGCGCATGGGAGGCTTATCTGGTGGGCGTGCCGGCCGATCGCTTGGACTGCTTGCGCCGAGTGGAACGCCACTACCGCACTGCGGTGCTTTCGAACACCAACCCGATCCATTGGCAGCAGGGCGTACGCGATTTCTTCTGCGCAGACGGCCACCCGATTTCCGATTACTTCGACACGCTGTTTCTCTCCTGCGAAATGCACTTGCAGAAACCCGATCCGCGAGTGTTCGACCATGTCACTGCGCAGCTGGGTTGCGCACCGGAGGAGATCATCTTCTTCGATGATTCCGAAGAAAATTGCCGCGTGGCGGCCGAAAAGGGCTGGAATGTGCGATTGACACCCGCAGGTGGTGCCTGGGTGAAGGAAGCCTTCGACACCGAAGGAAGATTACGCCATGAATGATTTCAGCCTCATACCATTCGAGGAGAGGCCGGGCGAACGACGAAAGGCCGTTTCCATCGGTTTTTTCGACGGGGTGCACCGCGGTCATCGCTTTGTTTTCGACCGACTACGCGAAGTGGCTCAACGGCACGGGACGGCTCCGTGGGCGGTGACCTTCGATGTGCATCCGCTCGCAGTGCTTGCACCGGGACAGCAACCGCCGCTGTTGACGACGCTCGACGAAAAAATCGCGGTGTTGCGACGCTGCGGGTTGGCCGGTGCCATCGTGCTCCACTTCGACCGAAAAATGGCCGGACTCACCGCCGAACAATTCATGCGCGAACTGCTCTTGCAGGCCTTTGCCGTGGATTGTCTCTTGGTGGGCTACGATCACCGATTTGGCCGCCCGCAGCAGGGCGATGGATTCGAACGATATCAAGAAATCGGCGATTCCATCGGCATCGTCGTCGAACAATGTCCTCCCCTACCGGACGAGACTATTTCGTCTTCGCACATCCGGTCGCTGCTCGAAGCAGGCGATGTGCTCGAAGCCGGTGCCGGACTCGGACGCCCCTACGCTTTGACGGGAACCGTGGTACATGGTTTCCAAAATGGGCGAAAAATCGGCTTTCCCACAGCGAACCTCGAACCGCAAAGTGCCGATAAAATCGTGCCGCGGCGAGGAAGCTACGCCACGTGGGCACACATCGGCGGACAACGATATGCGGCCATGACCAACATCGGGCAAAGGCCCACGTTGGACAACGGCAGCCGTGTGACGATAGAAACGCATCTGCTGGATTTTGATGCCGACTTGTACGGACAACAGCTGAAGATTGAATTCGTGCAACGACTGCGCGACGAACGAAAATTCGATAATCTCAACGCCTTGAAGGCCCAACTCAACGAAGACGCACGACAAGTGCGCAGATACCTATAACCACGCACCATGATGTTTCGCAAATTCACCCCCATTCTGGCCGCTAAAATAGCGGGACTGCTGATTTTCTTCCTCATCGGCAACGCTGTCATCGGTTTACTGGCTCGCTTCTTCACCCACAAAACGGGAATGGGAGGTCGACTGCTGTTGGCTGATGACGGTTCGCTCCTGCTGACGACCACCGCCTTAGCGGTCGCTTCGCTCATTGGCTATGTCGGAATCGGGGTCGGCGCGATCGCCATGAGCTGGTCCAGGTTGTCGTTCAATTCCGGTCGGAGCATCGGCTTCGGACTACCCTATGTGCGGGTTTTGCATTTCGCCGGTTGTTTGGTGGTGGCGTCGCTGGGACTGCAATGGCTGATGGCGCCTCTGCACATCGAACTGAGTCCGCTCGAGACGAAGACGTTCGATGCGATTGCGCACGATGGATTCGGCATTTTTATATTGGTTGTCGTCGGTCCGTTCATCGAAGAACTGGTTTTCAGAGCGGGCATGTTTCGCTTGCTCCAGAAAAAAATTGGTGTGATCCAAGCCATGGTGCTTTCTTCTCTGCTTTTCGCCATCGTACACGGGAATTGGGCACAGGGCATTCCGGCCTTCATCATCGGCATGGGACTGGCACTGCTCTATTTCCGTTCGGACGACCTGCGGCTGTGCTATCCCGCACATGCGGCCAACAACGCGCTGGCGGTCGTCGGGATGCTTTGTCCCACGGTCGGTGCCTGGGGTAACAACTGGCCGGCAGTCGTGCAGGTTTTGCTCGGACTGCTGCTGCTCGTGGCCGGTTTTGCAGGACTGATGATGCGAGGTTCGCTCTTTTCAAAACAACGCAACAACTCATGAAAATACGCAATATCGATTTGGGCTCCCGCCCTGTGGTGCTCGCTCCCATGGAGGATGTAACCGACATCGGCTTCCGCCTCCTGTGTCGACGGCTCGGCGCGTCGATGGTCTACTCGGAATTTGTGGCTGCCGATGCTTTGGTGAGAATGGTCAACAAATCGCTCCAAAAACTCACAGTTTGTGACGACGAACGCCCCGTGGCGATCCAAATCTACGGACGCGATCCGGGCGCTGTGGCCGAGGCCGCGGAGATCGTGGTGGAAACGGCGCACCCCGATGTATTGGATTTGAATTTCGGTTGTCCGGTGAAAAAGGTCGCGGGCAAAGGAGCCGGTGCTGGCATGCTGCAAACGCCTGATTTGATGCTCGACATCATTCGGGCGGTGGTGGATCGGGTGAGCGACCGCGTACCGGTGACGGTAAAAACGCGGTTAGGATGGGATCACGAACACCGCATCATCGTCGATTTGGCCGAACGCATCCAAGACTGCGGGGCGGAAGCGCTGACCATCCACGGACGTACGCGCTGTCAAATGTACACCGGCGAAGCAGATTGGGAACTGATCGGCGCGGTGAAGCAGAATCCGCGTATGCACATTCCCATTATCGGAAACGGCGACATCGATTCGGGCGAAACAGCGCGAAAGGCATTCGAAAAATGGGGAGTGGATGCCGTGATGGTGGGACGTGCCACCTTCGGGCGTCCGTGGATTTTCAAAGAAATACGCGATTCCATCGACAATGCGCCCTTTGAAGTCGGCGACGTCGTTCCCTCTGACCATCAACCCATGACGATCGATTGGATGTTGGATGTGCTCAAAGAGCAAGTGCGGCAAAGTGTGGAACGCATCGATGAATACCGCGGCATTCTCCACGTTCGTCGTCATTTGGCGGCCACTCCACTCTTCAAGGGGATTCCGAATTTCCGAAACACGCGCATCGAGATGCTGCGTGCCGAGACGGTCGAATCGTTGTTCGAAATCATGGAACGCATTCGCCCGATGTTGCACGAGGCGAATGCGTCGCTGAATTGACGCTTTCCGCCTACGCTGCGAAAATTCTCCATTTTTTCGAATAATCGACTGCAAAACGTCGGATCTACCGCAGCTCTCTCTTCTCTCCAACAGTTTTTCTGCCATCAATAGCTCTTTACTTGCCATGAACAGATCTGAACTCATCACACAACGCCTTGCAGCCTTGCGAGCTGCGATGAAACGGCACAATTTGGACTGTTATCTCGTCCCGACCGCCGATCCACACAACAGCGAATATATTGCCGATCACTGGAAATCGCGAGAATGGTTCAGCGGTTTCCGAGGCAGTGCCGGAACACTCGTGGTTGCAGCGGAAAAGGCGGCACTTTGGACCGATTCGCGCTATTTTCTGCAAGCTGCCGAAGAACTTTCGGGAACGGGCATCGAACTAATGAAAGACGGATTGCCGGAAACGCCCGATGTCGCGGAGTGGATGCGCGCACAACGCCCCGCTTCGTCCGCAAAATTCACGGTGGGTTTGGATTATGCCACTTGCAGCACCGCACAGTTCGAAACGGAGTTATCGGGTTTCGCCACGAAAGACATCGATCTCTCCGCCGAAGTTTGGAAAGACCGACCGGCGCTGCCGAAACGTCCCATTGTTCGCCATCCTGCTGAGTGGACGAGCAAAAACGCGGGAGAGAAAATCGAAGTCGTTCGACAATTGCAACGCGAACTCATCGAGCGAGCGTTGAAAATCACAGAGCCGGCGGTCGCAACCTCCGCGAATGTGGACGATGAAACCGTAGATACTTATTTCTTCTACAACGACATTTCCGAAATCGCGTGGTTGCTCAATCTCCGTGGCGAAGACATTGAATTCAATCCCGTCTTCCTTTCTTATTTATTGATAGGCGAACGCGAAACTCACCTTTTCGTTCATCTCGAATCCCTCGATGAAAGCGTACAAAAAGAGTTGGCTTCGCACGGAATCACGCTACATCCTTACGAAAGCACCGCACAATTGCTGCGTTCGCTCGACGTACGAAAGACACTCATCGGATATGCCGGAAGCATGAACCGACAAGTCGTGGAACATTTCCATGAATTGGGTTTGCGCTCCGTTTGCACCTCGGCCGTTACCCCTGTTCCCGCTTTGCGCGCGGTGAAAGACGAACGCGAGATCGCCGGTTTCCGTCGTGCGATGGAACTGGACGGCGTGGCCCTGGTGCGTTTTCGCAGAACGCTCGATGAAATCATCGAAAAAGGCGAGATCACACAAGAAACGGAACTCTCCGTTGAACAACGGTTGACCACGTTTCGCGCAGCACACCCCGATTTTCGCGGTCTTTCCTTCGGCACCATCGCCGGATACGGGGCCCACGGTGCCATCGTACACTACGAAGCGGACGAAAGCAGCAACGCGCCGCTCGCAGCCCGGAGTTTTTTGTTACTCGACAGCGGCGCGCATTACGTATGCGGCACGACCGACATCACCCGTACCCTCCCGCTCGGACCACTCACCGACGAAGAACGAAAAGTCTACACCCTCGTTCTGAAAGGTCACATCGCGTTGGCGCGCGCCCGCTTTCCGGAACGCACACAAGGTTTGGTGCTCGATTTCGCCGCCCGCTACGCCATGTGGCAAGAGGGCATGGACTTCGGACACGGCACAGGACACGGCGTGGGGAGCCATCTTTGCGTGCACGAGGGGCCGCAGCAAATTCGCAAGAACACCAATGCCGCCAGCACCACGCCCTTCGTTGCAGGAATGACCATCACGGACGAACCGGGCATCTATGTGGACGGAAAATTCGGGGTACGACTTGAAAATGTGTTGCTCACACGCGAAAGCCGGCAAACTCCCTTCGGAAAATTCCTCGAATTCGACCCCCTCACGCTCTGTCCCTTCGACACCACCCCGATTATGATGGAGTTGCTCGATGAAACCGAACGCAACTGGCTCAACGACTATCATCAAACCGTACGTGTGCGGTTACTTCCCCTGCTCACCGACGAGAAAGATCGCGCTTGGTTGGAACGCGCGACGCGCCCGCTCTAATTCCTCCTTTCGTTCCGGCAACTGTTCCGGATGTGAGCATACGGCGCCCGATTTATTCGGGTTCTCCGGACGCTCCACCTCGATTTCATCGACCCCAAAAAACATCGCCGCCTGTCTTCCTTAGGAAGCAGGCGGCGATTGTCGTATCCGTTCCATCGGCGTGCGGCCAATGGAAGAAGAATTTATTTCAGCGGCGTGATGCGCAAGGTGAATTGCTGCGGCGTGTTGGGAACCCAATAAGCTTTACGCGTATCGACTCCTCCGCAGGATGCATTGCCCACCCCACGATAAGCAGCATCGAAGTGCAGCACCGTGTAAGGACGCGCCTTCAATTCCCAACTGTGGCGCGCATCGGCCATATCCTTTTCGGTGTAAGGCACGGCGGTGAAGCTCACCTTGCCTTCGGCACGCACCAAGATGCCACGGCCGGATGCGTCGGCAAACGAGACTTCGCGCAAACCTTCGCGGTTACCGGTGCTTTGCGGCTTCATGTACCGCTCCATCGAAGTGGAAGGCGTCATGGAATAGCGACCAACGGTCACACCGTCGATGCGGTCGTTGTAGTTTTCCCACGGACCATACGCCCAATAGTTCACGCGGCTCAGGGTGGAATCGAGTCCCACTTCGAAGCCCAGACGGCGCAGGCCGTCGCGTTTCGGGGTGAATTTTGCGGTGACATCGAGCACATTGCCCGCGCGCAGGGTGTAAACCATCGTCAGGTCGCAGAGCGTACCCGTGCGATGCGTTGTCATCACGTAAGTATCGCCTTTGCGTTCGGCCGAGAACGTTCCCAACGAGTCCATACCGTTGTCGGCATTGCTTTGTCGGTCGTTCTCGATGAAACGGAAGTTGGTGTAATCGAGATCCAGTCCGTCACCGAGCACTTTCTTTCCGTCGATGAGCAACGCGTGGAGTTTCGCGCTCCGTTCGTTGAAGACCAGTTTCATGCGTCCGGCGGTGATAATGGCCTTGCCGTTTTTGTGCACGTCGACCACTTCGAGCGGACGTTCGGGCACAGCCGGCAAACCTTTGCGCGCAGCCAATTCGAATTGCATCAACGCCTCTTCGTGGTGTTTCGCGCTCCAATCGGTGGCCGCACGACGATCGGCATAGACATTGAGCATCACTTCATCGCCCTCGCGAGCGGTGCGGCCGTTCAAATCGGCCTTCGCCAACTTCACTTCCACCTCTGCGCTGTCACCGGGAGCGACAGCAGGCATCGGCATGCGGCGCGTACTTACCACGCGACCGTTGCGCAGCACCGCGGTGCGGAGATCGAAATCGCGCAGGTTCGTGAACGCATAACCGTTGCGCAACACCAGACGCGCCACATTGCGCTGCGGGTCGACGTTCGCCAAACGGAACTTGACAAACTGGTGTGCCGCCTTCACCTCCTTGAGTTTCGCACTCTCTTCGCGCGTACCGGGCAAGATACCGTTGCTCATGAAGTTGCCTTGGTGCGGGCCGGGATAGTCGTAGCCCGTGTGCAAGCGGCGGAGGCCCTGCTTCATTTCTTTGGGATCGTAGATGCTCTGATCCACCCAGTCCCAAATGGCACCACCCACACACGAATTGCTCGCTTCAATAGCGTCCCAATATTCGCGGAGGTTACCGATGGCGTTGCCCATGGCGTGGGCGTATTCGCAAACAAACATCGGTTTGTCCATGTTGTTGCAATATTTTTCCATCCAAGGGATGTCGGGGTACATCTTCGAATAGAAATCTGAGAAGCGTTCGCCACCGAAGGGACGATGAATGCGCGTTCCTTCGTAGTGCACGGGGCGCGTGGCATCCATCTGCTTCGCCAAATCGTAGCAGGCACGGAAATTCTCACCGTTGCCGCCCTCGTTGCCCAAACTCCACATCACGACAGAGGGATGGTTGTAGTCGCGCGCCACCATTTCGCGGATGCGGTCTTCGAACGCCGGGATCCAACTCTTCAGGTCGGAAATCGATTGGTTGGCATGGTCTTCCAAGTCGGCCTCATCGCAGGTGTACAGTCCGAAATGATCGAACATGGCATACATGCGGGCGTTGTTCGGGTAGTGCGAGGTGCGAATGAGGTTCACGTTGTTCTGCTTCATGAGCAGGATGTCACGCAGCATCGTCTCGTTGGTCACGGCACGACCGCGCTCGGGATCGGTGTCTTGGCGGTTCATGCCCTTGAAAAACACGCGCTTGCCGTTGACATACAACAAGGAGTTCGCCAATTTGATTTCGCGGAATCCGAATTTCGTGCTCCAGGCCATTTCCTCACGACCGGCCGCATCATATTGTCTGAAGCGGAAGGTGTAGAGACGGGGCGTTTCGGCCGTCCAGGTCGTCACGTTCTTCAGGTCGAACTTCACCTGTTGGCGCGCCAACTCCATATCCTTGCCGGCCGGTGCGCTGAGCTGCCAACGCTGCGAAGCCACTTTCTTGCCTTCGGGGCTGTACACATCGAGCGCCACTTCCTTGGTTTCTGCCTGTTTCGTGGGATTGCGCAGACCGAAATCGAGGGTCACGGCCGCCTCGCGATAGTTGTTGGACAGCGCCGCCGTAATGTGGTGATCGTAAACGGCAGCCGCGGGCACACTGTAGAGGTAAACGTCGCGGAAGATGCCGCTCATGCGGAACATGTCCTGACACTCGAGATACGAACCATCGCTCCAACGCATCACCTGCACCGCCAAGCGGTTCTCGCCGGGGCGCAGATAGGGCGTGAGGTCATATTCGCTCACGTTGTTCGAACCCTGACGATAGCCCACTTCGTGACCATTGAGCCAAATCGTGGCCGCCGAATACACGCCGCCGAAATGAATGATCGTGCGGTGTCCGTCCCACGAAGCCGGGAGGGTGAAGGTGCGCACATACGAACCCACGGGGTTGATGCCATAGTTCGCGCCGCCGTCGTTGTAGCCCGGCCGCGCCATGATGTAAGGCGGCGTGTTGGCGTGCGGATACTCCACATTGCAATAAATGGGGTGGTCGTAACCGAGCATCTCCCAGTTGGAAGGCACGGGAATGTCGTCCCAGCGGCTCACATCGTAGCTGTCTTTGAAGAAATCCATCGGACGCTTCGAGGGTTCGCTCACGAGGTTGAACTTCCACGTGCCGTTGAGCGAGAGGTAACGTTCGCTCACGGGCACCGTCCACGGTGTGGCGTAATAGGCCTTGTCGGCCAGCATCTCACGCTCCGAAGCGTAGGGCTGATAGGTGGTGTGTCCCGGCAGGCGGTTGATGGCAAAAATGGTTTCGTCTTCCCATCGGGGCGACTGAATCTTGGGTTTGTCCACTTCGTCAAATGCCACCCAGGCCGTGCTGTCCTTCACATTGAGCGGCACGATTTTCATCTCGTTGCCGCGCAGGGCAAACATTTTGCCCTTTTTGTTGTAGGAAGCGATGACAAAGGCATTCGCTTTGCCGGGTACGGGCACGATGGTCAACTGCGCATTGCCGGGATGGCTCATTTGCGCCGGCCATTGCAGCAGGTAGTCGATCGAGGCGTTGTTGCCGCCATCATCGAAGTGCTGGGTGAAATAGGCGTTGCCCACCACGCGCCGGTTGAGATCGAGCATCTTCACGTTCCAATACTGGCCGCGGCGGAGCGAATCCTTCGGTTCGGCCACAATGTGCGCGCCGTTCTCGGGCAATTCGCCGTTGCCCAACACATAGCCGGGACGACCGACAAGGCGCAGGCGGTAGGTTTGCGCATCGTCGAAGCCGGAGACATCGGCCGGTTTGGTGCGAAAGGCCGAATGCTTGTCGCGCCGCGCCGCAGCGAGGTCTTTGAGCACGGCCCTGCCTGTGGCGTCCAAACTCAGGCACACCGTGCGGCGTGCGGCCGGCACGAAGAGATAGCCTCCGCCCGGCGCCGCTTCGACGCTCCACATCTGGTTTTCGTCCGAACCGTTGATTTCGCCGGTTTCAACGCGGTCGCCGGCGAAGCGCAGCGCGCGTTGCGTAAAGGGATTGATGATGCGCCATGCGCCCGAGAGCGGTGCCAGCGTCCAGAACTGTTCGCGGCGAGCGGCATCGACCTCGGCGGTGCGCACCACGTCGTCGCGCACATCGAGCACTTTCTCGCCCGCTGTGGGAGGCGAAAGCCGATAGAGCGCACCTTTGCGCCACTGGGGCGAATCGGCGCCCGCACCGAGGGCAAGAGCGCCCAACAAGAGCGTGCAAAGAGCTTGTTTGATCACGTTCATGAGATTTGAAAACTTGTATGTTGTTGACTTGATATTCCCTTTTGGGGTCGTTGCAAGCAAAGATACTACTTTTTTCACGACTCGCCGCCTCTTTGCGCACCGGATGTGGCAACCTTGCGTGGAAAGTGCCGATGCGCTACCGCAGTTGCTAAGAAACTACTTTCGTTTGTCGGTCGCAACTTGTGCGCGTTGCGAAAGGCTCGACGCGCGCCGCTTCATCCGATCGGCGAATATGCGCTTTTGAGTCCCCGCCCCCGACGGCAGATCGCCGCGAACGAGAACCCCCCTCGAGGCGGCTCTGAGAAGTGGG
>ERZ773197.2093-NODE-2093-length-13000-cov-9.687370_pt1 | contig 13000 bp, 9 predicted proteins | sample MGYA00580999_ERZ773197 | MGnify/ENA primary metagenome ERZ773197 (study PRJEB29015, sample SAMEA2738166) | human oral metagenome | biome: human oral; feature: human-associated habitat; material: saliva | place: China | collected 2185 ...
AATCATTTGTCTTTCCAGTTCAGCTTCACTTTGATATGCAGTTTCTCTAACTTGAAAGTCTTTTTCAAAATTAGCTAAAATAATTCCGCCAGTCATTTCGGCAATTGTAGATGTATTATATTTTACTTTTTTCTCTAACATCAAAACTATTCCTTCCATTTGTATTCTGAAATAAATTTTTCATATATTCTCTTCAAGAATTCTTTCTCATGCTGCTCCAGTTCTTTTGTTTCTAGAGCAGAATGATTACTATGGCTATATATATTCATTCGTTTAATATAAGAATCTTTATCCTCTTCATTTATTAAATCTTTCCAGCTGTCATATCCTAAAAAATGTGCTGTCTTTTCTAACAAATTACGCATCAAGTTGAAGTGGTATCGTTTAATCGTATTATTTTCTATTGCTCTCTTTAGTTCATCTTTAAGCATAAAATGATATCCAAATGGTGTTTCATTATTTGCAAGCTCTATAATTAAATACTTATCTTCATTTTTACTAAGCCAAAACTTCTTTGCTTTAGACATTTCTGTATGCAAAACATTGTAAAATAGTGAATGATGTGTTGAAATAATAAAATGCAAATTTTCATTTTTTGAGGAATCGATTATATGCTTTAATTCTAATGCTATATCAATTGCATGATTATCATCCAAAGATGAAATAGGATCATCTATATAAATATATTGAATAGTATTAAATTCATCGGTACTTCTATCACTGATTCCATCAATATTCAACTCTGCAACAATTGTCTCCATTAGGACAAAAAACACAGTCCAAATAAAAATACTTTCCTCGCCTTTAGATATTTTAATATTTTCAACTGATTCCTCGTCTCCGGTAGGTAAACTAAAAGTGATTTCTCCTGTACTAGTATTGATATTAGGTTCAATCTTTGAAGAAGTGAATTCTTTAAATCTCTCTGCTATTTCGTTTTCTTTGCCTTGTCGTTCTATCAACTCAATAAAACTAGAGTTCTTATTAAGTTTAAGTTTTCTCTCATTGTCATTTTCTAAATCATTGTCCCAAGAAAATAAATCTTCCGTGAAAGCATTATAATAGACTACATGTTTAATAACTTCATCATCTTTATGCTCATTGACAAGATTTTTAAATTCCATTGACAATCTTGTTTTCCCTGTCGCATTGAAGGCATACAATAAAGTAACTTTCTTCTTGGAATCTTTAATTTTTTGAGCTATTTCTGATAATGTATTCACCTTTTCATCTTCTTTAACTTTTTCCTCTAAATAACCATTCTCCTCCATATTTTCACCTCATATCATCTTAATCATTTTTGTTGAAATCTAATAACTTCTCTCTATAATATTCATACTGTTTTTGTCTTAACACTATTTCTTTTGGTATACCTTTAGAAACATCATTTATTAGAGCTTCGAACTTATCGAGAATAGCAACAATATATTCTTGAATCGGTAGAGAAGGTAATGGGATTTCATACAGCTTAACATCCTTATCACTAATCGCAGGATAACTTGTACCCTTTTCATACTTTTCTATATGTGATAAAAATAAATTTGTAGATATTCCATATAATATCCATTTAGGTAAAATTCTTTCTTTATTTGCTCGCAATACACAAAAACCTGTACTACAAATTTGTTCATCATACTGATTAGGAACTATACAATATCTTTGCAATAGGGGTCTTGTAGTGCCAAATAATACATCTTCCGTATGCACTATCTGTTGTGCTCTACTAGGGGCATTTTGCATAGTTACTAAATCTGTATTATATATACTATGATTTTCTCTATCAACTGAAGATAAATCAATATAATTAAATGAACTTTCCTGAGAATCATTCCATTTAATTTTTTCGACGTTCAACACACAATTTCCTAATCTTTCTCGTTTTACATCAAATAACTTAATACCAACAATATTTCCAGCTTCTTTCAATACAACAAAATAATCGTTAGATATTACCTTACCTGTCTGTCTGTCTGTCTGTCTGTCTGTCTGTCTGTCTGTCTGTCTGTCTGTCTGTCTAGAAATTGTTTCGCCCTCTATATCAAATGTCAAGAGTTTTTCGCGATAATATTCATATTGTTTTTGCCTTTGCTCAATTTCATGTGGCAACAAACCTTTTGTATCGGAAAGCAAAGATTGAAATTTATCAAGGATTTGTACAACCTTGTTTTGGATTTCTATTGGTGGTAAATCCATTTTTACTTTATTTAAAACGGATTGTGTAAGACTTGGTCTTGTAGAGTCTGTACTTAATTTGCTAACATCGTAATTTTCTATAGAATAATAAAAATATTTAGGTATGATTTTTTCATCGTTTATTTCTGTATAGAAGATAGTATCTACATTCCAAAATGGCTCATCTACATAAAATACATTTTTTATTGATCCTTTTCTTGGTATCAAAACAGTAGGCTTGTCATATGCATATTGATCCACATAAACACCCATTTTACCACCACTGCCGTATACGGGAATATCTCCTTTTCCTAAAGATTTCCAGTCTTTTCCATTCCTAATTTTTGCAACTTCTTCAATAAAAACCGTTTTTAATTCATATTGTTTTTTCGAAAAATCGTCCATTTTTTCAGAAATCATATTTAAATAATCTTCACTTAAAAGCCTATCCCTATAATACTCATACTGTTTAGTTCTATACTGTAATTCAGACTGTAATTCAGACTGTAATTCAGTAACATAATTTGTAAATTTGTCAAGTGTTTTTGTAATTTTTTCTTGAGTTTCTATGGATGGGATTGGTATTTCTGTTTCCTTTAACAGTGAAAAGTGCCTCATATATTTCCCTGTAATCCTATAAAAATTTAAAATGGCATGAAATAGATATCTTGAATTTAAATAATCTTCGTCTGTCTGCAATACTTTAATTCCATCTGCACCTTGAGCAAAAGGAAAGTTTACATATTTCAAACTTTCAGTATGGTCACCAAATACAACATATGAATTTTGATCAAAAACAAAATTACTATCATTTGTATATCCAACAATATAATTTTGCCCCTGATCTATCACCGGATAAATTCCTTCTTCTAAATATTCTTGCTTCTTAAGTTTTTTCTTTGGTGATATAACTTTAACTTCCTTTATTTCACCAATTTTCTTCCACTCAATCTTTTCATTCTTTAACAGTTCGTCTATCTTACTCATCTTCCAGCTCCTTTACAATTTCGTTTATTGAAGCTCTAAGTTTATCTATTTTTTCGACAGTTTTTTCAATTTCTTGATTCAAAACTTTAATATCAATTATTTCCCTCGCATCTTCTTTTTCCACATAAGTCGAAACAGAAAGGTTATAATCATTTTCTTTACTTTGTATTTCTGTTATATCAACATATCTTGAAAAATATTCTTTTTCTGTTCTGTTTTTGAACTCATCAACTATTGTCTTAATATTTTTTTCCTCTAAAATATTGTTGTTGGTTTCTTTCTTAAATTCTTTACTCGCATCAATAAACAGTATTTTATTTTCTGTCTTATTTTTTGCCATAACTAAAATACAAGTAGCTATTGATGTTCCAAAAAAAAGATTTTCAGGTAGTTGAATAATGCAGTCAATGAAATTATTGTCTACAAGATATTGTCTAATTGTTTTTTCTGCACCTTTTCTATAAAAAATTCCCGGAAAGCATACAATAGCTGCCCTACCTTTACTAGAAAGATACGACAATGAATGCATAATAAAAGCATAGTCAGCATAAGACTTTGGTGCCAATTTGCCTGCCGGTGCAAACCTTTCATCATTAATCAAAGTAGGATCAGCATCTCCTACCCATTTAATTGAATAAGGCGGATTTGAAACAATAGCATCAAACGGCTTTTCATCTCTATGCAAAGGATTAATTAAAGTGTCTCCCCTTTTGATTGAAAAGTTATTGTAATTCACGTTATGCAAGAACATATTCATTCGAGCCAAGTTAAAGTTGGTCATATTTATTTCCTGACCAAAAAAGCCTTCATCAATGATATGTTCATCAAATTGTTTTTTCATCTGCAAAAGCAAACTTCCACTGCCACACGTAGGGTCATATACTTTGTTAATATTTGTTTTCCCATCCATAACAAGTCTTGCTAAAAGCTTGGAAACTGTCTGAGGAGTGAAGAATTCTCCTCCTGATTTACCAGCATTACTCGCATAATTTGAAATCAAATACTCATAAGCATCGCCAAAGGCATCTATATCGTTATTCTGAAATTTTCCAAAATTAATTTCAGCTATTCCTGTCAGTATATCTGCTAGCCTTTTATTTTTTTCTGCTACAGTTCCACCCAAACGGTTACTTGTTGTGTCAACATCTTCGAACAAACCTTTGATATCATCTTCCGATGCAAATCCTACTGCACTACCTTCAATAGCCTTGAATATATTTGCTAAATCCGTATTTAAGTTTTCGTTGTCTTTAGCTGTTTTAACAACATTTTCAAACAACTGGCTTGGCAATATAAAAAATCCCTTATCTTCAACAGTATTAGGTCTAAAATCCTCTTCTGCTTCTTCATCAGAAATTTTGGCATAATCAAATTCTGAATCCCCGGCTTCATGCTCGGCAGAATTAAAAAATTCAGTAATATTTTCAGAAATAAATCTATAGAACAAGATTCCTAATATATATTGTTTAAAATCCCATCCATCTACCGCCCCTCGAACATCATCGGCAATAGCCCAAATTTTTCTATGCAACTCTGATCTTTGTATTGTTTCGTTGTTGCCCTTAGTTAAATTTGACATCTCTTTCTACCTCACTTTATTAATTAGACTCTTAATTAAATTTCATCTTATATCTTTGTAATGCCAAAGCTTTCTACCTGCGTGATTTATCAAAACTCCAATAGGATAAGCCTCTGTTTTATCTATGATTAGAAATCTATCATAAAAATCCGTATTCACTTTAATCGATAGCTTTGGATATTGAGCGTTAATTTTCGTTATATCTTTTGTTACTTATCTTCATTTGCCTGATGTCACAACTACAATATCAATGCACTGATTTTTCTTGCACATGATATTTAAGGTGTTGAAATCTACATAGTTATCAGTTAGTATTATTTCTTTTTTCGCCTATTTATACATAGCACAATAAAGCTAAATGTATTATATATTTTCGGTTAATTGTAAAATCAACTTAAACAACTGAATAAAAAAGTAATCCATGACGGATTCTTTGGTAGAATTAAGTTACCACACTAAATTCACGAAAGGAATCAACATCATGAATCAACTTAATTCTACTACATTCACACCTGATAGGCAAAGGGGTCAGCACCTAAAATTTGAGGATAGATGCAGTATTTGTATCTTTAATAAACTTGGCTACTCTCTCCGTAAAACTGCCGAAACTATTGGCTGCTACGCTTCTACAGCTCTAAACGAACTCCGCAATGGTGTAGGAAAGCGCAATGGTACAAGATAGCGTAATCCCAAGTATTCGCATAAAGATCCCCGTCAAGGATTCTGTCTCAGTAAAAACTGCAATGGAAGTACACAGGGAAGAATATGGGGAAGATAAGTTCTTAGATGTATTTAAGACCATCACTGCTGAAAACGTAATTGAATTTGAGAATCTTAAAAGCCTTGAGGAATAGGGTGTTCAAATTTACTTTACTCATCTGTATTCATCTTGTGAAAGAGCTCAGAACGAGCGCCACAATAGACTGTTTCGCAGATATGTTCCCAAGGGAGCCTCCATTGAGAATTATACCGATGAACAGATTATGTGGTTTGCTGATGAAATGAATGATATGCCCAGAAGGCAGCTCAGCTATTCAATGCCAGCGGAACTCTTTGATGAGTTCTTGAATCACGTATATTCAGTTATCAAAGTACATGTAACTTAATTTATTGTTTTAAGTGTTCAACTTGGAATTGCAATTTGCGATTTACAAAATATCCATATTACGTGCTTCTATTTAATTTTTGTAAAATTGAATAGAATGTCTTTCATCTCTATTCCATGTTTTGATATTTGCTGTTCTCCCCAAACTCCATCTTCTTTTGTCATATTCTGCATTAATTCGAATTTTAAACTTTGATTTTTAGACTTATACTCTGCTATTTTAGCACTAGGAACTAAATTGTTACGTAAACTGTTATCTACACGAGACATTATGCATAAATTCCCAAAATTATCTACAATATTTTTCCCCAATTTCTTGTGTCCCTCCGCCTCATTTGGGTTTTGTGGATAAAAATGTTCTACAGAATTTCGATATTTAAATTCAAAATCTGAAGCTTTGATTCCACGTTCGCTATTATCTGTTTCTTGATACCATAGAACAAAATCCAAGTAGTTAAATATATAGTTAGGAGTATTTACACCACTATCGAATATTGATTTATCTTCTACAAGCGAAATAAATCGTTGATTCGCAAAATTTATCAGATTTCTAATTAACTTTTTTTCGTCATTTGCAACACTATAATCATTTAGAATTTGTAACAGACCAAACAAGAAACTCTTATAAATTTGACGAGAATCAGTTACCTGAAACATTGACTCAATCTTAATAACAATATCCTGAACACGATCATTATTATAAAATGTATTCCTTGGGGAAAGCTTCTTTTTATTATAACTCTGAACCATATGCGGTTTGTGCAAGCACCAATTAGAGTCATCAGAAGATGTATCATTTATACCATCTGTCTTAATCACATAATTATCAAATATAAATCGAATTTTTAATAGTAGATACATAAATTCATATACTTCTTTATCTGAATTTATATTTTTTTTAAATTGGTTAACTAAGCGCTTATCGTCTAACGATACCCCTTTCGATTCGTTATTCCAATTAAAAACTTCTTTATTCTTATATAATTTCAATACTTGTAGAAGAAAATTAGGAAAATTAATAATTGAATGGTACCTGCCAGTATCATCTGTTTCGTCACTGATTAAGGCCTTAGTCTTCTTTTCTAAAATATCATCTATAGTTAATGATTCTGAAATTGAGAGATTATAGTCTTCTGTGAATGCTGATATTACTTCTTTAAAATCTTTTGGAACAAACTTATCCCAGTTTTTAGAAAATAAGCTATCGCGAACGTTTGGTTTGAATCCTACCTGAACATATTTGTCCAATCTTTGACATGCATTCCAAACTTCTGATATAACACCTTTTGCCTTTTCATCTTCCTTTGACACTAACCCAATCAAATATGATTTTACAATCTCATGCTTTTCAAGTTGTTCACCACGGTTATTCATAATCTCAAAATAGTGATTCAAATCTGTATCTCTAGGCAGTTCATTTTTAATTAAAATAACATTTTCTAATAAATACTGAAAATATTTCTTATCAAATTTAAATGAAGAGGTTGAGTCATTTTTTTCTAAAAATTTCTTTCTAATTGTGCGATAACCATCAACCAATTCATTGTCTAGATCTATTACCTTCTTTAATTTATCTTTATTCTTTAGCGCACAAATGATGTCAGTAGAACGTTTTCTACTTTCAAAATTCAACATAACTTCTATTTTATTAACTAAATCCTGATATTCTGTTTCGTTTTTCAAATAACAAATCACCAATGAAAGAGTTGTGAGTCTCTGTTGTCCATCAATCACGCTTATTACATCATCATTATCGGTATGAACTACCAGTGAACCAATATAGTATTTTTGAGAATTATCACGAACATAGTAATCATAAACATCATCAATTAGCGTATTAATTTCCATTTCTGTCCATGCATAAGCTCTTTGGTAAATTGGGATACTATATTTATTCTCAAATATTTCTTTAATGCTATAATCAGACATCAGATTAGGCCTCCAAAGTATTTTTCATATATTTCTATTGATTTATTCTTTACTTTTAAATTTTTATTTAAAGTTTTTTTAATTGGGATTTCGAAATACGATAGTTCATTTACCGATGACGACTCTGATATATAATTAAATAAATTATCCACATCTTCGGTGCTATTAATGACAAATTTATTTATGCTCCTTTTCTGGACTTGCTCAAGGTTAAATCTCGGAAAATAAGAATAATTAAAACACACTTTCTCTATTAAGTTAAAACTGCAATCAGAAAACCTATCTATAGCATACAACACCGTTGTTTTATATAACGAATGAACATATCGAAAATAATTTTTATCCTTTACATTACTATATAATGATAAAATTGTATTGTTATTGCCTACGACATTGTCTGTATAAAAACAATACTTTTCAAGTTTTTTGTTATAATAATCGACAAATTTAAAGAAGTATTCACCATTGATGATTGGCTGATCAATTTGAAATGCATAATTCATCTCTGGCAATACGTTGAATTCAATCATAGTTTGATTCTGTTGATTGAAAGAGTCAACATAATTTTTTGCCATTAAAATCGAGAACGCCCAATTACATTCGGTATTATTATTTCCTTCGCTTATGCCTTTAAATAACTCAATATCATTATTAGAAAATCCCAAATCGGAGACATCCTTATTCTTTGACCATAGTTTTATTCTGAATAGGTATTCAGAAAACAGTGTATTAATATTAGCAGGTGGTATATTTTCCCATAATGTAGCCATTTTTAGTTTCTGTTCATCAGAACCTTTTAACTCACGAAGATGGAATGCTTTTAGTAAATCCGTTGGATATAGCGCTTTCCCTCGATTGTTAGATGAGTCAAATAACTGGAAAGCTTCATCTAGATTCTCCAATATCATGACCTGCATAGTACAGTTAGTCAGAAAATAGTCTTTTATTATCTCTAGATTTTTTTCATTAAGTTCTAGATAATCCTTTATTGTTTTATCATTATTTATAACATTTTCTATTGTTCTATGATGTTCAGGAATCTTAATTGATATAATATTATTTTTTTTCTCTTCATCCAAATATCTGGCTATCAATAAACTTGTAATAATCCTTTGTTGACCATCAACAATATCTAACGTTTTACCATTATTATGTAAAATTATAGTCCCAATTCTATATTCAGGATATATAGAAAATTTCATAATATCATCTAAAAGCTGAACTACATTTTTTGCTTTCCATGTATATGGACGTTGATAATCTGGAATACTCAATGGCAGGCTTTTATTCTTGTTAATAAGTAGTTCTTTTAATGATGTTACATATGTTTCAATTTTATTACCCAATTCCTTATCACCTCGTAAAGATATACTATTTAAATTGTCATATATATTTTATTATCAATTTATAAATAGCAACCTTATTTTCACTAAATTTGCTTTTATACTTCTTCTATAAAATATGATATTATACACATCGGCCTTATGTTCTTTTCTTATATTTGAAAATCGGTATAATTATAGATCATTATTTCATATTTATTTGGTTTGACATCGCATATTCTCTACAGCTTCAATAATTGAATCATTTTCGACTTTTTTGCATTCCCACTCTGTCCAAAAATTTTTAGTTTCACTAATAGGTTTTAATTTTGGTTTTTTCAATTTAATACGACTTGGTAATAGTATTGCATCTCCAATCGCTATTGCTTCGCCAACATCTAATAAAGGAAGTTGATCTAAAATGCCTTTCAAAGCATCTGGAAGCAAATTTTTTATTACAGATTTGTCTCTATCATTTGACAAGCGTAACACTATAAAATTATTACATTGGCTTAAAATAGTCTTACTTACATCAGAAGGTCTCTGGCTAATAACTACCAAAGATATACCATACTTTCTTCCCTCTTTTGCTATTCTTTCAAAGTTTCCTAATGCCTGTTTTTGAGCACCATCTGCATCTTCATGTATTGGAAGATACAAATGGGCTTCATCACACAAAATGGCAAATGGAGACCGTTTACATTCATCCATCCATATTTGCACATCAAATAGTAGTCTAGAAATTATTCCAGTCACTATAGGTAAAACATCTGAAGGTACCTCTGAAAAGTCAACAATTTTTATACCTTTTTTTTCAGATTCTATGCCAATTAACTTAATCAATAACTTTGATAACCAATCATAATCTAATGTATTAGCAGTTGGCTTAAACAAAAAACCATATCTTTTATCCATGAGTTTTGTTTCTAATCTTGATATAAAACGCGTAAGTTTACCTTCCCACTCCCCCTTTATATCTCTACCATTTGCACCTTTACCTTTTTTGGTATCATCTTCTTTCAGATTTTTAATCAATTTGTCGATATCAAATGGTATGGGCGAATCAACAGTAAAAGAGCTTAAAACATTATTTTTATCTAAATTTCTTAAAGTTTCATCTTTTAATTCTCTTACATGAAATGTAAAACGCGAAGCTTGATTAGGTGCATTATTATCTGATCTATCTAAAATCATAGATAACATTTCATCCCTATTCAATACCCAATAAGGCAAAAAAATATTCTTTTCATTATCTATTTCTAAATCCCCTGGACCAGCAATCTTATAATACTCAGCACATTTTTTATCAGTCTCACATAACGACTTATATTCACCATGAATATCAAAAACAATAATATTAGGATTTATAAGCTTACTAGCTTCTTCAATTAAATTTGCAACACACCAACTTTTACCTGAACCTGTACTTCCTAAAATAGATGCATGTCTTTGGAAGAATTTGTTACCGTCTAAAATTGCAACTGCTTCATCGTCAATAGCAAACATTCCTATTTCTAAATGTTTTGATATTGTTAATCCACCACATATATTATTCATAAACAGTTTTAGGTTTTCACCATTTATCAAATAACAAAAATGGTTTATTTGTGGAAAAGTATCTATCCCTCTCTTAAAATAATTTTCATGGTCTCCGTCAACAGATTTATATGTACCTATCAATGAGACTTTAATCGTATCTAACGAAGCACAAATATCCTCCTCATATTCCGAATCTTCGCTAAATTCATCTTCTGTAATATCTAATTGTGTAAATTCATTTATCTTTCGGCGTATTTTATCTATAGTACCAATTATAAATTCATGTCTTTTTGTTGTTTGAATAGCAACTATACTTCCTACATTTATTAGTGATATTTTTTCACTATCATCAACTTCAACAATAACCTGGTTAGTATCCACATATATAACAGTTCCTACTTTATCAGATTCTATGAATGAAATTTTATTCATTAAACACCTCTTTAATTAATTCTTTTATCTTCCAAATATTTTTGTTTAATTCTATTTGCGAAGTTCTTAAATAAACTCTCGATCCGCATTCTAACTTATTTTTTAAAATAGCTTCTATGGCAATTGTATTTGGGTAATTTTTCATAAATTCTTTTGCGTTTTCAGATAAGGTTCTTGATATGATTAATACGGGACGTTGTTTATTCTCACAACTATTTAAATGTGTTTGTAAGTGATTATCATTAAAACCATATCCTATAAATACTAATTTTTTAGCCTTGTCTATCTCTCTACTCATGGTATTAATATGCTCATCGAATGGAGGTTTGTAACCTTTTTCATATTTATTGCAACCAGGTGTGATTATACATGGTGTTCCAAAATTTACATTATTAATTCTGTACGGTTTACCTTTTATAAATTTCCAGTTAATTGATCCATGTGGTTTATATATTTTTATTATTTTTTTATATTTATTTTTAGGCTTTTTTCCTTTTTCAACTCCATTAATCATTTCATTTCTGGCTTCTTTCATTGAAAATTCAGATATTATTTTCCCATAAAATGAATCAGAGTAATTCAATCGTTTCTTTTCGCATGCATATTCAATTAAAAGGTCATAATTTGTAGTTATTACACTTAAATCATAAGAATCTGTATTAAATCTAGATAGATAACATGAAAAATCAAGTTCCCTCTCTTCTTTAATTACTTCTTCTAAAATTTGTATATCTTTTTCAGAAATAAGTTCATATGTGATTTTTAAAATTGCGGATTCAATATCGCTATCTGCCTTATTGTCTATAAGTGTAGATTCTAAATCCACGTCTCTATTTAGGTTTTTTTCTATTTTAAGCCAACATTCATGACTTTCAGTACTTATATTTTTAGGAACTTCTTCAATTAGCTTTTTGGCTAAATCCTTCATACTTGGGAGCCCTTCAGCACATGATAGTCCAGAACCTACCATTGTTACAGTACCTTTATCAAAAAAACTCTGAATTTCTTTTTTTATATTTGAATTCAATTTTTCGTTCATGCATCAATACCTTTATACAAATCTTCTATTATTAAATACTATACAACATATATTTTCTATAATAATGTTAACATTCTTATTCTTAATTATACTATTTTATAACACTCAAACTTATCCCAGTTCAGTGGTTCAAACCTTATTTAGAATCACTTGTTTTTATAACAACGCAAGCAAAATATCCATCTAAATTTCATTATACTATACTCCACACTACAACTTTTATTAGTGCAAATTTAGCGTTTATATGTTGTTCAGGTTTAATAGCTTGTTATAAAATCACAAATCAAACCATTTCTTGAAACATAGTCTCCCACTCGCAGTAGCTCAGGGGCTACCAGCAGCTCACATATCGCGCGAGCACTTGACCATAACTTAATTAAATAAACCCGAACCACACACCTCTATGTTCATGTGTTGCTCGGATTTAATAGCTTTCCATAAAACCACAAAGCAAGCCATTTCCCGAAACATAATTCTCCCACTCGCAGTAGCTCAGGGACTCGAACTTCACGCTTTAATGCGCAGTCACTCATGGACTCAAGCATCTTGCCTTACTTGCTCTCGTCTCCTGACTGTTGCGGAGGTACTACCTACAGTTCAGACTTCGCAAGGCTTGTCTTCACTGGGTAGTTCTCTCTCGTTCTCGTCTCCTGACCCTTGCTGAGGGGCTACCAGCAGCTCGACCATCGCACTGCACAGCAGCGCTCGGGCTCGCTGGGTAGACGTAGAAATCGACCTCGCGCCCGATTTCTACTCCCACTCAATTGTTCCGCTTGGTTTTGGGGTGAAGTCATAGAGCACGCGGTTTACGCCTTTGACTTCGCTTGTGATTCTTTCTACGATATGCTGCATCAGTTCGAATGGGATATTCTCTACTGTTGCTGTCATTGCATCTA
>ERZ773197.2096-NODE-2096-length-12983-cov-18.781095_pt1 | contig 12983 bp, 10 predicted proteins | sample MGYA00580999_ERZ773197 | MGnify/ENA primary metagenome ERZ773197 (study PRJEB29015, sample SAMEA2738166) | human oral metagenome | biome: human oral; feature: human-associated habitat; material: saliva | place: China | collected 2185 ...
ATAGAGCAACGCCCTTCTAAGGCGTGTGTCCGGGGTTCGAATCCCTGTGCGCTCACCACTTTATATTAATATAGGGGATTCGCCAAGCGGTAAGGCATATGACTCTGACTCATACATTCGGGGGTTCAAATCCCTCATCCCCTGCCAAAATTGTGGACCATTAGCTCAGCTGGGAGAGCACCTGACTCTTAATCAGGGTGTCCAGGGTTCGAGCCCCTGATGGTCCACCATTTTTTGAAATTAAATAAAAATCATTAATATGGCGGTATAGCTTAGTTGGCTAGAGCGTTCGGTTCATACCCGAAAGGTCACAGGTTCGAGTCCCGTTACCGCTACTTATGTGGACCATTAGCTCAGTTGGTTAGAGCGCCCGGCTCATAACCGGTAGGTCCGGGGTTCGAGTCCCTGATGGTCCACCATATTTTTTTTAAATACTATTGCCGAGGTGTAGCGCAGTTTGGTAGCGCACGTGGTTTGGGACCATGGGGCCGGGGGTTCGAGTCCCTTCACCTCGACCATTGTGGTGGGTATAGCTTAGTTGGTTAAAGCGCCAGATTGTGGCTCTGGAGACCGAGAGTTCGAATCTCTTTATCCACCCCAGATAGTATTTTATGAGGCGACATAGCCAAGTGGTAAGGCAGTGGACTGCAACTCCTTGATCTCCAGTTCGAATCTGGATGTCGCCTCCAATTTATATTCCAAGGTAGCTCAATGGTGGAGCAACCGGCTGTTAACCGGTAGGCTGTGGGTTCGAGCCCCACCCTTGGAGCCATGTATTGCCGAAGTGGCGGAACTGGCAGACGCACAGGACTTAAAATCCTGCGAAACTTATACTTTCGTACCGGTTCGATTCCGGTCTTCGGCACCACTTATTACAATATCGCGGGGTGGAGCAGTTGGTAGCTCGTCGGGCTCATAACCCGAAGGTCGAAGGTTCAAGTCCTTCCTCCGCAACCATTAAAAAACTTACAAAAAGTGTGCCAAACTAATATGGCTCCTTGGTCAAGCGGTTAAGACACCGCCCTTTCACGGCGGTAACAGGGGTTCGATTCCCCTAGGAGTCACTTTTATATGCGGGTGTAGCTCAATGGTAGAGTTCTGGCCTTCCAAGCCAGCTGTGAGGGTTCGATCCCCTTCACCCGCTCCAGAAGTGGGAGTATAGCTCAGCTGGGAGAGCATCTGCCTTACAAGCAGGGGGTCACAGGTTCGAGCCCTGTTACTCCCACCAATAAATGCGGCCTGGTAGTTCAGTTGGTTAGAATGCCAGCCTGTCACGCTGGAGGTCGAGGGTTCGAGCCCCTTCCAGGTCGCCATTAATATACACATGCTGGTGTGGCTCAACGGTAGAGCAGCTGACTTGTAATCAGCAGGTTGTAGGTTCGATTCCTATCACCAGCTCCACGTGGAGGATTTCCCGAGCGGCCAAAGGGGGCAGACTGTAAATCTGTTGTCACCGACTTCGGTGGTTCGAATCCACCATCCTCCACCAACAGAATAAACTAAAATGCGCGGATGTGGCGGAATTGGCAGACGCACTAGACTTAGGATCTAGCGCCTTTGGCGTGGGGGTTCGACTCCCTTCATCCGCACCAAGTTTATTTTTGAAATTTATCTGGTATGAACAGATTTAAGAGGGTCAAGATATGGCCCGAGCAGGGGAGTGTACTGAACGCTCACTATTAATATTGGGGATTAGCCAAGTCGGTAAGGCACATGACTTTGACTCATGCATCCGTGGGTTCGAGTCCCGCATCCCCAGCCAAATATAATTAATAATTTATGTGGAGAGGTGTCCGAGTGGTTTAAGGAGCTGGTCTTGAAAACCAGTGATGTCGTGAGGCACCGTGGGTTCGAATCCCACCCTCTCCGCCACTTTGCCTAGATAGCTCAGTCGGTAGAGCAGGGGACTGAAAATCCCCGTGTCGGTGGTTCGATTCCGCCTCTAGGCACCATAGAGATATAATATGGCGGTATAGCTTAGTTGGCTAGAGCGTTCGGTTCATACCCGAAAGGTCACAGGTTCGAGTCCCGTTACCGCTACCAACAACATGGACCATTAGCTCAGCTGGGAGAGCACCTGACTCTTAATCAGGGTGTCCAGGGTTCGAGCCCCTGATGGTCCATTTTTTTGTACAATTTTATAGTATGGCGACATAGCCAAGTGGTAAGGCAGTGGACTGCAACTCCTTGATCTCCAGTTCGAATCTGGATGTCGCCTCTATAGGAAAAACCTAGTTATTCATAATGAATATCTAGGTTTTTTTACTTTTTTAAAAAAAGTGCTTGACATACTTTATAGAAAGATGTATCATTGTGTTAAAGAATTAGTACAACAATACAGTGATACAGAAAGGAGTTTGTATATGGCTTATGTTTTTGACAACAATATACCCCTTTATCTTCAGGTTATAGATATTATCAAAAAGAAGATTGTAGCGGGTGTATATCAGCCAGGCCAGCAGCTAGAGCCTGTAAGAGCATTGGCAGGTGAATACGAGATTAATCCGAATACTATACAAAGGGCCCTACAGGAACTAGAAAATCAGAATTTAGTATTTTCCCAGAGGACTAGGGGCAGGTTTGTAACAGATAATTTGGACTTGATTAAGGAAGAGAGGTACAAGATGAGTCAGGTTTTGATAAGAGAATCAATTGAGGCCCTATATTCACTTGGATTTGATAAGGAAGATATAGTGGAAGCGTACAAAAAGATATTATTTGAGGAGGAATAAGAGATGGCTATAAATAAGGAAGAGCTTATAAGCGAAAACACAGTATTATATGTAGACCAGGTAAGAAAATCATATGGAAAGAAGAGAGTTTTGAAAAATATGTCCTTTTCTATAGAAAAGGGAAAAATAGTTGGCTTCTTAGGACCAAACGGGTGTGGTAAGACGACACTTGTAAAGTTGATAAATGGTCTAATGCCAGTAACAGATGGTGTAATCCTGGTTGGGGGCAAGAAGATTGGTAAGGAAACAAAGGCCATGGTTTCCTACCTACCAGAAAGAACCTACCTTAATAATTGGATGAAGGTCAAGGATATTTTGGACTTCTTTGAGGACCTATTTGAAGACTTCGATAGACAGAGGGCAGAGCAGATGTTCAGCGATATGAAGATAGGCTTAAATGAAAAGCTGAAAAACCTGTCAAAGGGTACAAAGGAAAAGGTTCAGTTGGTTTTGGTTATGTCTAGGCAGGCAGACCTATATATCTTGGATGAGCCTATAGCTGGTGTTGACCCAGCTGCTAGGTCGTATATTATGAAGACAATTTTGACAAACTTGCCAGAGGAAAGCAGTCTTCTGATAGTTACACACCTGATCAGTGACATTGAGACAATATGTGATGAGGTTATCTTTGTAAATGACGGTAGTGTTGTACTACACGAGGAAACAGAGGCCTTGAGAGAAAAGTATGGCAAGTCTATAGATGCTATTTTTAGGGAGGAATTTAGATGTTAAGAAAGTTAGTAAAATATGAGTTAAAGTCAATATACAAGTTCTTTTTTGTCTTGTATGCAATTATAATAGCTGCTTCAATTACCTTTATTAGTACTATAAAGACATCCAGTGATGCTCTTGAGGTTTTAGGTTTCAGCTCTGGCCTACTGTGCATGTTTGGCATGATAGCGCTTAGTGTTGGTCTTTTGGTATTTACAATTACTAGGTTTAACCGCTCCCTATTAGGGGATGAGGGCTATCTAATGTTTACAATACCTACATCTACCCATAATATTATTTGGTCAAAGGCCATAGCTATTTTAATATTTAATTTATTATCAGTATTTGTGGTAGTCCTTGTAATGATATTGATAGCATACTTTATTGGTGATTTTAATTTTAGTAATGTAGACGAAGGTTTTATTGAGGTTGTTAATATGGCATTTAAGAAGCCTGGTACATACCTAGTTATAGTCCTAGCTATTGTACACATTTTAGTTTCAATAATATCTTCTACAATGCTGATATATGCATCGATTTCGTTCGGTCAGATGCCAGCATTTAAGAAGCATAAGAACATATCAGCTATAGGCTTCTTTGTTGTATTCTCTATAGTATCAGAGTATATAATGACAAAGCTTGGATACGCAGGACTTGATGCGATGTTTTCATCCTTCAATGCTAGATACTACAACCTACTTCAGAGTGTTGACCAGACAAATATTAGCCAGACAATGAATGACGTAATTGAAATAGCTACCCAGTATTCATCGCATTTCTTACTTTCATTCTTGGGCTTGTCTTTGATTGTATTGGCAGTAGAGTACATCATCACTTACTATATATTAGACAAGAAGCTAAACCTAGACTAGGAAGCTTGAGAGTATATGCAGTGACCCAGTAGCAACTAGGACTTGTCTTAAAAACCAAGTATATAGAGCATGCAAGGGTCTTAGTAATATAGAAAGGCAAGATAGATATAGATATAATAATGTAAAGGCTAAGAAAGAAGTAAGTATAGAACAAAAATAATAAGGGGACTAGTTGATAGGAGTGTAAAAGCTCCTAAAACTAGTCCCTTTGTAATGTCTATCCTAGTGGTGGCATGAAGAGTGGTCCCCTTAGGCCGTTTTCTGTTGTTACACATATTTTCATACCTAAGCCTCCTATTTAAGCATATAAGTTATCTATTGCTAGCAGGGTCACCTAAAGGATAGCCCTAGCTACATTCTACACTTAAATACAAAAAAAATCAAAAATACTCTTTACATATAGGAAGCAAGGGTTTATAATTATATAAAACAAACATATGAATGGTTGTTCATATATTTGTTTTGAAATAGGGATTGAAACTAGGATATTATAAATAAAGATAAGTCCCAGGTTTAAAAGGAGGACAAGATGCCAGTTAAGAAGTTGACAGATGATAATATAGAGCTATGCCAAGAGTACTTTCTGCATGAGGATAGGCTTGAAGACGCAAGGGAAGGCAGTCCAACAGAGGAAATGGTATATGATTTGGTAGAGCTATTTAAGGTATTTGGAGATGTTACTAGGGTGAAGATAATATACGCCCTTTTGGAAAGTGAGATGTGTGTATGTGATATAGCAAGTCTACTTGATATGACTCAGTCTGCTATATCTCACCAGTTAAGGGTCTTGAAAAAGGCTAGGCTGGTCAAGTTTAGGAAGGAAGGCAAGACAGTTTTTTATTCGCTAGACGACCAACATATAGACAAGATATTTAGCTTTGGTCTAGACCATATAAAGGAAATGTACTATTAGTGATTATTTTATTTTTTGAAATATTAGGAATGGAAGGTGTTAGTTATGACTAGAGTAGAAGTTACAATGGGGGGCCTAAATTGTGCCAACTGCGCAGGGATTATAGAGGAAAAGGTCAAGGCCAGGAAGGAGATAGATAGGGCCAACCTAAACTTTATAAATAAGAAGTTGACTGTAGATATAGGCGATGGATATGACCAGGACCAGGTGGTCGACCAGTTGATAAGTATAATCGACGATACAGAGCCAGGCTTGGATATAAGCCTAAAGCTGGCAGGAAGAACCGTGACTGCCGAAGACTTTAGGGCAGGTCTAAGCGACCAGACCGACAAGAACAATATAGAGGATGGCAAGTCAGAACGCGGACATGGTCATAAAGGATCAAATAGCTTTTTGATAGCAGCAATTATACTATATGCTGTAGCCATGATAGGTAATAGGCTTGGACTTCCATATCCGGCTTATCTGGCATTTTTAGCCGCCGCCTATATATTGTCTGGTAAGGATGTTATCCTGGCAGCAGTCAGAAATATAATAAAGGGTAATGCCTTGGATGAAAACTTTCTGATGACTGTTGCCACTTCAGGTGCGGCAGCCATAGGTGAATATCCTGAGGCTGTAGGTGTTATGCTATTCTATGGTGTGGGTGAAGCCTTAGAGGAATTGGCCGTAGGTAGGTCTAGAAGGAATATAGAGGCCTTGATGGATATAGCCCCACAGGTGGCCAACCTTATAGTTGACGGACAGGTAGTTGAGGTAAGACCAGAAGAGGTCAAGGTCGGTGACAGACTTCTAGTCAAGGTTGGAGAGAGGGTTCCTCTTGATGGCCTTATAGTCAAGGGACAAAGCAGGCTCGATACATCTGCCATTACAGGTGAATCGGTTCTTAGGTCAGCCAGAGAGGGCGATGAGGTATTGTCAGGTGTCATCAATAAGGAGGCACTTATAGAGGTAGAGGTAACAAAGTTATACCAGGATTCTACTGTGGCTAGAATCTTGGATATGGTGGAAAATGCCAGCGCCAATAAGTCTAATACAGAGAACTTTATCAGTGTATTTGCCAAGTACTATACACCTATAGTCGTGGGTCTTGCTATAGCCATTATGCTATTGCCACCCCTTGTTGGGGGCCAGGATTTTAAAACTTGGCTGTATAGGGGTTTAATTTTCTTGGTAGTATCCTGCCCATGTGCCTTGGTATTATCTATACCTTTGACTTATTTCTCAGGTATAGGGCTTGCATCTTCAAAGGGTATCTTGGTCAAGGGTAGTAACTACCTTGATGCCTTGATATCACTTAAGACTATAGTTTTTGATAAGACAGGAACTCTTACAGAGGGAGTATTCAAGGTAATTAATATAAATAGGGCCGAAGGAGTGGATGAAAAGGACCTAATGGTATATGCTTGTATAGCGGAATCTTCATCTAACCACCCTATCGCCAAGTCTATACTTGCTTGGTGCCAAGAGGCTGGCCTAGCCAGGGACCTAGACAAGACTAGTCTTACTTCATATCAGGAAATACCAGCCCAGGGAATTAAGTTAGTTTACCAGGGGCAGGAAATCCTAGCTGGTAATGCCAGATTGATGGAAGCGGAAAATATAGATTATAGGGAAGTGAAAAATTCTTCAACAAAGGTATATATTGCAGTAGATTCGATATACAAGGGCTGTGTAGAAATAGCTGACCAGCTAAGACCAGGCATCAAGGCTGCCCTTGCAGACCTAAAGGGCTTGGGTGTAGAAAATTTGGTTATGCTGACAGGTGACAGTGAAGATGTAGCAAAAGAACTTTCAGACGACCTAGGGCTTACCGGCTACAAGGCAAACCTCCTTCCTAACCAAAAGGTGGAAATAGTTGAGGACCTGATGAAGGATATGCCAGACCAGGCCAAACTTGCCTTTATAGGTGATGGTATAAATGATGCTCCGGTAATAGCCAGGGCAGATGTGGGCTTGTCTATGGGCGGCATAGGATCTGATGCTGCAATAGAGGCCTCAGATATAGTAATAATGACAGATGAAATGGCCAAGCTCCCAACGGCTATAAGGATATCTAGGATGACCAAGAAGATAGCATGGCAAAATATAATCCTTGCCATAGGAATAAAGATATTAGTCATGGTATTGGGTACTCTTGGTATAGCGAATATGTGGGTGGCAATTTTTGCAGATGTTGGTGTAGCAGTCTTAGCGGTAATCAACTCCCTAAGGATACTGGTCTACAAACCATAATAGAAAATTAAATATTCTCCTCTCTTCAGCTAATTATATAAGCCTATAAAAAACAAAAAACTTAAAAATACAATTATTTTGGTTTTTAGCTAGATATATTTAAAGCAATATGTTATACTACTATGGTGATTTTACGAGAAGAGAGGAGATTTTTTTTTGCAAGTTGTTTTTACTAATGTTCTGATATTATTTATGCTCCTATTTTTGGGCTACCTAATAGGTATAAAGAAGATAGTTGCACATTCATCTATCAATGATCTTACAAATCTGGTAGTGGACGTGAGTATGCCGTGTACAATCGCCCTATCAATGGTTAGACCCTTTGATGCTAGGTTATTGGGTGATGCTATAAAGGTAATGGTGGCAATTTTAATATTCCAGCTAGTCCTATCTGGTCTAGCCTATTATGCTACTAAAATTTTGAAAGTAAATCCTAGCAAGTCAGGTAGCTGGATATTCGCTCTGGTATTTTCTAATAATGCCTTTGTTGGATACCCTCTTATGTATGCCCTATATGGCAATGATGGTCTTTTCCTTATGGCCATGGGCAATGTAGTACAGAATGTCTTAATATTCTCTTTAGGTATAAAGCTTATAACTTTAAACTACAACCTAAAGGACCACATAAGGCTTAGGCATATAATCTTCACTAAGCAGAATATAGCCGTAGTAGTAGGTATGTTTATATTCTTCCTACAGATACCAATACCAAAGCCTGTCCTTACCCTAGTAACATATGTTGCCAACCTAACAGTTCCGCTATCAATGATGGTAGTTGGTATGTCCCTATCAAGGTATGATGTTAGGAATATGTTCACAGACAAGGAGGCCTACAGGTTGACGATAATCAGGATGGTTTTACTACCCCTTGTGATGGTAGTTATATTTAAGGTTCTGGGAATAAATGCAAACCAAAACCTACCATTGGCAATATTGTTCTTCACAGCAGCCTTGCCTGCGCCAGCCTTTACCACTATAATGGCTGAGAGATATAATACTAGTATAGAATTTTCGTCAAAGTGTGTTTTCTTGACGACTGTACTCAGCATATTGACTGTGCCTATACTGGCAGGATTGTTATAATATAAACTAAGTAATTATTTAAACTTTTATTGTCAGGAGCTAGGCTTTGTGATATTATAGGTTTAGAAAATTAAATAAGAAGGGGAGCTGATAAATCGGCTGAGAAAAGGATGTGAGCCTTGACCCTAGAACCTGATTTGGATAATGCCAACGTAGGAAGAATATATAATAGGATTATTAAGCATGTACCAAAGGGTGCGTGCTTTTTTATTTCCTGGAAACTTAATAATTGTTCAGGAGGGATTGAAATGAAGAAAGTTCTGACCATTGCTGGCTCAGACTCTAGTGGAGGGGCTGGCATTCAAACCGATTTGAAAACATTTGCAGCCGTAGGAGTGTATGGTATGTCAGCCATTACTGCTATAACCGCCCAAAACACCCTGGGTGTCAAGAGGGTAGAAAGGGTTTCTGCATCAATGGTTAAGGACCAAATAAGGGCCGTATTTGAGGATATAGAGGTGGATGCAGTCAAGATAGGTATGCTGTCTAAAATCGATATTATAGAAGCTGTGAGGGATTGTATGGACATATACAGGCCACCATTTGTGGTCTTAGACCCTGTAATGGTATCGACATCAGGCTTTGACCTGCTTAATAGTCAGGCCAAGAGGGCCTTGCTAGAAGGCTTAATACCACTTGTAGACTTGATTACACCCAATCTGGCAGAAGCTGCCTGCATATTAAACCTTATAGGTAGAGGGGGGCTTCTGATAGACTCCTGTGAAAGTATGGAAGAGGCTGGTAGGCTAATCTCGGGACATACCGGAAAGAATGTCTTGGTAAAAGGGGGGCATCTCTTAGACAGACCTTGCGATGTTTTAGTTACGGCCGATGCTAGGGTATACAGGTATGACCACCAAAGAATAGAAACAAAAAATACTCATGGGACAGGATGCACACTTTCGTCGGCCATAGCAGCCAATGTGGCCAAGGGGTATGGCCTAGAAGAGTCTGTATCTAGGGCCAAGGATTTTATAAGCATGGCCATAGAAAACTCCTTAGACATAGGAAGGGGATGCGGGCCTACAAATCCGATGGGAGAAATATACAGAAGTCTAGGTATGGTTTGAGACCAAGGTTTGGTTTGTATAAGGCAAGAGATTAAAAATGAATTAGCAGGGAGGTGCTGAATTTGAATAAGGAAAGCTTGATAGAGGACCTATGTGAGGCCATAGTAAAGCTAAGGGAAAAAAAGCCCCTAATAGAGCAGGTGACAAATTACGTAACAATCAATGATTGTGCTAATGTGACCTTGGCTATTGGGGCATCGCCAGTAATGGGGGATGGATTTGAAGAGGTCGACCAGATGACTAGAATTTCAGATGCCCTTGTATTAAATTATGGGATTATAAATGGGGCATCCCTTAAAACTATGATAAAGGCTGGAAAGACTGCAAATGACCACAATATAGGCATAGTTTTAGACCCTGTTGGTGTTGGGGCAACACAGTTTAGAAATGAGGCAATAGTAGACCTTCTAGCAGAGGTACAGCCTACCATCATAAAGGGTAATGCCTCTGAGATAATGTCACTTTCAGGCATGGATACCAAGTCAAAGGGGGTTGACTCCAGCGCGGACAGCCTTGAGGCTATTGATGCAGCCCTTAAGGTTGCAAGAGACCATAGGTGTGTATGTGCTGTTACAGGCAGGATAGATATAATCACCGATGGAAGGTACCTAGTCAAAATATATAATGAGTCTGACCTTCTTTCGTATATTACAGGTACTGGTTGTATGATTACATCCTTGGCTGCCAGTTTTTTAGGAGGAGGAGCTAGTCCCCTAGTGAGCGCTGTCGCTGGAATCCTGGCAATGTCAATAGCGGGTGAAGAGGCAGCTGTCAAAGAAAGTGAAGAAAATAATGGAATTGCTAGCTATAGGGAAGATGTAATGAACAACATATATAAGTTCAACCAATACTCCATTAGAGACCTAGCCAAGATAGAGGTAGAAAAGGTAGAGTACAAGTATCCTATTTACCTGGTAACAGATGAAAAGGCCTGTAAGGGCAAGGACTTTTATAAATCAGTTGAGGCCAGTATCATGGGTGGTGCAAGGATAGTCCAGCTTAGGGAAAAGGATATGGATACTAGGGACTTTTACGAGAGGGCCCTCAGGCTAAAAGAAATCTGCCACAAGCACGGAGTTGATTTTGTGATTAATGACAGGTTAGATATAGCCCTAGCAGTGGATGCTGATGGGGTCCACCTGGGCCAGTCAGATATGACAATTCAGATGGCCAAGAAGATCATAGGTCATAAGAAGATAGTAGGCATATCTGCCAAAAATATGGAAGAGGCCCTAGAGGCCCAAAAGTATGGGGCAGACTATATAGGGGTTGGGGCAATTTTTGCAACAGATACCAAGAAGGACTCAGGGCTTGTAGATTTAGATACTATAAGGGAGATGACAGATAAAATCCACATACCAGTTTTGGCCATAGGGGGAATTGGTCTGGGCAAGGTAGACTACCTAAGGGGCACAGGTATAGATGGTATATGCGCCATATCAGATATACTCGGGGCGGATGATCCTGAAGCAAGGACCAGAGTCCTATTAGAGGAGTTTAGGTCTATAGGCATTTAGACCCTCTACAAGATTGATAATGAGTAAATAATTTAACCTATATTAATATAGAAAAAAGAGGAGAAAAACAAATTATGTATAAGACACAGATGGAAGCAGCAAAAAAGGGCATACTAACTGACCAGATGAAGAGGGTGGCTCAAAAGGAGTATATGGATCCACAGTTATTGATGGAGAGGGTAGCCCAGGGTAAGATAGCCATACCCGCAAATGTAAACCACAAGAGCCTATTAGCAGAGGGTGTAGGACTTGGTCTTAGTACTAAGATAAATGTAAATCTTGGTATATCAAGAGACTGTCCAGATGTAGACAAGGAGTTAGAAAAGGTAAAGAAGGCAATAGATATGAAGGCTGAAGCAATCATGGACCTATCTTCATTCGGTAAGACAGAGGAGTTCAGGAAGAAGCTGATAGCCATGTCATCTGCCATGATAGGTACAGTGCCTGTTTACGATGCAATTGGCTTCTATGACAAGGAGCTAAAGGACATAACAGCGGATGAATTTCTTGATGTAGTTAGGAAGCATGCTAAGGATGGTGTAGACTTTGTAACTATCCACGCTGGTATGAACAGGGAGGCCATGAAGGTATTTAAGAGAAATAAGAGAATCACAAATATAGTATCTAGGGGTGGTTCTCTAATGTATGCATGGATGGAATTAAATGATGCAGAAAATCCATTCTATGAAAGGTATGATGAGCTACTTGAAATATGTCAGGAATACGACTTGACCTTGAGTCTAGGCGATGCCCTAAGGCCAGGCTGTATAGATGATGCTACAGATGCTTGCCAGATAAAGGAGTTGACTACTTTAGGTGAATTGACATTAAGGGCCTGGGACAAGAATGTCCAAGTAATAATAGAGGGTCCTGGCCATATGGCAATAGATGAAATTGAGGCCAATGTAAAGTTAGAAAAAAGGCTTTGTCATGAAGCTCCATTTTATGTACTTGGTCCTATCGTTACAGATGTTGCACCTGGTTATGACCATATTACATCTGCCATTGGGGGAGCCATTGCTGCAGCTGCCGGCGTTGACTTCCTATGCTATGTAACTCCGGCTGAACACCTTAGACTACCTGACCTTGATGACATGAAGGAGGGTATAATAGCCACTAAAATAGCTGCCCATGCTGCAGACATCGCCAAAAAAATACCTCATGCAAGAGACTGGGACAACATGATGGCCAAGGCAAGGGCTGATATAGACTGGGAGGCCATGTTTGACCTGGCTATGGATGGAGAAAAGGCGAGAAAGTATAGGGCTGAATCTACACCAGAGCATCATGATACTTGTACTATGTGTGGAAAGATGTGCTCCATGAGAACTATGAAGAAGATAATGTCAGGTGAGGACCTAAATATACTTAGGGACTAAAAACAAACACGTAATTAGGAAGATTAGTAGCTAAGAACGGCCTATAATTAAGTAGGCAAGTGATTAATAGTAGGTCTAGAATGAAGCAAATTAGTGACTAATAGTAAACAAATAAACTAGTATAATATTTAGCCAATTGTATTATATATAAAAAAGAGACTGGCCGTAACTGACCCCTAAGAGTAGAACACCAAGAATCAATTATTTGGAGGTAGGTTAAATGAGGCGGTCTCTTTTTATGTTTATCGCTCCTATATTAATGACCAGAAAAGGGAGGAAAAGTAGGGATATAGCTAATTCGTACGGCTTGCTCAAATCAAAGCTAGCTTTTTTGAAAGAATTTAAAAAAACTTTTAAATATGTGTTGACAAGTAATTCTAAAAGTGTTATTATTAATGAGTCGTCAAAAACGACACAATGAACTTTGAAAATTGAACAGCAGGTTAATTCAATGAGTCCTTTTAGGACAAT
>ERZ773197.2098-NODE-2098-length-12976-cov-6.801718_pt1 | contig 12976 bp, 11 predicted proteins | sample MGYA00580999_ERZ773197 | MGnify/ENA primary metagenome ERZ773197 (study PRJEB29015, sample SAMEA2738166) | human oral metagenome | biome: human oral; feature: human-associated habitat; material: saliva | place: China | collected 2185 ...
TTGGTCACGCTATAATCTGCAATTCTCATTTTTCTCTTTTCTCTTTTCTTTCTGCTTTTCTTTTATCTTTTGTTTTTGAAATTCTTTTTGCTTTTTTTCTTTTTCTTGGTTTTCTTTTTTTGTTCCTGTTTCTTTATCATAATCAAATACTTGTATTTGTTTTTCTTTTACCTTTTTTGCTTTTTTAGTTGTATATTTTCCTTCACTCTTCTTTGGCATTTTTTCACCTCTTATTATTTTAAAGTTATTGATAATAATTTACTTATACCGTTTTCTTCCATTGTTACTCCATATACTGTTCTTGCTGCTTCCATACTTCCTTTTCTATGTGTAATTATTAAAAATTGTGTTAATTTGTTTAATTTTTTTAAATATTCTGCATATCTATATACATTTACATCATCTAATGCTGCTTCAATTTCATCTAATATACAAAATGGTGATGGATTTATTTTCAAAATTGCAAATAATAATACTATTGCTGTTAATGCTCTTTCACCACCTGATAATAACATCATATTTTGTAATTTTTTTCCTGTTGGTTGTACTTGAATATCTATTCCGCATTCTAATATATTATTTTCATCTTCTAATGATAGTTTTGCCATTCCTCCACCAAATAATTCTTTAAATGTTTCATTAAAATTCTGATTTATTATTTCAAATTTTTCTTTAAAACGTCTTTTCATTGTTTCTGTCATTTCTGAAATTATTTCATGTAATTTTGATATTGTTGTTTCTAAATCATAGCGTTGTTCATTCATTTGTGTATAACGTTCTTCTGTCTTCTTATATTCTTCTATTGAATTTATATTTATTATTCCTAATAATTTTATCTCTTCTTTTAAGATTTTTACATTTTCTTCAACTTGTTTTATATTTATTGGTTTTTCGTATTCTTTAGCATTATTTGGTGTTATTTCATATTCTGTCCATAATTCATTTATTAATGATGTTACAGTATCATTGACATTTGTTTCTCGCATTCCTATTTTTAATATTTGTTCTTTAATATCTTTAATTATTCCAAATTGTTTTTCAATTGCTTTTTCTAGTTCTGATATTCTTTGATTATATTTTGTTCTTGATTCTTTTAAATTTTCTTGTTTTTCTGAAGATGTTTTTACATCATTTTCTATTTTTTGTATATTTTGATTTAATTCTATTATTAGTGATTTTAATGCTTCATTTTTATTTTTTAATAGTGTTATTTCTTTTTCATTATTTTGTATATTTTGATTTTTTGCTTCTATTTCACTATTAATTCTTTCTAGAATTTCATCTATAGATAAATTACTTTCTTCAAATGAAGATACTGATATTTTTAAGTTTGTTATGTCTTCATTTAATTTATCAATATATTTTTGATCTTCTTTGTGTTCTTCAGAATATTCAGATATTTCATTATTCAATCTTTCTGATTTTTCTACTATTGTTGATATATTTTCAAGTATTTTTGCTTTTATTTGATTTGCATTTTCTATATTTTGATTATTTTTTTCTATTTCTGAATTTCTTTTTTCTTTTTCTTTTTCTAAAGATATTATTTCTTTAATTATTGAATTCATTTTTTCTTGTTCTGTAGCATACTTTATTTCATTTTGTTGTAATTGTTCTTTTAATTCTTCTATTTGTTGCAATTTATCTAAATTTGATTTTGTAATATTTTCTTTTTCTTTTTGTAATTCTTTAATTGCTATTTCTATTTCTTCAAGCTCTTTTTTTAATGTTTTTATTTCTTCTGTTCTTCCTAAAATATTACTTGTTTTCTTTGATATTGCTCCACCTGTCATAGAACCTGATTGACTTATTATATCTCCATTTAATGTTACTATTCTAAATGAATGTTTATTTTCATTTGCTAATTTTATAGCATTTTCCATATTGTCTACAATTACAGATTTGCCTAATAAATTTTTCATTATTTCATCATATTCTGGATCATATGATATTAAATCTGATGCTACTCCTATTGTTCCTTCAACTTTTTTATATTTTTCTAATTTGTTTCCTTTTACAGTTGTTATTGGCAAAAATGAAGCTCTGCCTATATTATTTTCTCTTAGATATTCAATCATTGATTTTGCATCTTGTTCTGTTTTTGTTACTATATTTTGTATTGCTGATCCTAATAACATTTCAATTCCTGTTATATATTTATTATCTATTTTTATTAGATTTGCTATTACACCTTTATATCCTTTATTTAATTGTTGATTTTTTTCGCACTCTAATATTATTGATTTTACAGCTTTTCCATATCCTTCTTTTTCTTTTTCTAATTCTTCTAAAAATTTTATTTTTGATTCTTTTATTCTTTTATCTGATTGTATCAAATTAATTTTTTCACTTATTTTTGATATATCTAATTCTATTTTGTTTATATATTCTTGTTTTTCTTCTAACTCTTTTTTAGAATTATTTCTTGTTTTCTCTATTTCTCTAAATATAGATAATCTTTCATTTTTAATTAGTCTATTTTGATCTAATTGTGAAATTATTATTATTAGTTCTTTTTTTATTTGTTTATTTCTTTCATTTGAATTTCTTATTGTAATTTCTTGTTCATTAAAATTTTGCTGTAATTCATATTTATTTTCTGTTTCCTTTTCTATTATTTTCTTTTTTTCTTCAATTTCTAATGCTTTTTTTGAAAGTTTTTTTGTTATTTTTTCTAATTCTAATAATTTTTCAGATAATTCTTTATCAAATCTTTCTTTGTTTTTTGCTAAATTCTCTTTTTTAAAATTTTTATTTTCTTTTTCAGTTACTAATTCTGTTATAGATTCATTTGTTTTTGATATTTCCATTTCTAATCTAGAAATATTTTCTTGATTATTTAGAATTCTTTCATTACTTAAATTTATATCAGAATTTATTTTTTCTAATTTTGTTTTGCTTTCAAATGATATATTTTGTATTCTTTCTATTTCTTTTATAACTTGATCAAACTTTTCTTTTAATTCTTCTTTTTCTATTTGATATTTGTTTAATTTTTGATTTTCTGACTTATCATTTTCTTCAAATATTGATTTATTTTCCTTTATTTCAAGTAGTTTTTGTTTTGTTGAATCTATTTTTGATAATATTAATCCTATTTCAATATTTTTTAAATTTTCTCTTAATTCTAGATATTTCTTTGCTTTATCTGATTGTTCTTTTAATGGTCCTATTATTGTTTCTATTTCTAATAAGATATCATTTATTCTAATTAAATTTAATTTTGTTTGTTCTAATTTTTTTTCTGTTTCTTCTTTTCGTGCTCTATATTTTACAATTCCTGCAGCTTCTTCAAATATATGTCTACGATCTTCTGACTTTGCACTTAAGATTTCATCTATCCTACCTTGGCCTATTATCGAATATCCATCACGTCCAATTCCTGTATCCATAAATAATTCGATAATATCTTTTAATCTACATGGAACATTATTTATAAAATATCCTGATTCTCCTGTTCTATAAATTTTTCTTTTTATTGTTACTTCTTGAAATTCAATGTTTAATACATTATCACTATTATCAAAAGTCATTTCTACTTCTGCAAATGATAATGGTTTTCTTGCTTGTGTTCCTGCAAATATGATATCTTCTGATTTTGCTCCTCTTAATGATTTCATACTTTGCTCTCCCAAACACCATCTTATTGCATCTGATATATTGCTTTTACCTGATCCATTTGGTCCTATTACTGCTGTTATTCCTCCACCTTGAAATTCTAATATTGTTCTATCTGCAAATGATTTAAATCCTTGAATTTCAAGTTTTTTTAGATACATCCTTTTTCTCCCTTCAATTTTTGATACAATAATCCATTTTTATTAATAATATTACCATAAAACCTAAATATTGTCTATTTTTCAAACAGGTGTTGAAACATGTTTTTTTTAATGCTAAAATATTTCTGTACAAAGGAGAAAATATGTTAGAAGAAAAATTTGAATTTTATAGTCCATATAATGTTAATATTCATGATTTAGATCCTGATTTGCAAAATAGTTTATCTGTTATGCAAAATCTTGATTTTATGACACATAGACATTGCCAAAATGTTGGTAATTTAACTGCTAGAATATGTACTTATATGCATTTTAATAGTAAATTTATTATGCATTGTTTAGTTGCTGGTTATGTTCATGATCTTGGTAAATTATTTATAGATCCAAAAATTTTGCATAAAGATGGTAAACTTACGGAAGAAGAATTTGAAATCATGAAAACTCATACTACTAAAGGTTATGAGTATTGTATGAAAGATCATAATTTAATGTATTATTCTGATGGTCCTTGGTATCATCATGAAGCTTTAAATGGCACTGGTTATCCAAGAGGATTAACTAAAAAGGATATTCCTCTTTCTGCTCAGATTATTAGAGTTGCTGATGAGTATGATGCTCTTGTTACTAAAAGACATTATAAAACTCATGTTAATATTTCTGAAACTTTAAAAGATATGATTTCTGATACTGAGCCACCTAAAAATGTTATTGCTTTAGATTTCTTAAAACAAAATCAACATCTTGGTAAAATTAATAAAAAGCCTTTAAAAGCTTTATTTAGGGCTGTTATTGATGATATTCTTTATGAAATTAGTGGTATTTGCGATTATATTAATTATCTTAATGATCAATTAAAGCGTTTACATACTGTTGAATCTTATGATAAAAAAGTTCAAAATACGCATTCTGATCGTACTAAAGAATATTATACTGCTGGTATGAAAATGATGCTTAAACCTGGAGAGACTGTTGAAAATTACAAAGATTTGATATCTGAATTTGAAGAAGCTATTTTAGCTCGTAAAGATAGAATTAAGCAATTATATAATGAAATTAAAATAATTAAAAAATTAAAAATTTAATATATTATTAAATCTCGGCAAAATATTATTTGCCGAGATTTTTTCGTTTGTTATTTAAAAAATTCTTTTAATTTTTCTTCTAATTCTTTTTGATTATCTATTTTATTTATTATATTTCTCATTTCTGAAGCGTTTTTTAGTCCTCTTAAGTAAAATGATAAATGTTTTCTAATTTCTCTTATTCCTGTATATTCTCCCTTTTCTTTCACTTCTAAATCTATATGTTTTAATATTGTTTCTAATAATTCTTTATTTGTTATTTCTGAATAACTGCCTGTTTGTAAATATTCTTTAATTTTTTTGAATATCCATGGATTTCCTAATGTTCCTCTAGCTATCATTATTCCATCTACATTAGTTTCTTCAAATATTTTTTTAGCATCTTCTGGTGTTTTTATATCACCATTTCCTATTACTGGTATACTTACATTTTCTTTTACTTGTTTTATTATATCCCAATCTGCTGTACCTGTATAATAATCTGAACGTGTTCTTCCATGAATTGTTATTGCTGATGAACCAGCTCTTTCTATCCTTTTTGATGCTTCTATTGCTACAATATGATCATGATCCCAACCTTTTCTAATTTTTACTGTTACTGGTTTATTACTATTATCTACTACTGATCTTACAATATCTTCTGCTAAATCTAAATTTAATAATAATTTACTTCCATCATCATTTTTTACTATTTTTGGTGCTGGACATCCCATATTTATATCAATAATATCTCCTATATTATTTTCTGATAAATATTTCGCTGCATAGCTCATTGCTTTTACATCACTTCCAAATATTTGGACTGAAACTTTATTTTTTTGTCCGGTTGTATTAAATAATTCTTTTGTTTTTAAATCATCATAATATAATCCTTTTGCACTTACCATTTCTGTTACTTCTAATCCTGGATTATATTTTTCACAAATAATACGAAATGGCAGGTCTGTGTAGCCTGCCATTGGTCCTAAAACTAAATTATTTTCTAATTCAACATTTCCTATTTCTAATTTTTTTATCATGTTTTCCCTATTCTATAAAAATATTTTTTTGTCTACGACCACTTATATTTAATAATAATGAAATCATTATTATATTACTTAACATCGAACTTCCTCCATAACTTACAAATGGTAATGGAACTCCTGTTATTGGTAACATTCCTATTGTCATTCCTATATTTTCTATCATATGAAAGAAGAATATACCTGCTATTCCACTTGCTATTAATGATCCTAATTCATCTTTTGACGTTTTCGCTATTGATATTGATTTAGTTACCAGTATTACATATAATATTATAATTGTTCCTGCTATTACGAATCCTAATTCTTCTCCTATTACTGAAAATATAAAATCTGTTGATTTTGGGTATAGAAATCCTAATTGAGTCTGATTTCCTTTTAAATATCCCATTCCTGTTAATTGTCCTGCACCTATTGCAATTTTTGATTGTGTTAAATTATATCCTGATCCTCTTGGATCTATTTCTGGATTCATAAATACTTGTATTCTTTGTTTTGCATGTGGTGGTAATACAAAAAAATATAATAATGGAACTATTATTACTATTAATGCAATACCACTTACAATGTATTTTTTTGATAATCCTGCTGTAAATAGCATAAATAATAGTGCAAATACAAATGCTGTTCCTGTTCCATAATCTGGTTGTTTTAATATTAATAATAGTGGTATTCCTGCTACTGCTAATACTTCTAGTAATTTTAGTGGTTTGTTTATTTCATTTGAACCTTTTTTCTTTATTTTTGTTATTAACGTACTTAGTGATAATACAAATATTATCTTTGTAAATTCTGATGGTTGTACTGATATACTTCCTATTACAAACCAGCTAGTTGCTCCTCCTATTGGTTTTGTGAATAATACTGCTATTAATGCTAATATACTTATTCCATACAATACTAGTGTCGCTTTTGTTATTTGGTCATAATCTATTAATATTAATGATATCATCACTGGTATACTTATTACAGACCACATTATTTGTTTTGAAAATTCTGCATGTTGTATGCTTGCTGTTGCAGAATATATAGCAAATAATCCTATTATCAATAATAAGATAGTTGCTATTAGTATTGACCATTCAATGTTTCTACTTATTCTTTTTCTCAATTTTATCTCCTTTGTATTATTTATTTGATTACTTTAGGAGTTTCATTATTTTGTTGTCTTTTTCTTTTTATCAGTTGTTTCTGTTTTATTTTCAGTTCTTTTCGTTGTTTTTTTTACTGTTTTTTCTGCTTTTTTTTCTTCTTCTATTTGGGCTTTTACTTCTGTTTGTATTTGTTCTTTTTTTGCTTTTATTTTTGCTTTTTCTTCTTTATATTGTTCTTCTTTTATTTCTTTTTTTATACTTTTAAATGGTATGTTTGCATAAAGTGCTGGTGCTCCTACCGTTCCATCTCCATTGGGTTGATTTGTTAATTTTACATCTATATCTTTATCATCTACTTCTACATATTTTTTTATAATATCTATTATTTCTTGTCTCATCATATCTAGAAAATCTGCTGATACATTTGCTCTATCTTGCATTAATACTAAATGTAATCTTTCTTTTGCTTGCTCTTTATTTTTTGCTTTTCCATTTGTTTCCGTCTTTTTTATATCTTTTTTATTCCAACCGAACATTCTTTCCTCCATATATTTTTTGGATTATTTATTTTTTTTAAATATTCTTCCAAAAAATGATTCTTTTTTTCTTCCCGGAATCGTAACTTCAACTGTTTCTCCTAATATTCTTCTTGCAATTTCAATATATGCCTTTCCTGAAAGTGCTTTTTTATTAACAACTGCTGGTTCTCCTTTATTTGTTTGTGTAATTATATTTTCATCTTCTGGTACTACTCCTATTAAATCAATTGATAACAAATCAAGAATATCTTCTACATCCATCATTTCTCCACGTTTTACCATTTCTGGTCTTAACCTATTTATTATTAATTCTGGATTTCTGATATTTGATGTTTCTAGTAATCCTATTATTCTATCTGCATCTCTTATTGATGAAATTTCTGCATTCGTTACAACTATTGCTCTATCTGCACCTGCTATTGCATTTTTAAATCCTTGTTCAATTCCTGCTGGGCAATCAACAATTATAAAATCAAATTCTTCCTTTAATCTTTGGGTTAATTTAATCATTTCTTCTTCATTTATTGCGTCTTTATCTCTAGTTTGGGCTGCTGGTAATAGGAATAAATCTGTAAATCTTTTATCTTTTATTAATGCTTGTCTTAGTTTGCATTTACCTTCAACTACATCTACTATGTCATAAACGATTCTGTTCTCTAAGCCCATTACAACATCTAGGTTTCTTAAGCCAATATCTGTATCTACTAATACTACTTTTTTTCCTCTCATAGCTAACGCTGATCCAAGGTTTGCTGTAGTAGTTGTTTTACCAACTCCTCCTTTTCCAGATGTGATGACTATGACTTCACCCATAACTTTCCTCCTCGTATATTATACTTTTTTATTATAAATTCTATTACCTTAAAAGTCAATTAAATTAGAAAATAAAGGAGCCTGCATATTTCTCAAGCCCCTTTATACAATATATTAAATTTCCTTTAGTTTTATTCTTCTATTATTTTTTCTTCTGCTTGATTTTCTTCTTCATTATTTTTTAATTCTAAATTTGCTACAGATACTTCATAAGCAATTCTTGTTTCAGTTGTTCCATCTTCGTGTTGTTTTTCATATTTTCTTGATTGAATTCTTCCACTAATTTTTACTTCTGTTCCTACTTCCATTCCTGAGCAAAACCTAGCATTTCTTCCCCATGTTATACATGGAATATAATCTGACTTATTATATGCTCTATTTACTGCTAATAATACATCTGCAATTTCTCTTCCAAATGGAGTTTGTCTATAAATTGGTTTTTTACAAATATATCCAACTAATGTTACCTCATTTGTTTTCATTTCTTTGTCAATTTCAACATTATCAATATCTTCATCTATTATTTCAATATCTTTTGCAAATACTGTTAATATTAATCTGTTTTTTTCTTGTTCATAACTATTATATGATCTGAATTGCCCTTCTACTTTTATATTTTTTCCAATAACTAATTCATCTTCTTTAAATAATCTTTCAGATATTGTAATTGGAATTAAATCTGCATTTCCACTTAATCTTGGAACGCTAATTCCGAATGAATAGAATTTTTCTCCATATATTTCATGGCTAAATTTCTTTTCCTCTGTGATTTTTCCAATTAAACTTAATTTGTTATTCTCTAAATAATTTTTTTCCAATTTATGCTTCCTCCTAAATTTTCGTTTGTGTTTCTCAAAATTCTTTGTGTCAATACATATAGTATAACATCATTTTGTTTGTTTGTAAACATAAATAGTGAAATAATTTATTATTTTTGTAATATTTTTGTAATATTTAAAATTGTATATCTTTCTTTTATTGTATTTTACAATTGTAAAAGGATAGTAATATTTAGTTACTATCCTTTTATATTTTTCTCTTTTTTTCAATTATTTCTTGATGTTTGCAATTTTTACAAACTCCTATTTTATTATCATATCTTGTTTTTTTATATGTTTTTTGGCGCTTTCCAAATGCATTTTCAATTATTATCTCTTCTTTTTTTAAAGTTCCTTTTTCTATACGCCATTCAATTGAACCCCATTTATGACATTTTTTACAAATTCGTGATCCTCCATCTATTCCAAAAATTGTTATAAATGCAAATACTCCAAAAATCCATAAAAAAATCATTTTTTGTGTTGATAAATATGTTACTGCTAATGCTATTGCTATTGTTCCTGGTATATATAACAGTAATATTTTTTTTATCAATGTTTCTTTTTTATTTTCTTCTATTTCTTTTTCACTTATTATCTTTTCATTCATTTATCATCATCCCTATTATCTTCTTCATGTTCTTCATTCCATCTCATTACTCTTATATCTTTATATGTATCTAGTACTGCTTCATATTTATCATGTTCATCTTCCCATACCGTTTCTGGAATCTTATCAAATGCTGCAAACATTTTTTCTGCTTCACATAAATATATTACTTGTTGTTGTGGTGACATTTTTGTATATCTTTTTGAAAATTCATATAAATTATCTAAATCTTGATTTGCATTTATGAATGTCCAAAAATCTGTTACTTTTATTCCAGCGGCTCTCATTTGTGCCACTACTGATGCTATTAGAAGTATGATAAATACTAGTAATATTATAATTATTGCTAATACGTCCATCTAATTTGTCCTTTTTTCTTTTGAATTCTATTTTATTATAGCAATTATATTTTATTATTGCAATTATATATTTATATTTTATAATTCTAAAATAATAGCAAAAAGGGCAAGTTTTCAACTCGCCCTCCATTTTTTAACAAATCAGTCAATTTTTCTAAAGTAATCAATTTTCTTTGTTTATTTACTTATTGTTTAACTATAAGTTTTTTTATTATCCTTCTATTTTAATTTTTTCTTCATCTGCTGATATTGTTGCTTCTGTTTTAATTTTTCCATCAAGCATTGCATCTGCTATGTTATCTTCAACCATTGTTTGGATTGCTCTTTTTAATGGTCTTGCTCCATAGTTTGTATCAATTCCTTTTTTGATTATTAAATCTTTTGCTTTTTCATCAACTTTAATTATAATTCCTTGTTTTTTCATTCTTTCAATTACTTTATTTATTAATAAATCAAAGATTTTTCCTTCTTCTTTTTCTGTTAATTTATTGAATACTATTATTTCATCAATACGATTTAAGAATTCTGGTTTGAAATCATGTTTTAATTCTGTCATTACATCTAATTTTATTGTTTCATTTTCTTTTTCTGCTTCTTCTTTTGTTACTTTAAATCCTAATGGTTTTTTATCTGTTATCTTTTTAGCACCAATGTTTGAAGTCATTATAATTACAGTGTTTTTAAAATTTACTACTCTGCCTTGTGAGTCTGTAAGTCTTCCATCATCTAGAATTTGAAGCATTATATTCATTACATCTGGATGTGCTTTTTCAATTTCATCAAATAGTATTACTGAATATGGTTTTCTTCTTACTTTTTCTGTTAATTGTCCTGCTTCATCATATCCTACATATCCTGGAGGAGCACCTATTAATTTAGCTGTTGAGTGTGATTCCATATATTCTGACATATCAATTCTTATTAATGAATCTTCACTTCCAAATAAATTTTCTGCTAATGATTTTGATAATTCTGTTTTTCCTACACCTGTTGGGCCTAAAAATAAGAATGAGCCTATTGGTTTGCTTGGATCACTCAATCCCATACGATTTCTTTTTATTGCTTTTGCAACTGCTTTTACTGCTTCATCTTGTCCTATTACTCTTCTATGTAGATTTTCTTCTAAATGTTTTAATTTTTCATTATCTGTTTCTGTTACTTTTGATACTGGAATTCCTGTCCATAATGATACTACTTGTGCAATATCTTCTTCCTTCAAAATATATATTTTGTTTTTCTTTTCGTTTTCAATTTTTTCTTTTTCTTTATTATATGTTTCTTGTAACTCTTTTAATTTGTCTCTTAATTTTGCTGCTTGTTCAAATTCTTGTTTTCTGACACTTTCTTCTTTTTCTTTATTTATTTTATCTATTTCTTCAGCTTTTTCTTTTAATGCTACTGGTTCTTCATATGTTTGCATTCTTATTTTTGATGCTGCTTCATCCATTAAGTCTATTGCTTTGTCAGGTAAAAATCTATCATTTATATATCTTGATGATAATTCTACTGCTGCTTTTAATGCTGCATCTGTTATTTTAACATTGTGATGTGCTTCATATTTATCTCTAATTCCTTTTAATATTTGCAATGTATCTTCTTCTGTTGGTTCTGAGACTATTACAGGACTAAATCTTCTTTCTAGTGCTGCATCTTTTTCTATATATTTTCTATATTCTTTTAATGTCGTTGCACCTACTAATTGAATTTCACCTCTTGCTAATAATGGTTTTAATATATTTGCTGCATCCATTGATCCTTCTGTTGATCCTGCACCAACAATTGTATGTATTTCATCTATAAATAAAATAATGTCTCCTGACTTTTTTACTTCATCTAACACATTTTTTATTCTTTCTTCAAAATCGCCTCTGTATTTTGCTCCTGCCATTAAGCTTGTTAAGTCTAAACTTACTACTCTCTTATTAAAAAGTTGTTCTGGCACTTTCTTTTGCTCAATTCTTTCTGCTAATCCTTCTACTATTGCTGTTTTACCAACACCTGGCTCTCCTACAAGACATGGGTTGTTTTTTGTTCTTCTTGATAATAATTGAATTACTCTTTGTATTTCTTCTTTTCTTCCTATTACAGGATCTAATTTTCCTTCTTTTGCTTTTTGTGTTAAATCTAAACTATACTGATTTAATGTTGGTGTATTATTGTAACTGTTATTTGTTTTCGTATTTTCTCCTTCTTCTGAATTATTTATTTCATCATATAATTCATTTATATCTATTGATAAATCAATTAAAATTCTATTTGCTATTGAGTTTGATTCTTCCAATATTCCTATTGTTAAATCGTCTGCATCAATTTTTTCACTTTCTCTTGATTTAGCATTTATTAATGCTGCTTGTAAAACTCTTTTTGCATTTGGTGTTAATTGTATATCATCAAAATCTGCAAATATTGATCCTATTCTTGTTATATTCATTATCTTTTTTCTTAATACTAATTCATCTACTTTATGTGATAATAAATATTGACTTGATTTACTTGTTCCCTCAATTACTATACCATATAGAATATGTTCTGTTCCTATATATGTACTATTACTTTCTATTGCAAAGTTTCTTGCAATTTCAAATACTTTATCTACTCTTGTTGTAAAATTCATATTTTTCTCCTTTCTTTTGTTTTTTTATATAATTTATTTTACTACTGTCGACTGCAGCAACCGCTTCTTCTATTTCTGAACTAGAAAGATCATCGACTACTATCACTTCGAAATCTTGAAAACTTTGATTAAATAAATCTTTTATTATACTTTCTAGCCTATCAACACTTCTATATGCTGCTAAAACTACCGTAATTTTTGTTTTATTAGTTGTTTTTATTTTTTTCGTTAATATTTCATTTCCCA
>ERZ773197.2102-NODE-2102-length-12962-cov-15.372356_pt1 | contig 12962 bp, 16 predicted proteins | sample MGYA00580999_ERZ773197 | MGnify/ENA primary metagenome ERZ773197 (study PRJEB29015, sample SAMEA2738166) | human oral metagenome | biome: human oral; feature: human-associated habitat; material: saliva | place: China | collected 2185 ...
CTGGGGTGGTAGTTCAGCCGGCTAGAACGCCTGCCTGTCACGCAGGAGGTCGAGGGTTCGAGTCCCTTCCATCCCGCCACTTCTTCTAACTTTTGGTCTTATCGTCTAACGGCTAGGACAGGAGACTTTCAATCTTCTAATCGGGGTTCGATTCCCCGTAAGACCGCCATTTGAATTTCTTTTAGAAATTTCAACCACTTTGTGGGTATAAATAATGGGTGATTAGCTCAGTTGGCTAGAGCATCTGCCTTACAAGCAGGGGGTCATAGGTTCGAGTCCTATATCACCCACCATTAAAAAAATCTGAATTCATTTCTTTTTTGGGCTTTAGATGAGGGCCTATAGCTCAGTTGGTTAGAGCAGAAGACTCATAATCTTTTGGTCGCTGGTTCAAGTCCAGCTAGGCCCAAACAAAAAAATTGAATCAGAAAGGCAAGAAAATGATTATTATTCTTACGGCTCATTACTTGAATGTAATGGGTCTTTTTTGTTTGTTGCAATGAGTATTACGGGAAAGACTTCATATTCTACGATAGCCCAATACTAAGTGGGTACAAAAGTATGATAAATAGCTCGACAACAACTTATACTACACAATCCCCACTTAGGTGTACCCACGCTTAAGCTATGCGATCATAGCCGAGGTGGTGGTTGTGTAATGTAGGTTGTTTTTTGTTTACCTACCCAGGGCAAACTCACCCGCTCTCTATCATTACCAATCTGCGAAGTCAGGTTGTGGAAGATGGAGAATCACTATACAACATAGGTCAGTATTGGTTTTCTTTATATCTTGTCCCATCTAGACAGATGAAGACCGTAATTTTCCTATTGCTCTGAATTTTTGTTGCAATGCCAGTTATGGCTGTGGCGTTCTACAATACTATCACACTAATCGCTATTGGAGGATATGTTGCTTTGTTTGTTTGGAATGCAAAAAAACAAAAAAAGAAAAAAAATCTGATTTTATTTCCTATGCTTCGTAGGTAATGGCTAAAGAGAAGCCTTGATATTATGCTATTCTTCCTGCAACAATTAGATATGCAGAAGATTTGACCGAGCTTCAAAAGCTTCTCTATGCTGAGATTACTGCTCTCGCACAAGCGAATGGGTATTGTTATGCAAGCAATTCTTATTTTGCCAATCTCTACAAAAAAACCTCAAAACGAATCAGTTCCACCATCCAAGATATGGCGAAAAAATGATACCTTGAGGTCAAACAAAATAAGGAATGATGATGGAGTAGGGAAATCTATTTAGGAGAGATTAAAAACATTCGTAAATCCTTCAAAATCCCTACCAACCCTATCCCACTAGAAGCGGATACCCCTATCCCAGAAAAAAAGGAGGGGGCTATCCCACTAGAAGCGGATACCCTATCCCATTCTACTGGGAACATAATAATACAAGATAATACTACAAGTGTGAATAGGGTAGAAGAACCCACCACACCCACACCTTCAGAGAAAAATATTGAATTTATTCACTGAATGAGGGACACGGAAATCAGAGGAAAGTTTTATATCTCCGTTTGGAATGAAAAAACTTGATCCTCTGAAATTATGAACTCCGAATTAAAAAAAGGAATTTATGATATTCGCTCCGTGGCGATTGAAGATTTCTCCTCTCGTGTGAAAAAATTCGTTGCGATTAAGGATTTGATCGTGAGGAAAAAAGCGGAGAAATACTTCTTCTTTACTATTTGGGATTGGACTTTACAAGACTTTCTCAAACATGTAAACAAATTCTATGGAGAAGATAGTGTTATTCTCTCTCGCTTAGCAAGAGCTGAGGAAAAGCAGAAAGCAGTCAGAATTCTGAATTCTCCTGAAAGTGAACAGAAAAAATCTGATTCAGCTTCGGCTCAACCTCTAACAGAGGAACAAAAAAAACAAAATCTCGCTCGCATGAGAGAGATTCAATCAAAACTTTTACAATCTAATAGTTAATACAGATGAAAACTTCAAAAATCACTGAAATTCTCTCAGTAAAAATCCGAGAGGGAAAAAACGGGAAACTCTACTATCATAACCTCAAACTGGAGAACGGCGAAACAATTAGTCTTGGAAAGAAAAAAGAAAATGCATTCACAGTAGGGCAGGAGATCAGCTATACAGAGACCGTGGATGCCAATGGAAAAAAGAAGCGATCGGAGCCAAAAAAAGCTTACGGAGGCTGAGGAATCTCCAACAAACAAATCGCAGCGATAGGAGCTGCAATCCTTACCGCAGGAGGAAAATCAGACTTTAGAACTTCTGCTGATACAATTCTTAACTGGCTTGAAGCCTAAATTTATATCACTATTCAGAATTACCATGAATAAAAAAATCTTATGGTTTGATATAGAAACCGCTCCTGAAGTAAATCAATCAGAATTCAATACTTATCCCAAAAAAAGACTTTGGGAAAATAAAATGATTGAAAAATGAATTACTACAACCTTTGAGAGATCCTACATGGAGAAAGCGAGTATCTATCCTGAATTTGCTAAGGTAGTTTGTATCTCCTACTTAGTAGATAATCAGATGAAAAGTCTGATTGGACAAGATGAAGCAATGCTCCTTATACAATTCAATGAGGTGCTAGCATTCCATCAGGATGCAACCCTCGGAGGATTTAATATCAATGAGTTTGATATTCCGTTCCTCCGAAAAAGAATGATGATCAATGGAATCAAACCACATAAAAAGCTTTGTATTGGGAATGCTAAGTCTTGGGAGGTTGATACAGTAGATGTCTTCAGAATCCGAAAGCAGACCAGCTTTGGTTGTTCATTGGATTTGCTCTCAATGACGCTCCTTGGTGAAAGTCCAAAATCTGATATGGACTGAAAGCATGTAGCCTACTGCTACTATGCAAACAATCTCAGCATGATTAAGGAGTATTGCGAGGGCGATGTTCAATTCACGGAGAGATGCTATAAAAAGCTCTCAGAAGTTGGAAAAACTGATCCAACTCCAAAAGCAGACACTCAAGCACCAGTTGAACCAGTGAATGTAGATGAGCTATTCGCTTCATCAGCAGAAACCGAAGAAGAAAAGAAAGCAGCTTGTGGTTTGCCCTTTTAGTGCCGTGCAGGCGAAAGTAGACTGCTTGTGCGAGAAACTAAGAAATCCGGAAATTCCGGATTTGTGAAAAGTTCAGAGGAAATATGCTCGGAGAAAACGGAATGGAAAACTTAGGAGGTGGGAGAAAATCTATAAGACTTACCCACCTCGTGATCCATATCGTGCATGGCAAGAATAATTCAGAATTTTTATCTTTTTTATACCCAATACCATGTCAATCAAAGAAACAATCAACAATCTATCGGATGCTATGCTCCTTATGGAGCAATTAGAGAATCCTGAATACCTAGAAGCGAACGGAATCGCTCCTGAAGAGGTGGAAGACCTTAAAAAAGTTGCTGAAGATCTCGTAGCTAAGAGCCAAAACGAAGCCAAACCGTTCATTGAATGGAGGCTCAAGCAGAGGCAAGACAGTATGATCTTCTCTGCTGGATTGGATGCGGAAATCAAAAGGCTTATGGAGCTTAAAAGTTCTCACGACAGAAAGGTAGCTTCTGTAGATAAGCAGATTGATTACCTCTTGAAGCTCTTCAAGATTGAGAAGATGCAAACGGAAATCAACGAGCTCAGCTACCGTAAAAGCGAAGCCGTAGTCTTCACTGATGAAGAGGCTATTCCTGCTGAATATAAGAAAGAAAAGCTGGCTGTATCTGTTGATAAAACAGAAATCAAGAAAGCTCTAAAATCAGGTGCTGAAGTTCCAGGAGCAATGATTGAAGTGAGGCAAAATTTACAAATTAAGTAGTTCTCCTGAAAGTGCTTCTTTGGGAAGAGAGATAAACTGTTCTTTTCATTTTGTCTCCTTCTCAATGAATAGTCCTCATCTGATCTTTTTTGCGAGCTCATTCAAAGATTCTAGTGTTAATCTCTTCATCCTTATAGCAATTACATGGACTCAATTTGCGTCTGTTTCTTCATACAGAATCCTTGAGTTTGATAAAATAATGTCAGCTGATTCTCTCGCTTCTTGAAAAGTGCGAAATTTATTATTCCACTCTATGATTAAATCTCAGTAGTCTCTTAGCCAGACATAGTACCGCCCCTCATGGATATGGATATAAATATAATACTTCTTAATTATTCCTTTATTTCATCTTTTGTGAAACCAATATGACAAACCAAATCGAAGTGTTTTTATTAGTGCTGAAACGGGTCGGGCGAGTCGAAATAGGACTTTTACTTCTCCTTGGACTTGGACGAATTGTTTGGAACGGTCTGAGTGGAGTAGTGCAATTATGAGTTGGGTTATTCGAGAAACTAAAGAAAGAACTGAAACAATAATACCGATCCAAGATAACAACTCCATAAAGCAACAAAAAAGAAATAAAGTTTGAAAAACTTATACAGATTTATTTGCTTATTGCAATATGCTCAACCTCCTTATAGCTCTGAGTCTCTATCTACTCAGACCAGGACCGACCGTTCTCCATTCAGGTTTTTTGCCTAGTGATCCTAGGCAAGAGATAGTAGCAGAAGCCTATAACCTCTGAGGGTTAGACTTTATCAGTATGATTGAATGTGAAAATGGTAGCCGAGATCCTACCGCTCGTGGTGACTGAGGGAAAGCTTACGGCTTGTGTCAGCTCAATACGAGACGACACAAAGAGCCGTTGGCTCCTGAGCGAAAAGACTGGAGAAATCAGCTTTCTATCTGTTATTCTAAGCGGAAGTGAGGGGCTAAGTTCTATTGACCTCAGAGGAAGATTGGAGGGAAGAGCTGTAGTGAGGTAGTTCCTGATAGAATACAAAAACAAAGACGATAAATTCAGACTTTTATTTCTTTTTTATTACAGATGGAACAAATTTTTTACTATACAGGTGCAGTTGTTTGTATTCTTTTAATCTTGGGAGTAGGAGTGCTTCTAGGGCTTATTCTCTATATAATTTACTTAGATATTATAGACTCAACTTATTGGGTATTACACAGACAAATAAATAAGATCTATAAAAAATTGTCATCTTTTTTTGAATAAAAATAAAAATTCTGACTTTATCTCCTCCTTGTTATAGAAGATTTTTTACCAAAAGCAAAAAAAGACTGTATGAATGGTCTATTTTTGAACCTTTTTCTATATTTGAATGTATTAGTTTCTAATTAACATTTTTGGAGCATGAGCTCTAATGATGTCTTTTACAAATGCTATTCTTTCGTTAAATTCAAGAGGATTGGTGTTATAATCTTCTGAAAATTTTTTTAATAGAAGTCTAGCTCATTCACTTAATAACGAAAACAATTCATCTGCATTTGTAAGTAAATATTGAGGATTCATTGCATTTCATATACTATTTTCTACCCTTATCCTTTCTTCCAAGCTGATTTCAGATAATCAAAAACTATTATTTAGCGAGAAGAAATGAATTAATCTATTCCTAAGATCTTTCAAATTTTTTGGATTAATTTTTCATAATCTTTTTTTGTTTTTTTGATAAAAGCTATTGTGTTTACTTAATAGAAATCTTTGAACATACTGATTAAAATTCTGTTTTGACTGAGTGATTACTTTTTCGCTATCACTTATTTTATATTCATAAGTTGTTATTATAGAAAATAAAACATCCATATAACATAATACCAATATCATTTTTGAGCGAAGAAGTGGGGTCTCTAGGAAAAAAGTTGTATTGTTCAAATCCTTGCTTTTGTCTAATTGAATGACTGGCATAATATCTTTAGGATATTCTTTTATCAAATTACACGAAATATCTAACAATTCCTTCGTAATATCCTTAATACCTAATAGTTTCTTCTGAATCTTCAATAATGTTGTAATCTCTGCTTCAATTCCAATTAAAAATGACATTAGATCTACTAATCAGTCAGATACCTCAATTTTCTTACTGGTCATGACGATTCACTCCATGCAATAGTATATTAACTAAAATTTACAGTAAAAATCTAAGCTAAAACAAGCTCTCTTGCTTTCTCTCTGATTTTTTCGAATTGAGGAGCTTCTTTGGTCGTTTCAAGAGTTCTGATATCATAACTATTTTGGAGGTTAAGCCAAAATTGAGGCTCAGTTCCAAGAGCTGCAGAGATTCTCAATGCTCGTTCAGCATTTATATTTCTTCTTCCTGTGATCAAGTGATTCACTTCTTGTCTTGTTTTGCCGATCAAATCAGCAAAAAAAGACTGACTTCGATTTCTTGCCTCGAGTTCATCAAATAAAAATTCTCCTGGATGAATGATAAATGGTTTCATTGTTTGTAGAGCCTTACAAATTAAAAGATATTTTTTAGCACCACAAGAAGAGCTAAAAGTTCTTCTTGTAGTGGTTGTTTACATCATAAATATTAAACACGATGATTTTTCAGTCTTGAGTATAGTCAAACTCAATTCTTCGCCCTTTATTGACTCTGATGCTGTAATGATCTTCATATGGCTCAAAGTTGAGTCCATTCAGAGCCACAAGGTTTTTGATTGACGGTGTATCTTCTAGGATTTGACACTTTTTTGCATAACTTCTTCTTAGGTTTTGAGGAAGCCTATCATCAAAAAAGTCTTGATCTCTATAAAGTTTCTCCATCTCCTCGTGCTTAAAGATGAGGATGTTTGCCATAATTCGCTTTCTGATATAAAACAACGGTAGTAGTATACTTTTTTTTATACAAAATGCAAGAGAAATGTATACTTTTTTTTATACAAAAAGAAAATCAGTTTTTCTTTTTTCAAAAAAACACGCTCCTCTTGGAGCGTGCGTGGTATGTAATCACATCCTACCTATTTTACAAACCTAATTCATTCCCAATATACCGTAGTATTATGTAAATCCTGCTGGAGAACAAAGAGCTCTCTACTCAGTTTCTGAACTTTCTCCTCAATAAAAGCTCTCTCTAGCTGTAGATGGTCAAAGATTTTTTTGCATCTCCGAACTCCTGCTCGGAAGCTCGGATCGTAATCCTTAACCCTCACTGCATTCGCTCCTAATCCAGAGCCTGAATCTTGCCCAGCTCCGTTTTGTTCAAGGACCCGAACTTTCCCATCAGCTACATGGTCTACGATTGCTATGTGGCCATACTTTCCTTTCGTAGAAATGATGATGTCCCCTTGCATAAGATTATCTGTTCCTGGTATTTTTTCCCATTTATCAGTAAAGTAGGAATAACGATTCTCTCGGATATCACTGGCGTTGCCGATCCTTCCAATCGTTCCCATTCCTAAGCAGGAATCTAGGTAGACTTTAGGGTAATATACTGGTTTTTGATTGCTTCTTTGATCCCTGACATTAGAATTGGTCTTGTCTTTCCATTAGTTTCTCGTCCGACTTTTTGGGTTTCGTAGTCAGTCTTGTTGTCTACGGTTGTTGTTGTGTAGAGCATGTCATATCGCTCATATTCCTTAGCTTTCGCATAAAAAGCATATCAAGTGTTGTTTTTTTCTACTCCTATTCTTCCCCAATAGCCAAGTTCAATCAGTCTTTGGATCACTTCGCAAAGATAGGTTGGATCGCAGATCCCATAATAACACGCAAGCAAATCCATAGTCTCTAAATCTCTCACGACAATACAGCAGTTATCTCATCACTCAACTCCAGCCGCGGTATCGCCACCATACACACATTGTCCTGCTCTTGCTGGAGCATAAATATACAACCCAGGGATCACTTCATCTTCAGTATAGTCAGGAGTTTTCAAAAGTTTCAAAAGTCTGGATGGAAAGACTGGTTTACCTGTATGCAAAAATGCTTCTTCAGGAGTGCTAGGGTATTCCTGAAAAGTCAGGAGTGGATTAGTGTTAGACTCGTAAACATTGAGGTATCGTTTTTTCTGTTCTTCGGTAAGAACGGTTCCATCAATCATTGGCTCATTGAGATGCTCAAGGTCTTTGGGAAGTATTACCTTTTCCCCTTGCTCAAGAGGAATAGCATACTCAGGCATCAGCCACCATCACAGAAAAATGCAAGTCCATTTGGGGTTGTCTCATTTATCAACATATTTGTTTCGCATTTTTTCAAATTCGTTTCCGAAACCGTTTGCTGTAGATTCAATGATAATTTCCCCATTCTTTGGAACGGAGGGAAGTGTACCTGCGAGGAGATTGTTTGCATCTTTAATGAAAGCAAATTCTGAAATATGGAGCTTAGTCCGCGTTCCACCTCTGGAGTTTCTTACCACTGCTATCTTTGAATGATTGTTTGCAAAGGAGAGGAGATATTTGGTGTCATATTTGCTCGTTGGTTTTTTGAAAATTTTCCCATCTTTCAGCTGAATTGCTGTAGGGTAGTTTTCAAAAGCAAATTTTACTTTATCAAAAATTTCTGTTCTTGTATTGTCATCATGAGCAAGCACACCGATATTTTGGTTACTCCTCATAATTGCAGTATCAAGCCCATTGATAACCTCATTCGTAGTGATTCCCATTTGCCTCCCCTTAAGGACAATCATCCTGATTCTTCCAAATTTTTCTTTGAGTTCCTTTTTTTTAGCCTCCAAAATCTGTTGAGCAACATTTCTTTGGAAACCTCTCGTTTGCTCATCCTTTCAGACGATCTTGTAAATTTTGAGCCTTTTGCTCTTAATGTAAAAATTGCTCTTCATGGATTTTTAGTTTTTTATAAATTCTATTGAGAATAATCTTCACATAACCTTCGCTCGTTCCAAAAAGCAAAGAAAGGTCTTTAAGATTTAAGCTCTTACCATCCCACTCAAAATCAAAATAACAATCTAAACAAAAATCCTGAATCTGACGAAGGATTTCAAGCTTCGTTCATTCAACACTTTTTTTGATTACAATATTGTGAACATTATGGGTGTAAGAAAGAAAAAGCTGATCATCTTCCACAGAAAATCTCACTGTCCCTTGAACAAAAATGGACCTACTTTTTATGAGGTAATTCATAAGCATTGCGAGTGTTGATCTTTCCATTTTATTTTTTAATCATCAATTAAATCTTCTTCATTGATTGCTGGCGTTGTATCTATGGTTTCTTGTTTTGGTCTATATCTCTCATCTCTGAGTTCTAGGAACTTAATAGCGGCTTTTACATTACCATCACGAATGGCTTTCATCCAGACGCTCCTTGCGAGCTGGTTGGCGAAAGCTTGAGCTGCCTCAACTTCGTCTTTATAATAAATTTTCTGTTCGTTTTCGTCCAAAATCCACGCATTTTTCTCTATTCGGTTGTAATGCGTTTGTTTTGCAATCTTGGCTTGACGACAGGCTTCTTCTATCGTTCAATCCATACGCAAACAGGAAACCACTTTTTGGACTATGTTTAGCGATAATTTTACCTTTGCCATCTATTTTTATGAGAAAGCGGATAAAAATCTTTCCTCCACATTCATAAGTTCAAAATCAAGGCTGATTATTCTATAAATGAAGCTTTCTGCCTCAGGACGACATCAGACAACTTCTCAGATTTGTCATGTATAAAATCAGTCCACTACTTGAACTTTTTGCCCAAAACGAAATTTTGGGATGGGAGCTTCGTATTCTTTCTCTCCCCCTCAAAGGAGGGAGCTTCGTATTCCTTGGGGATTGCTTGGTTTCTTTCCCATATGTTCTTTTTTATTTTCTAAAAATTCAGCTCTCTATTCAGGCACCTCACGCTCTTCCCCGTGATCCTCTTATATCTCCTAATTACTACCTCCACATACTTCGGATCTAGTTCAATGTTCAGACTTATTCTTCCTGCTTTTTCTGATGCGATAAGTGTTGTACCGCTACCAGCAAATGGCTCTAGGACAACTTCTCATTCTCTGCTCGAATTGAGGATTGCACGCTCTACCAATTCTACTGGCTTCTGTGTAGGATGTTCGTAGTCTTGAACTGGATGGCGTTTTTTGAGTTCGGATTGTAGTTAGTCCCTCTTTCTCTGCCTCCTTAACTTTTTTAATCATTTGTAAAATTTCCTTATCGCTCTTCTCTGCTCGGCTGGGTAGAGTTCGTACCGTTTCTTCGAATAATTCGCTACCATACCATGGTATGTCTGCACCTTTCATCCTTGCATAGAAGAAAGGTTCGTGCTTGCTCTTGTAAGCAGCCCCGATGTGATTAATGCTTGGCTTGTTCCAGATGAGTTGCGAGATGATCTCGATACCATTCTCCTCCATAGCGTTCTGAAACTCTCTTTGAGTTTTGCTCGCATGGAAGACATAAAGTGGAGCAGTTGATTTGAGTGCTGTTGTGATTGCATGAAAAGTATCTTGTAAAAAAAATAAAAAATTCTGATCAGACATACGGTCGTTCAGGATTCCATTGCTGGTCTTCTTACCCTGTCCTTTGTAATTCACATTGTAAGGGGGATCGGTGAACAGGAGATCAGCTTTTTTACCTGCTAATTCTATGAGTTTGGTGTAGGTTTCTGATTTTGTGCTATCTCAACAGATGAGATAGTGCTTTCCGTTCTTACTTTCTAATTCAAAAATATCTCACTCTTGAACGATAGGGTCTGGTTGGACTGCGGGTGCTTCATCTTCTATCTCCTCGTTCCATTCTTCCTCCTCAAGCTGGAGGTCAAATTCAGAGAAGAGATCATTCATCCATTCATCGTTGAGCTCTTGGAGTTCTAGCTTCAGATTCTCTAGATCATACTCACTCAAATCAGCAAGCCTATTGTCCAAGAGTCTGTATTTCTTTTTCTGATCTTCTGTGAGATCAGTGTATTGGATAACAGGAACTTCTTTTAACTTCAGCTTTTTTGCTGCTGCTAATCTTCAGTGTCCTGCGAGAATAATGTTGTTCTCATCAATTAAGATTGGAGCTCTGAATCAGAGTTCTTTGATGCTTTTTGCTATTTTTTTTATTTGCTCTTCTGTATGTATTTTGTTATTCCTCTCGTAGGGGATGAGGGTGCCTATGGAAAGGTGTTGGAGCATTACAATCATATCACTAGATAAAAAGTCAGATTCATTACTTAGAGGAGCGAACGGATTTCGTACGGCGAGTTCAACTCCTTTTGGACTTCGGTTTCAGATTCTTTGTCCTCGTTCCGCTCGGTGAGGCTTTAGCCTTGTTTACTGGTTTTTTGGGCTTGCGGACCGTATCGCTTTTCTGCTTGGTATTGATCTTTTTGACCTGCAGTTTCATCTCTTCTTTTTTTTCTGCTGGAGTTAAACATCTCCTGCAGCTCTCAGCTCGGACAGGGATTCAGTATCAGCATTTTTTGCAGATGGATACTTTTGCTTTTTTCTCCATTTTTTTGAAAAAAATCTAAAAACCTGACTACTCAAGCGTAATCAGTCTATACGCCACGATAGCCATTAGTGATTCTCTCATTACTGGCGTATTATGGGCGTGAATATATGTGTGGCAGTTCCTACATAATGCAATCAAATCTGATCCATCAGGATTGTGAGCCCTCATTCAACGATAAGAACACTGAATATGGTGAATATCTTTCGCTTCAGCTCAACAGACTTCGCAAGGAATGAAGTCGTATTCCGTGAGCTTTCTGCTTTTAAGAAAATCGGATTGGTATTTTTGCATTTACAAAAAAACTCGCAATAATAAAACTGCGAGTATTACGGAAATTTTGTTTGTTGCTAGTTTCCTTATAGGGTTTTATTGTGTTTTTGCAATAGAATTTGATTTTTTTGCTTTTTTTTAGAAAAACAGGTATAATTACCTTTGCAACAAACAAATATCGTAATACTTAAAAGCTTTTAGTTTTTAAGTTTTTCGTAAAATGGAAATTAAAACCGTGTTCCCAGAAAAATTCAAAGAATATATGACCTTTGTAAAAAGGCGAAAGGAAAGACCAATAGAGGAAAATATTCGTAATGTTCAAAGGTTTATAAACCGACTAGAAGAGAAAAAAATCAGAGAGATTGAAACGATCCATTTCAGAGATATTCTTGAATATCAAATTTATCTTAGTCAACAAAAGGCAGGAGCAACCTCCCGCAATCCTGGAGGATTACTCGCAGCTTCTACGGTACAACACAATATTTCCTCAATAAAAAATTTCTTCAAATTTACAAATTCCTACTACGATCTTGGAATATCTGCAACGAGGATTGAACTACCAAAAGTTGCTAAACCAAAAGTAAATTTTATGACTCACGAAGAGATTGTGTGGATTCTGAATTATATTGACGAGCATACTCCAAGATATGACATAAAAATCAGGAATTTGTTAATCATAAAAACCGCTTTCATAACTTGAATGAGAAAAGAAGAAATATTAAATCTGAAATTCTCTGACATTAGAGAGGGGAGTAATGAAGTGCAGATTATAGGAAAGTGAGATAAGGTAAGAACCGTATTTTTTAGCGATTCGCTCAAAAAAGATATTGAAGATTACAGAAAACTGAGACAAAACCCAAGAAAGCGAAGTAAAAGAGCACCTAAAAAACCGAAAGATGATTGAGGCTATGTTTTTGCATGTCATTCAGATCCTTATTATGGCCAACACCTCTCCGAAACATCAATTCACAATCTCGCAACAGAATTTAAAAAACCGTTCAAGGAAAAATTTGGTCATTGATTCTCGCTACACTCTTTCAGGCACGGTTTCGCTACTGAAGCCATAAAAGCAGGGACACAAATCGCATTATTGAAAGAACTTTTAGGGCATAGTGATATCTCTACTACGATGGGGTATATCCACCTCAATAATCGTGATTTATTTAAGGCACGATGCAGTATTCCGAAGGTGTAAGAAAAAAACTTAAAAATCTCTTGATTTTTAAAGAAGAATGCATAACATTATGCTCGCTATCAGGAATACAAATTCAGGTAGTGAGCATAATCTTCTGATATCAAGTTGGAGGAGGCGTTAAATCCTTTTGGTCGCTGGTTCAAGTCCAGCTAGGCCCATAGAAAAAGACTTGAAATTAGGAGGAAGAAAAGTATATTGTACATTGCAAATGTGATTTGCGGGTGTAACTCAATTGGCTAGAGTTCCTGCCTTCCAAGCAGACTGTTGCGGGTTCGAGTCCCGTCACCCGCTCCATTAA
>ERZ773197.2103-NODE-2103-length-12957-cov-4.148117_pt1 | contig 12957 bp, 7 predicted proteins | sample MGYA00580999_ERZ773197 | MGnify/ENA primary metagenome ERZ773197 (study PRJEB29015, sample SAMEA2738166) | human oral metagenome | biome: human oral; feature: human-associated habitat; material: saliva | place: China | collected 2185 ...
ATGTTTTTCCAGCACCAGGAACTCCAGTTACAAAGCAAATACTCTTCTCACCATTTTCTTTACTATATTTGATAACATCAAGAATGTATGCAATTGTAGTATCAGTCATAACCTTATCAGCTTCATGTCTTGTAATGTTCTCTACAGAATGACTTTCATAAAGTGTTCTAGCTGCTTCTATAATTGTTGGTGTTGGTGCATAAGGACTTATAAGCCAGTTGCTATCTATATCTTCTTCATTTGGATATAAACTTATTACTTTGTTTATAAGCTCCTGAATACCACCTTCACCTGTCACAAGTGGATTCAGTACTTTATCGTTATATACAGATTTCTGGATGATTGAAGAATGTTTTTGGTATTTTGTCGCAATTAAAATTGGAATGATTACCTTAGATTCACTAAATTTATGAAAGTTTCTTAAATCCAAAGCATAGTCCAGGACTTGATCAATATCATTTTCAATGATCTTTGATTCGCCAACTTTAAACTCAAGACAAAAAATAATTCCTTTTAATAGTAGTACTACATCAATTCTTTTCCCTAATCGTGGAATATCGTACTCGAAAATAATCTGACCGTTAGCGTACTTCCATGGCAATAGTTGATTTTGCAGAATCTCAATCTCGATTAGCCAAGCTTCTCTTGTTGTAGTAAGTGTATCACCATGATATCCTTAACATAAGTTTCCAAAGATTGTTTCACGCTCACTATTGAGAAAAACATTTATATCATTTATATATAAACACCTTGGGTTTTTTAACATAATTATTTATCCCTCTTATTGCTACTGAATACATTGTATCACTTTTATTTTTTAATAAGAAAAAACCTGTACATCCTTCAACTAATGTACAGGGCTTATTAGATTTTACTCCCACTCTTCTTTTTCTACTGTTCACTATATTCAAAATAAAGGCTTTTCGTTTGTTGTATAAGGTATCAATTTTCTAATTGCCTGATACCTGCAGCTACTTGTTATTTCTCCTTTACACCTCTATACCCACGGGTAAGTTTATTCTTAAAGACCTCGGATAATACTTAAATAATCTCGACTCCAATGTTCTATTCTGGGCTTCATCCTCTTGTATTCTTCATAACTAAGAGAAACTGTATCACTTCCGTTTCTTTGTAGACATACTATATTGTAATATGTCTATTATTTCAGTATTTTACCCTAGCACTTTTGCTCCGGCTGAATTTTTCTCTTTTGCAAATCTAATGTCATCCGTTCTCTGATTTCCTGATTTACTGGATAGTCCCGGAAAATCAAAAAGCTTATTGTGCCAAAAATAATTACTACCAATCCAACAACAATTACAAACAGTCCGACTACCTGGCTCATATTCCCAGGCACTGCATCTCCATCCGACTCTATACCATACTCCATGAGCCCTAAAAGAAGTCCAATAAGAGCTGTGCTGAAAAAGGATTGTATTTTGGAAACCAGATTGCTAATGGTTTGAATCACAGCATTTAAAGGTTTTCCCGTTTTCCACATAGCGTAATCCATACACTCCATAGCAAGCAGATTGCTCGGAACATAAGTCAACCCACATCCCAGCATCAAAAATGCATACATGGCATAGAATAAATCGGAATTATAAGTAAGTACGCCACTAAGTTGCAATGTTAAAATCACTCCACCCATGAAAATCATAATCAGGATGGAAGCCAACATAAGCTTTTGGGTATGGAATCTTTTGTGCAAAGTACCGGCAATCAGTGCTCCAAAAATATAGGGCACCAACTCTACAATACCAAGTATCATTGACATGTGGGCAAATTTTCCATTATCCACCAGTCCGGTCAGTTCATTTACCGAGTAGTTCCATTTTACGTAGTATCCTGCTAGTACTATTGCAATCACATAAACAAAACCGGAAAAAAACATTGTAAACTGGTAAACAGCCAAAGGCTTATTCTGTTTTATCATCCGTAAAATATCCAGTGGATGCAGCGTTGACACCCGAAGGGTTTGCTTTAACACCGGCTGCTCTTCTACCATACTTGTTCCAAATAATGACACAATCATAGAAACAAGTATAAAAGCACCTAGATAAATACCAAGGGCACCGCTTCGTCCATGAAACTGTCCCATATGTTCTTCGGAATATTGAAACATAAATACCAATGGAAATAATGCCATCAGGCTAAACATACGAGGATATAAAATATATCTCATTCGCTGTATGGTATTGGTAGAGAGGGTTTGTTTCATAGCACTGTCTGCGTAAAAAGATGATCCAAAATCATATAATAAATATGCAACCACAACCCAAAGAATTACCACCAAAGCGGATTTCTTCTCAATAAAACCGGTAAAAGTAAACATTAAAAGAGCAGAAATGGTCATGAGTATAATTCCCAGTCTGCAAAAAAACTTATACCCAAATCTTCCACGACAAACCATATGATCCATAATCCATCCTTGAACCATATCCGTACAGGCATCCACTATTTTTAAAACCGGAAGAATACTAATAATCAGAATCATGCCATAAGATTTCTGATCTACACATAAATATTCCGTAATATAAAAAGTGAGAAATGTGGTAAACAATGCCTGGCAAAGAGCCAGTGACCAGGACATCATGGAATTCCCCACTATATTTTTTCTTTCTTTTTTTCGATCACTCATTCTTAGCATTTACCTCCATAATAAAATGGGTTTGGTACAAAATATGGGGTTTTAACCTGTATTTATCGTGATACGATTCCATTCCTGGCAAATCTCCTCCTACTCCACTCATTTTTCCATAAATATTAATGGTAGTACTGCTATGTCTTGGCAGCTTATGTATATGAGTTGCAGTCTCCAAATCTTTTTTTCCATAATCCCACAGAGAGAAATTCAATCCCTCTCCACTTAAGTCACAGATATCAATTTTTTTCTCATTTCCTGTGATTATTACATTTTTTACATCACAGCGATTTCCATTTTCCTGTGGTCTTAAATACATGTGGCTCATATCTTCAATGTTTCTTGTATACGCACCAATAAACGCGCTGTCTTTTCGATCACAGTAGCACTCGTGAGGACCTCTTCCATACCAGCTACAATTTTCATACAGATCTTTTGATTCCATGGAGAATCCGCAGGAAACCAGATCCATTCTTTTGGTCATAATCGAAAGGATACATTCCAATCGCCCATCTCCGTAATCCGTAAGATTACTTTCTAACACACTGCAAAAGGGATGCTTGTATTTGGTGTGAATAGAAATGACCCCGTTTTCATTTTTTGTAAGCTGCTCCAAAACAGACATTTTTTTGTTTGCTACATCCCAGCGTCTCACCGCTACAGTAGATTCCAGCTGTGGCACAAAATGTCCTAAATCAATGTTATTGTCCGTGGCCACTCTGGATAGTTCCAAAGAAATCTTCATACCAGAAAAAACAAAATCTCTTCCATTTACGAAAAGTCTTTCATAGGTTTGATTCTCGGTATTTCTAGGTTTTTTTTCAGATAATACAAGCGTCTTTTCCTGACGAATGACAAATTGGGATTTGGCCTGTATTTCTCCTGCTTCATGCCAATCGTTACCTTCATTGTGAATAAAATAAAACTGAATTGTAATCTCTCCGGAATCGGGATACTCTTTTTCCTTTATCTCCTTTATACAAAAAAGTCTTTTTTCTCCCGGCATAATCTCAGCCAAAAGCTGTGGACAAACCTCCTTTTTTTGAATTATTTTACCATCAACGCTAAGTTCCCATTCCAACCGGTAAGCAGGATAAATTTTTGAAAACATTTGCTTATTAAATATATAAAATTCTCCACTCAACAAATCTTTCTCAATAACTTCCAACCACTGATACCCTTGTTTCACTTCGTAGGCAGATGGATGCCAGGTTCTGTCTGCAGCAACTATTCCGTTTCCGCAGAACGCTCCGTCGCTGGTTTTATCTTTTGGCTTTTTAAAACCATAGGGGCTATATGTTTCTTCAAAATCGATACCATAGAGATACTTTTTTGTATCCCCCTCTTTTACACAAATGGCCTGATCCACAAAATCCCATATAAAGCCTCCGCACATATGCGGGAAATTTTCAAAGCCCTGTATATAGTCTGAAAAATTTCCTAGACTATTTCCCATGGCATGGGCATATTCGCACAATACCACCGGCATGGTTTCATACATATCACAGGTAACGTCCTTGTTATCCGCAGCCAACAAATTCATCACCCCATTCATTAATCCAATAATGGATTCCTTATGGCAAAGCTGTTCAAACACGGTTTCGTCCGGATACATACGACTAATTACATCGCTACTGGCTTCATCATGCATTCCTTCGTAGTGGAACAGTCTGGTGCCATCCAGCTGCTTTCCTCTGGATTTCATTTTCTTAAATACATCACCGCTTCCCGCCTCATTTCCCAAGCTCCAAAAAATAACCGAGCAGTAATTTCGGTCACGTAAAATCATCCTTTCCAATCGATCCAGACATGGAGCTTCCCATTCTTTTTTCGACAGTGGGAGTTTTCTTCTCACACCGTGAGATTCTAAATCCGCCTCATCCATAACAAGAATTCCATACTCATCACACAGCTCATACAATCTGATATCATTTGGATAATGGCTGGTGCGAAGGGCATTTATATTTAATTTTTTTAGGATACGTACATCCTCTATATATCTCTCATCCGATAAGGTCCATCCTGTTTCCGGATTAAAGTCATGGCGATTGACACCTTTTAAAATTAGGCGCTTTCCATTGAGATAAATCACATTTTCAATAATTTTTATCTGTCGGAATCCGAATTTTTGATGCTTAATATAATCCAGTCCATTGTATTTCCACCCGATAATGACATCGTAGAGTTTTGGACTTTCAGGGCTCCACAACAACACCTCGGTCTCTACATCAAACACTACCTGCTTACAACCAGCGGTCAATTTTGCCGTCACTGTTTTTTTTACGTTTAACTCAGGAATCTCTATGGAAATGTCCACGTTTTGGAACTCTTTCATAGCCAAAGGAAAAACAGAAGTGTGCTCTCCTACCTGTAAATAAAGTTCTGCCCTAAAAAGCGACGACACCTTTGTGTCGACAGAAACACCTTCTTCTATTCCCTTTGGAAAGGTGCTCAAAAGGAAGTAATCTCTGACCGTAATGGATGGTTCCCAATAGAGGTAGACATCCCTGTAGATACCGCTAAAAAACCACATATCCTGATCTTCCAAATAGCTTCCGTCACTGTATCGAAAGACAACAGCGGTAATCTTATTTTCTCCGGATGTTAAATACTTTGTTACATTAAACTCATGGGGAGTCATAGACCCCTGTGAATAACCCACATATTCGTCGTTTATATAAAGTTCAAGAGCAGATTTTACTGCTCCAAAATGCAGATAGACTTCCTGATCATGCCAATTTTTATCATAAGAAAAGTTTCGTTCATAAACTCCCACTTCCTGCAACTCTTCACTAATATGGGGAATATTTGTGGCATCGGTATCCATACTTTGTGGAAAAGAAGATGCAAAATAGTACGGACTGCCGTATCCCTGTAATTGCCAAACTCCCGGCACCCGGATGTTTTTCCACTCATTTTCTTTTATGTTTCTATAACAAAAGTTATCCTCTACACCTTTTTTATAGTAAAACTTCCACTGGCCGTTTAGCAGCGCCTTATTCTCAATACGTTCTTCACCCACACGCTTTGCGAAAGATAATACGTGACCCGGCTCTTTATTTTCTCCTATTATGGAAACATCTTCCCATCTTTTTTGCATATTACCATTTCCTTCTATCTATACTGTCTAAATTTTAGTGTTTAAAGACCCTCTCCGTTGGTTTCAATAATTGATTTATACGCATAACCCGAATCTTTTAACGTCCTCTCTTTGGTTGCATAATCCACATAAATCAATCCAAATCTCGGATCATATCCTTCCGCCCATTCAAAATTATCAATAATGGACCAGTGTAAATATCCAAGAACTTCATAGCCCTCTGAAACAGCTCTTTTCAATTCTTTTAAATATCTATGCATAAAATCGATTCGCTGGGGATCGTGAACGTTTCCATCCAGATGTTTGAAATCCAGATTTGCCATTCCGTTTTCCGTCACCATAATTGGCAATCCATATCGTTCCGTCATAAAACGAATGACCCAATAAAGAACCCTTCCATCAATGGTCCAGCCTAATTGTGTACGAGGAAGCCCCGGTATAACTTCGGTTTTATCGCTGTCATAGGCACCTCCGTTGAAGGGTTCATATACATTTACACCAACAAAATCCAAAGGCTGCGCAATGTCCTCGATATATTTCATGCGAGTGCGGTAAAAGCCTGCTGCCACTGCTTTTTCCCCTTTCAAAATCGGGTCACACCACCATTTATTAGACATGGAACCGACGATGGAGTCATAGGTCTTTTGACGGGCCTTCTCAATCGCCTCTTTTGATTCATTTTCGGGAACATAAGCTCCCGCTGCCATGGCAATACCAACCTTTGGTGTTTTTATTGCCAGCTTTCGGATAATTTTCACCGCCTCTCCATGACATCGCATGCAGTTTTCTGTCAGCTTTGGCAATGCCAGATATCTATGTTGAAAAGGAGCGTGAATTCCCTGCAAATGACCGTTCATAATAAAACATTGAGGCTCATTAATGGTCATCCAATAGGTAACCCGATCTGAGAAAGCACGTACTACAACTTCTGTGTACTCTTTAAAATAGTCCACAATTTTTTTACTACCCCATCCTCCCATTTCCTGCATCCATAAAGGGAGATCCCAGTGATAAATCGTAATCATAGGCTCAATATTGTTTTCTATAAGTTCATCGATCAAATCACTGTAAAAGGCAATTCCCTTCTCATTGACCTCACCCGGTTTGGGGATAATTCTTGACCAGCTTAAAGAAAACCGATAGGCTTTTAAACCTATTTCTTTCATCATTGCTACATCTTCTTTCCAATGATGATAATGATCACATGATATGTGGTTGTTTTCTCCATGCTTTATTTTTTTTGATGGTGCCACATCCCATATACTTGGAGTTCTTCCATCCTCATTCCAGGCACCTTCCACCTGAGGAGCCGCTGAAGCAGCTCCCCACAGAAAATCATCTTTAAATACCGTTGCCATTATAATCTCCTTTATACAAACTCACTTTTTTGCACCATCTCAATAATTCGCTGCACGCTTTCCATAGCTGCTCTGCGATCCAGTTTTTTCTCTTTTAAATCTTTCATTAATTGTTTCACTACCCCTTTATCTCCCAGCATAATCATGTCATTTCCATAGGTGCTGCACAGGTAATAGGCGCCTTTTTCTTTGGTAATAGCGCCCCAATCTGTCATGACCACTCCGGTGTAGTTCCATTCGCGGCGAAGGACATTTACCAGCAAATCCTTGTTATTTGCTGTATAAGTGCCGTTTAACTTGTTATAAGATGTCATTACCGCCCAGGGATTGCTCTCTCTTATAGCAATTTCAAATCCTTTCAGATAGATGTCACGAAGTGCTCTTTCTTCTATGTTGGATGAAACATATTCTCTTTGTGTCTCCTGGTTATTGGCGCAAAAATGCTTTATTACTGCTCCGACACCACCACAATCCTGCACTCCCTTAATAATGGCAGCAGCCATATATCCGGAAAGCAATGGGTCTTCAGAGGCGTATTCAAAATTTCTTCCACACAAGGGATTTTTTTGAATATTAATTGCTGGGGCAAGCCACAGTGTGATACCGTATGCTTTCATCTCTTTTCCCACAGCCTCACCGACTCTGTAAATCAGTTCTTTATTCCATGTTTGCGTACGAACCGTGGTAGACGGAAACGCCGTAGTGAACTGGCAAACCATTCGATCCTTTTTGGGATTGCCTACAGCAATCCATTCCATGTTTTTTAAGAATCCATAGCTCCAGTTTTCTGGAAGATGCTGATAGCTTTTTTCCACTCCTCTTTTGGTTACAAGAGATTGAGCAATCAGATTTAATCCCGCTGGGCCGTCTGCCATATTTATGTTCGGCAGGTGATACTTTTTCCATAACACATTGGAAGTTCTGCCAACCGTTCCGGGGGCACGCACATAGCCGTATCCCATCACCGGTCCACCTACCAGCATGGTGCACAGTTCCTTATCGGTTAATTTTTGAACCAAATCAGACAGGTGATTCTCTTTTTTATCGTAGTTAATCACTTCGTAGGAAAGTACCATTTCATCCACATTTATGCAGGGTATTTCCTGCTGTTCAAAAAGTGATTCTTCCTTTGCAAAGAAATCCAAGGAAAAATCCATCTCTATATTCACCGGACAGGATTCTATTTTTTTGAATTGTTTTACGGGACGGGTGTTTCCAACCATTGCTTTTAAAAATGCCTTTGATGTATCAAAAGAGTCCCCTTCATAGAAGACATACTGTCCCTGCAACAAACTCTGACACTGCTTTTCCTCTACAAAAGAAGTCATATCTTTAATTGCTACAGGAATCTGAATCTGTGTCTCTTCTCCCGGTGCCAATTCTCTGGTTTTTTCAAAAGAAATCAGCTCCCTTTTAGGCTGATAAATCCCATCGTTTGGTTTTGATACATAAAGCTGGACGACATCCTTTCCACTGAAACTGCTGCCGGTATTTTTTACTGAAAAAGTAAAAATCAGCTTGTCTTTTTCCTGTTTTGCGGAAACATATTGATGGGTAAATGTAGTGTAGGATATTCCATATCCAAAAGAAAATCTGCTTTCGATTTCTTTTGCATCAAACCATCTGTATCCAACAAAGATACCTTCCTCATAGTTTGCCTGTAACTTATCAACGGACAACTCTCCAAAATGATTTGCCCCCGGAAAGTCAACATATTTTTTTGCCCAGGTCGCAGTCAATCTTCCGCTAGGAGATTTCTTTCCATATAAAATATCAGCCACGGCATTTCCTGTCTCTTCCCCAGGCTGGCCAATATAAAGAAGGGCATCCGGTCTTGTTGCTTCATCATCCATAAAGGAACAATCAATGCAACCTCCACTGTTAATTAATACAACAACCTGTTTGTATTTTTCTTTCAAAAATCTTATAGAATTTATCTCTAAATCGGATAGGTAATAATCACCTACATCCAGTCTTCTGTCACCACCTTCTCCAGCCTGTCTAGCAATAATGTAAACCGCAACTTCCGATGTGGCTTTTACATGACGTGGTTGGATTTCATCTCCCACAGGAAAAACAAAATGGTGTTTGTCGATTTCCCGGAACATATCCATAACATTCCAAATATGATACCCCTTGATATGACTTTCGATATCATCTTTCCATGCCTTGCGTTCACGCTTGTATTTTTCATCAAACTCATCCATCCAAAGAGTGGATTCAATCTCGACTCCAGCATTGATAAGCCCCTGTTCAATCGTAATTTTTCCTCTTCCCTTTGTTTCCCCACTTCCGGTTCCACCAAACACAGTCATTCTGGCACCGGTTCCAAACAGTCCTATCTTTTTTTCCTTTAAGGGCAGCACTCCATCGTTGTGCAAAAGTACGATTCCTTCTGCCGCTACCTCTCTTGCCAATTTACGGTTTTTTGTTTCCAATTCACTAATCCGGTCATCTTCCGGAGAAATTATGATAAATTCACTCATTTGCTTTACCTCTTCTTAATCTTCTATTTGTTATACTACTTGATTCCGCTATTTCATTACTGTAAAATTTACTCTGTAATTGTAATATAGTTTTTAAGGATAAAAATTATGAATTATAGTGAATACAGTCAGCTTTTCTATGCATCCAACAATATTCCCATAGCTTATTATGAAGACAATCATCTGATTTCCTATTTCGGATTTACAGACTTCTTTTTACCCAATTTTCACATATTTAAGACATTTCATTCGGCAGAAAAACCTTTTTCCCTGAATATTTATAATGATGACGGATACTATGGCTTTATAAATAAGGGAAAACACAGTCTGGTGATTGGGCCGGTTTATGCCGTTGTTCCCAAAGATCACATAATTCGCTCCTTTATGCATGAACACAGGATTTCTCCATCCAACAGAGAAGCTGCAAAAGAATATTTATGGAATCTGAATCACTGTACCTACCATATTTTTTTCAATATTGTATCCCTGACCTACTACACTCTCTACCACAAAGCACCCTCTTTAGATGAGGTGTACTCTCTGGCCAGCGAAGACATTCATGATACAATTACGCAAAAAGTTTCTGAAGTGTACTATGATGCGCGGGAAGCCCAAACACTTCACGGCACCTATCAGTTGGAGCAACAAATTATTCAATACATAAAGGATGGCAACGTGGCTCAACTGGAAATATTTTTAAAGAAAATAAGACAAAGTTCTCATATTCTGGAAGGAATTGTAGGTGACTCTCCCTTGAGGCAGGCAAAAAACATATTTATTGCTTTGGTCGCCTACATCGGTAAAGCTGCAGCCATTCCCTCCGGTCTAGATATTGAACTTACCTACCATCTCATCGACCAATACTCAATCGAGTGCGAACGCCTACACTCCGTCATGGATGTGGAAACTCTGCAGTACAATATGATTATGGACTTTGCCAAACGAATTTCAGAAAGCATGATTCCTGGTGGTCTAAGTCCAGAAATTTATTCCTGCATTCAATACGTAAACAGTCATATTAACGAGTACATATCCGTAACTGATGTGGCGGATTATATAAAGAAAAGTCGCTCCTACACCCTAAACCACTTTAAACGGGAATTGGGATTCAATCTTGGCGAGTACATTATTCACGCAAAAATTCAGGAAGCAAAAAATCTATTGACCTTTACCGATAAACCTCTGATTGAAATCAGCAATTATCTTTGTTTTTCCAGTCAGTCCCATTTTCAAAACGTTTTTAAAAAAATCACAGGTGAAACGCCCCTTTCTTACAGAAAAAAGACACAGAAAGAATAAGCCTTCTGTGTCTTTTGTGTTTTATACTATGCCAACTGTCTTCTTTGTTCCACTTCTTCTTTCATCTTTGGAAGCTTTTCTTCCAGATCAAATCCTCTAAAGATGACAAACATCATAAGATTTAATACGATTGGAAGAATATTTGAAAACGCATATATGGAGTATCTCATTGATGTAGTTGCTACCTGAAGCGTTGCATCATATGCTCCTATGGTCAGACATATAGATAACAATATAGAGCCTATGCCGGAGCCCACTTTGGTTCCAAATCCGACTGCTCCTGAGGAGATAGCAACCAGTTTATTGTCATATTTGTATTCATTGTAGTCTACCGCCATTCCAAGCAATACTCCGTACAGGCACATTAGAGGCATCATCATGATGCTGCTCACAACACCAGTAGCCACATACATAACCAGATTGGATGGAGCCAAACAACGAATTATCATAGCACCGGTACTACCAATAAGGCCAAAATTTATGGCTCCTTTTACACCTAATTTTTCAATGATTGGTTTACTGATGGCAAAACCGATAAAGGTTCCCACCAATCCAGCTCCACCTACCAAAGCAACCAGGTTGTCATTTCCAAGAATCCACTTACAGTAGTATGTATTTGCTATGGCAATAATGGCATTGGTTACACTTGTGATAACGTTAAATAAAAGTACAATCACCCAATACTTACTTTTGAAAAGCATTTTCACTGCTTCCCAGAAAGGAACTTTTTCTTCTTCCTCCTCCTTTTTGTACTGCTCCATTTTCATTACAGCTTTATTACCGTTTGCAGAGCATATTAACAGTGTCAACAAAACTACCAAGGCCACAATCACACCAAACTTAATCCATGCAGACTGTGTGCCTCCTAATGCATTGGTAATGGGAATAATTCCGATTGCCATAATGATTCCGGAAACATAGGATCCAATGGCACGAAAGATTCCCATATTTGCTCTTTCTTCCTGGCTTTTTGTTCTGACCACCATAGTGGCAGCAAAAGGTGTTGCAATCAGAGTATAAAATACTGCTGTAAGTAACAGGTTGGTGAGTGTTACATACGCAAAAGCGGCTACCTGATTAATATCCTTCGGCACAGTAAAAAGTAAAATAATGGTAATGGCAGCAGGAACCATCATAAGTTTCATCCATTTATAGAATTTCTCATTTCCACCTTTGGACTGCTCCACTACATTTCCAAACCAAACGTCGGTAATAGCATCGACAGCCTTTGCTATAGCCATTGCAATACCAACTCCACCTACAGCCAGTCCTACTTTATCCGTATAAAAATATGCCAGCTGTCCTACCAGATTTCCAATTAGTGCCAAACCCATTTGTCCTAGCATGTCTGCAAAATAATCAAAACCATTTAGAACTTTCTCAACCCCGTCTTTATCCACATTCAATTCGCTTGATTTACCCATGTATATTCTCCCTGTTTTCTCTCTAATCTATAAATATCATCATGAGCCAATCTTTTATTGCAAAATAATTTTTATAATTACAATATATTATTCAAAACTGAAATTTAAAAACTCAGTCTCTTTCCCCTTCCAGTGAAAGTACAGCGGATATGTTCCACAAAGTGGCTGGAGAGTAGCGCTAAAGGTTTGCCACTTATCAATATGATTTACTGATATTTTTCCAAATTCTTTTCCATGTTCATCTGTCTTTAGAAGCATTTCTCCCTGACCACCGCAAACAGTGATGGAAATTTTCTTTGGTGTTTGGACCTGCTGCAAAGTAATACAGGTAATATCTACCATCCTTTCCCTGAACGCAATGTGTGGTTTAAAACAATTTTTATAGAATCATTTTAGAATCATTACAAAAAAGAGGCCGAAAGCTCTCGGCCTATTGATATTACTAATTTTATATTACTTGCAAACCGCTTGGAACAACTCACCCGCTACTCCCACTCAATTGTTCCCGGTGGCTTGGATGTAATATCCATAGCTACACGGTTAACATGTTTCACTTCGTTTACGATACGTGTGGAAATCTTATCGAGTACTTCGTATGGGATTCTTGCCCAGTCTGCTGTCATACCATCGATAGATGTAACTGCAC
>ERZ773197.2107-NODE-2107-length-12943-cov-11.456316_pt1 | contig 12943 bp, 19 predicted proteins | sample MGYA00580999_ERZ773197 | MGnify/ENA primary metagenome ERZ773197 (study PRJEB29015, sample SAMEA2738166) | human oral metagenome | biome: human oral; feature: human-associated habitat; material: saliva | place: China | collected 2185 ...
TGAAATTTATCTTTTAATTTTTTAGTTTCATTTTTTTCGTGCTGAGGAATTTCGTCAACAAATGTTTCATAATTCAATTTGAAAATTTGTTCATATTCTTCTGCTGTATTTGCTATTTTATAAATCATAATATTTCCTCATAACTAATTTTAATTATATTTTCTCTACCCTATATCTTACCATAATTACATATTTTTTTCAATTACACGCGCCAGAAATCTTATGAAATAAAAAAAAGTAACTAATTTTTCTTTTATTTTCTAGTTTCAAGTACCTAGAAATATAATATCACTAGTTACATTTACCCAAAGTATCGAATAATATTTTTTTATATAGATTATATAAAAATAAGAGACTTAGTTATCCTAAGTCTCTTATAAGTTATGTAAATATTAAAGCACTCGTTGATTTTTTAATGCAGTTAAGAAGTCTGTTAATTCATAAATTGCTTTAGCTTCAATTATTTTTTTAAGTTTAGCAGCTTTGAATCCTTTAGCTTTCTTACCACCCATTACATTAGCGATACCATCTTTTGATCCTAGTGAACAAACTACACCACGGTTAACATATTTGAAGTCTCCACTTTCTTTTCCACTAATTCTAGCTCCTACATAAGCACCCATTTGGTTTGCAATTTGAGCTGTTGTTGGGTATGGTCTTTCTTGTCCTGTTTCGATAAATGCTGCACAGTCTCCAACGATATAAATATCATCGTGACCTGGTACAGTTAATTGTTGTGTTGTAACTAGGCGACCACGTTTTGATAATTCTGGGAAAGTTTCATCCATAAGTTTGTTACCACGTACCCCTGCAGTCCATACTAAAGTACTAGCTCTTAATTCTTTTCTTTCTCCATCTACTTCGATAGTGAAGCTATCTTTAGTTGCACCTTTAATACCGGCACCTAAGATAATTTCAATTCCATTATCTTCTAAGTATTTTCTTGCGTAGTCACTGTACTCTTTATCAAACATTGGTAATAATGTTGGAGCTGCATCTAATCCATAGATTTTAACTAATTTTTCATCAATTCCATATTTATTACATAATTCTTTTTTACGGTGTACTAATTCACCAAGGAATTCTATACCAGCTAATCCTGTTCCACCTACGATAACAGAAATATCTTTAACATCTTTTTCTTCACTAGTTGCATATTTTCTGAAGTTATCTTCTAAAGTAGTAGCAATTTTTTCAGCTGCTAATACGTCAGCGATTGGTAATGCATTTTCAGCCATTCCTTCAATTCCAAATGTTTCAGGTTGGAATCCTAAACCAATTACCAATATATCATAATCAAGTTCATGTTTTTTAGTTAATACTAATTTTTTCTCAGTATCAATTTTAATTACTTCGTCTTGAACAAATTCTACACCAGGTACTACTACATCTTTAATATCAATACAGATATCTTTTGCAGGAATATTACCTGCTGATACTTCATGTAAGTTTACTGTATCATAGTGATAAGAATTTTTATTAACTAAAGTTACTTTAACCTCTCCTGCTTTTACTGCCTTTTTAAGACCTTTTAATGTTGTTAGCCCAGCATAACCTGCACCTAAAATTACTACATTTTTCATCGTAATCATTCTCCTTTATTTGTTATTTTTAATTAATGAAATTATCTACAACAGCAACCGCCACCACAGCAGCCACCATCTTCTTCATCATACATTTCTATCATATTTGGATTATGTAGCGTAAATTCACTACCAAATTCATCTTGTACATAGTCTATTTCAAGACCTTTTAATAAAAGTTCATCTTCTTCGTTTACAAGAACTTTAAGGTCACCAAAGTTATATACTTTGTCACCTTCTTCTAATTCATCTTTAATATCAATAGCATAATGCATTTCTGTTCCCTCTAATGCAATAGATATTTTTAAATAACTATCCTTTTTATCAGCATCAAAAAGCATTTCTTGGAATTTTCCAACAGCTACATCTGTAATTAAGATTAGTTGTTCATTTGTATTTGCCATAAAATATTTCCCTCGTTTATATATTTATTTTCTTATTTTATTATAACTGTTTTTCTTTTAAATTAATAGTAGAATGCTTACATTTTAATAAATTATTTATAAACTTTTTGTGAAAGTTGATTTTTAAGAAATTTACAGGTATAATATCTATAGCGAGGTGTGGAAATTTTGAGTAAAGAATATTATGAGACAATTTCGAAAATTAAGATAGAACTAGAAAAAATTAGACCTAAGTTAATTATGGATGGCGGGGATATAGAATTTGTAAATTTCAAAGATGGAATTTTAAAATTAAGATTTAAAGGGGAATGTGCGCATTGTGAATTATCGCATATTACTATGAAGTTCGCTATTGAAAAAAATATATTAGAAAAAATTCCTGAAGTAAAAAAAGTAACTGAAGTTAAGATGAGTGTAATTTAGTTTACACTCATCTTTTTTATAAAGTTAAATTTCATTTTTACTTTTATAAAAAAAATATATATAAACTAATATTTCAGATAAAAAATATCTCTTATTATTTAGATAATATAAAATTATTTAAAACAAAAAAAGAGTAGAAATAAATTTCTACTCCTTATGACGTCCCAGAAGGGATTCGAACCCCTGACCGACGGCTTAGAAGGCCGTTGCTCTATCCTGCTGAGCTACTGAGACATTATATAAATGCTACTTGCAAAGTACTTTACTAGTATAACAATATTTTATTAGTATGTCAATACCTTTTCTAAAAAAAATTAGGAGTGGATACTAAACCACACGAATGGTTTTATTTCCACTCCTATAAAGCTAAATTATCTTCTTAATCCTAGAGAATATCCACTATATATTATAGAAGAAACTAGAATTTATTAAACTTGATTTTATAGTATTTTTATTTGATGTTATTTACTTTTATATCCTACAAATTACTATATATCGTTACAAGTTCATTACCAAAACAAAAAACATCTAGCACATATCAAAGAAATTAAGGACGGTTTTTCAACTGTCTTTTTATTTAATAAAAGCCAACTTCCGTTGACTTTACCTCCAGTGGTGTCCACAATCATTACAAACCTTGTAGCCTTCCACTTTGTTGACTATTTGTTTCTTTTTTGGTAGAAGCATTTTAAACGGTATCACCAATAATCCTAAAATACAGTATAAGAAGAACCATTTAATTGGTATCCACCACCATCCTATCAATGCCCACCATAAAAAACTTTTTTTCTCTTTAATTTTCATTAATTCTTGTTTATTTATTAATTGAACGTGAACATTATCGGAACCACAATGTGTACAAGTAAGTTTTATATTTGTCATAATATTTCTCCTTTTGTTTCCTAGTATTATAATACAATATTTTTTTATAAATTTCTACAATAAAAAGACAATCAAAAGATTGTCTTAAAATTTTTAAATTAAATCTAATTCGCGTTTTAAAGCATTTTGCAGAACTTGGCTAAAGTTAACTTTGTTATCGGTAGCCAATTCATTTAACCAATAAGGTATAGTCAAAGTTTTTTTAACTGCTCTATTATCTTCTTTTTTTCTAGCAAAAGTGGTATCTACAGTGATATACTGTAAAAAATCATCCTCACCCTCTGCTAAATACTGTAATTCATTAAAAGTTCTTGGCTCCTTAATTTCAAAGCCATAATCTTCAGCGTTTAATAACCAAACTTCCAAAGCGTCTTTTGCCATTTCAATAGATTTTGGAATATCTTCAGCAAAAGTAATAACTCCTTCTAAATCTGGAACAGTTACATTATATACCCCATCTTCCTTTTTAAACAATGCTATATAAGTATACATGCCTCTCATAATTTTTTTATAGAATGACTAAAAGGTATGAACAAAGAGGGTTTATTCCAACCCTGCTTGTTTCATAATAGCTTTAACCGTGCCTACAGGATAATCACTTCCTGACGGTTTAGGTACTGTAACTTGTCTTATTCCATTAGACCAAGCTTCATGACTACCTTTCCCTCGATTAGGAAGTTGTTTAAACCCATTTGCCTTTAAGAGTTTTATTAGTTCTCTTTTTGTCAAATTTCTCACCTCTTTTTATCATTCTATCCTCCTTTTTCATATATATATTTTCCTCTTTACTTTATACTAATATATTAACACGTATTTTTACACGTGTCAATACCTCTTGGAATATTTTTTTTAAAATCATCTTTTAGTGCTATCCATTTTACCTACGAAAACCCCTACTCCATTGTAAGGCGCTTCATTTCATTGGTAAATATATCTTTTGTATACATATCTTCATATTGTACACCATATGCAGTAGAATACGACTCTTTACCATATTTTGTTATTTTACTAAGTTCACAATGTATTTCTGATACTTTATCTTCTAAAATATTTTGTTCTTTTACTTCACTAGCAATTTGGTTAAATATTTTTTCTGCAAATTGCTTTATTACATTATTTATAGATTTTTTTCTTTTTTGATAACTTGTTGTTAAATACTGTTGTAATTCATAAATAACTTCGTTCACATCTTCTAAATTATCCCTACAATACTGTTCAAACTCATCATTTATTGATTTTAATGTTTCTGATGTTACTTGTAAATCTAAACGTTTTTCAATCAATTTTTTTGATTTTTCTTTTCGTTCTTGTATCGTAGTAGCTTTAACATCTTCAAGTGCTTCAAGTTCATTATTTAACTGTTTTTCTTCTTTCTTCAACGCTTCGATATCTTCGTTATATTTATTAATTTTTTCTAAATATCGCTTATAATTTATATTTTCCATTATTTCCATTTTCTCCATTTCTCTATAGCTTTATCATTATTATTGTCTTCAGAACTACTAGAAGTGTACTCTGTTTGTTTTAATAGCTCTATTTGTTTTTTTTCAAACACAATTTCTACAACTAGTTTTATAGCTTCTAAATTGCTAAACCCCAACTTTTCAAACTTATTTAATAATTCTAATTTTAATTTATCATTCATTAATTGTAATTCTTCCATTACTCTTGCATCCTTTCTATTTTATCTAATCTTGCGAGTATATCTTCTATTTCTAGCCCTTTATACCCATACTCCAAAATTGTTCTAGCCCCTTGCAACCTTACTGTAGGCGGTAATTTTTCATCTTTCATAATATCGACTATGGTACTTACTGCTATTTGTGTGTTCTTTTGAATAGTCGTAGTAACAGTTTTCATATAATCACGTTTAAGAAATTGAAACTCTCGTTTAAAATCTTCATCTTTTAACCATCTATAAGCTGTTTGAGCTGATACCCCAACCTTTTCGCAAGCTTTCTGCATTGTTGTTTCTGTGAGTATTGCCACCATTAACTTACTTTGTTTTACACTTACAATATTAATCACCTCCCTTTAATCATCTTCCAACATACCCCTTTCATCAAAACTAATTACTTCGCCGTAGATATATTCTAATTCTTGAATGATATTCTCAATTTCTTTTTCTTTAGTACATACTACTTGATAAGGTTTTTTAATACCTACTACCTTTACAAGAGATAACTCTTTGTTGACTTCCACGTATTCTCTAACAAATATAACTGGAACAGTTTTGGGTATCTTCTTTTCAATGTTATTAAGTCGCTCACTAAGTCTTTTCATTTCATCACCTATAAAAAAATAGGATAACAACTTCTTACAAGTCATTATCCTATGGTTTTTCCATTCAGATTTAATATTTAGTTGTTTCAAGGTAAGTATGATTTACTACCTTACCACTGTTGAAATTAATAGTTATACTCCCATACTTTGGGGGCTCTATATCTATTATTTTACCATCTTTCATGAAAAAAATAAAGCCTTTTTCCATTGATTTAGTAACATTTTCTATAATTTTATCACTTTCGTTCATTATTTACGCTCCTTCCTATAACTGCAACGTTTTTATATATTTTGAGTGTATTTGACTACACCATGTTTTAGATTTATTAACTTCTGAAGATATTTCGTCCCACGTTAAACTGTTAAGATACCTAAGGTGGAAAATCTGTTGTGCTCTTATATCTTCAATTTCACTAAATAATTTATATAAATAACCTCTTTCTTCTTCCCACTCAAGAACTTTATTATGTATTAAACTTCTCACGTTATCAATTTCACAAGAGATTCTAAAACTACCAAAACTATAATCTTGACTAGATGTATTAACCTTTTCAGTAGATAGATTTGTTATTTTTACACTATCATAGTTTTCTAACTCTAGTTCTAATGAATATAACCTACTATGTAAAGTTGTTATTTCTTCCTTTAGTTTTTTAAGTCGTGATAGTCTTTTTATCTTATGTTCATTTTCTAACCTTGATTTTTTCATTAAACTTTCGTTGCCTCTTTTAACTTTGCTATCAATTAGCAAATTATAAAGTTTGGTTTTATATTCATCTATTATCTTGCATTCTTCTTCGGTCGGTTTTCGTGATAAATTAAAATATACATTTATCAATAAATCACGTTCTTTTATCGATATTTCTTTTAAATATTCATCAATTAATTTAGCTTCTTTACTTGTTTTATCTTCTGTATAGCGTTCGATAATAGTATCTAGTATAGTTAGTTGTTCCTTTGTTAACTGCATTTTAGATAACCTTCCCTATATGACAATAAACTTCTTTGTATCCCTTACGTATTTCAGAATTACAATAATTTATATCAATTAATATTTCATAATCTTTTAAGCTTTCTATAACATCAGATACCTTTGTTTCTATTTCATTAATGAAACAAACTATAGTTACAACTCTAGTTATTTTATACATCTTCTTTTCTCCTTAATAATTTGATTTTGTCTTGTATTTTTTAACCTATCATTAAATTTTTCACGCTTTACACCCTTTTATTTCATTTAACTATTTTTAAAAGAGTGTTCTATAACCCTTGATATAATAATGTTTCAAGCAACTCTTACGCTTTACGCTTTAATTCTTTTAAAATTCTATTATTTATATATTCCTATACCTACTACATACATATACTTACATAACTAGTATTTATATTACTTTTTATTAATATATAAAGAGTAAAGCGTATAATAGTCTATAAAGTCAGTTATATCAATGGTTTAGAAGATACGCTTTATTTTTAAATTTAAAGCGTGTATAAGTGTAAAAGCGTTATTTGAGTTTTCTGACAAACCCTTTTAAACCTCGTTTACTATATGGACGTTTTATACTTTCTAACTTTTTCCAATTCGGTAAGTTATTCATAACTTTATTTATATCTTTAGCTAATAAATTTCCTCTTAAATCACTATTGTAACCTGTACCATTACCTAACAAGAAATATAGTTCTTTAGTTGTAATATCCATAATTTGGGTTTGTTGTGGAAACTTATCACCATATGCACCATAAGAAACATAATCATTTACATGGTTATAATATTTAAACCTACTACCGTCATTAATTAAATAATCATGCCAATTATTAGGTACTTCCATTTCTAAAATGCTGTTAATTCTTTCTTCTAGTGGATTATGTTCTAGCGCTCCTATTGAAAGTTTTTCCATATATAGCTTTGTTTCATCTGATATTAAGAGATTTTCTCCGTTGTCGTACAATTGATAAACTTCTGCCCATAACTGCAATATGTAATTATTATCTAAACTCCATATTGTGTTTTTAATCTTGTCTTTATCACAATACATAAGCCAGTACCTACGGTTTCCAGTCCTATCCTTTAATATTTCCTTATTGTTAGTAGTACCTAAGACTGTAAAGGTTCTAGGATAATCGTCGGGGTTACCACCATATTTTTTACGTACTGTATCTTTTGTAGCACTCAACCATGCTTTAAAGGTATCACTATCAGTTTTTTTCATTGTACTAAGTTCAGATAATTCAACAAGCCACGTCCTCATAACTTTGAATGTTGTTTCATCACTTAATTTATCAGTTATATCAGTATAGTAACCTAACGATAAACGTTGTAAAGTGGTGCTCTTTCCTATACCTTGCCCACCTTGTAAGATAATCATTTCATCAAACTTTACACCGTTATTAAATAACCTTGTTAAACTTGCTAATAACCACTTTCTAGTACATTCACGATTATAAACATTATCTTCTACTCCTAACACATCTATAAAAAAGCTTTCTGCTCTAGGTACACCGTCCCAACTAACTGCAAGTATTTGATTTTTTATAGGGTGATATCTGAATTTATCACTAGCACTAACAATTGCTGTATCTAAGTCAATAATTTTAGCTTTAAAATTAAACCTTTTTTCTATCTCTACTCTAAGTAGTTCTTTATCTCTCTTTTCTAAGGGTTTAATCTTACCTTGTTTATCTTTAATTTCTATAACGTTAGTTAACTCATTATATGCAATAGGTGTAATTGATAAGATAATCTTTTCAATGTTCTCTAAGGTTTGAAATACTTTACCATGTTCATTAGTTGAAACTTTCAAGTTTTCTTGAGTAACTGCATTAGTAACGTGTGTGCTTTGTTGTGTTTTTTGAAACTTACTAATAAACGTATAATTATTTTTGAAATACCTTATACTGCCATTGGCTCGCTTTATTTCTCCGTTAAGTTCTTCAACGTTGTTTTCTTTCCACTTATCATTCCCTAACGCTAACAACTCCATACACTCAATAGCGGTATCGTACTCTATTTCACCACTAACCACGCTTTTAGCTATTACAGTTAAACAGGATAAGTAATACTTATTTCTTTCTTGTAGATTATTTTTTTCATTATCTGTATACTTTTCCATTATAGAAATAGCTTCATCATGTGGTATTTGTTTTATAGGTTCATTAGAATACGTGGTAATAACTTTCTTTTCTTCTTTAACTGCTTCTTGTACTGGATAAGGTAAACCGTCTAGGTGTTTTATGAATACATGTTCATTATCACGTACTGCAATTGGTAACCCTTGCGGTTGAGACCACGTATAACTACAAGTATCATAATTGATGTTCAGAAGCTGTATAACGTGCTGTATGGTTGGTTTGTATTCATCCTTGAGTATTTCCCTACTAGGTTCTAATACAAGCCTTAAACGGGGGTTATTTTGCTTGTGTGAGATAGTTGAGTATAACAGGTATTTATAGCTAGCTAATTTCTCTTGTATGATGTTTTGTACCTCTTGAGATGTTAAACCAGTATCTTCTATATCGATTATTATTAAATCTCTTGAGTTTAAGTTGCTATCATTCCTTGTATAACTTCCATCTGCGTTTGGTGTTATATCTCCACTTAAAAAATTAATAGCTTCTTTTTTTTTATAACTTTCAAAGTCTACATCCTTATCGATAGTATTCAAAGGTGTATTTGCTAAAGCTTCTAAAGGCGTATTAAAATTATGTTCAACCAATTTTAATTTTTTAGTATTTACACCTATTTGTCTATATATCAATTTACATCACATCCTTTATTTTAAACTTTGGCGTGCTTCATCAACATCTTCAAAGAACACTTCTTCAAGTACTGGTAGTATTTCAGTTAATGTGTTAATAACATCATCTTTAAATTTCTCTAAGTATTCAACTTCATTCTGTAGCATTTCACCATAATTTTTTAACGTATTAAGAGTTACGTATGCACCTCTAACTTTATTTTCTATTAATTCTAAATGTTTCATTTTTCTATTCTCCTTTTTATTAACTTCTTTGATATGTGCTAGATTTCTTAAATTTAAATTGTATTTTCTTTTAAAAACTTATTTACTTCACTTTCTAAGTAAATATATTGTCTGCCTACTTTTGTAGGTCTTAAACCTCGTTTATTTAAGTCTGATAAGGTTTCTACTCCAATACCTAAGGTTTCACATAGTTCTTTTTGGTTATACCTTTTATCTTGCTTTATTTCGTCCTGTAAGATGTCTTTTACTACTTCACGAACCGCTTTTACTACTTGTCTTTCAAATTCTTCACTGAACATATAATCACTCTCCTTTAATAAAATATGTTATCCATTAGCAAAGCAGCAATATATATTAATGCAGTTACTAGTGGAAAGAATACTACTGTAAAACATAGGCTGTTGATGTATAATTCTTTGTTTTCCATTTTGTAAAGTCCTTTCTTGTGGTATAATGTAAGAAAGTATTTTTATTAAATACTTCTTTTATACCTTTCAAAGTGTTTTAGTTGGTAGCTAGTGACTTTGAAAGGTTTTTTATTCAGCTTTCTGAATTGAGATGTTAAAAAAATATAAATGTACTTCTTGAAAGGGAATATCTAAACTATTACAAATAATAACTATTTCTTTATTTGTAAAATAACTTTTAGAATTCAATCTCTCGGAAAGTGTTGTCCTTCCAATACCTACAGCGTTAGAAAAGTTCTTTTGAGTATTATATTTTTCTTTTATTTTCCCTCTCAACTTATTAAAATTAAATTGAAAATCGGACATAAAATTCACCTCCTTTTTATTTTTTAATTCAGATTTCTGAACTATTGTTTTAATTTTATCATGCCATTTTCAAATTGTCAACCATTAAATTCAGAAATGTGAATTAAAATTTTATTTTCATTATATTTTTGTTGATTTTTCTGAACAAGAGTGTTATTATAGTGTTATTATAAGGAGGCTATGCTTATGAACACTTTTTCAGAAAGGTTAAAAAATATTTTAACCGAAAAAAATATTACTCAATCTGAATTATCACAATTAACAGGAATAGGAAAATCATCACTAACCGCCTATATAAAAGGTGAATATAAACCTAAACAAGATAAAATTTATAAAATTGCTAAGGCTCTTGATGTTCCAATATTTTATTTAACAGACTGGGGCGAATATGATAAAAAGGTAAATTTAAACGAACTAAAAACAGATGTTGAAATATATAATTTACTGTCTAAAAAATTTAGTGATGAGGAAACCTCTCAAATTTCATTAATAATAGACAATTTCAAACATTTAAAAGATAAAGAAAGACTTGTTGATTATTCTAATAACCTATTAAATGCTGATAATTATGATTTAACTGCAATTGTTCAAGATGATAGCATGAAACCAGAATACAACAAAGGTGATAGGGTTTATATTAACTTTGGTTATGATTTTACAATAGGTGACGTGTATTTAATAGAATATGACAACTCTACTTATATAAGAAAAGTCTTTAATGACGGTTATAGAGTAAGATTAATTTCATTAAATGATGAATACGAACCTATTAATATTGACATACCTATAAAAAAACAATTTAACATCATTGGTAAAGTGATAGGTAAAAAGGAATAAACAGAAAAAGCACCAGTAAATAATACAAGTGCTGAAAATGATAAACAAGTTAATATATAGACAACTGAATTATACCATATAAATGTTGTTATATCAAGGTTTTGTTTATCTACTTAAAATTACAAGCTGTTTAAACCACTTCTAAGCGTTCTAATCATTAAAATGTACAATTACATTACCTGCCCCTTGAAAGTCTTATCACGTCCATTATATGATGTGTTTTTACCTAATCATTTATTAATTTCTTTGATATGTGCTAGATAGAAAGGAAATAATAAAAAATGATTAAACAATACGAGAAAAACGGAAAAAAATTTTATAGATTTAGAAATATATACATAGGTATAGACCCGACAACAGGAAAAGAAATAAGAAAATCAAAGTCAGGATTTACATCAAAACGAGAAACTGAAATATATATATCAAACTTACGTACAGAATTTGATAATAAAAATTACATCAACAGCAATGATATTAGCTTCCAAGAATTATATGAACTATGGTTTCAAGGTTATAAAGATACTGTTAAACCTAGTTCATTATACGTTACAGAAAACGTATTGAAACAAATACTAAGCTACTTTGGTAAAATGAAAGTAAAAAAGATAACTACTATTAGTTGTCAGAAGTATTTAAACACAAATAAAGATTTCTCATATAGTCACATTAAAAAATTGAAAAGTTACACTAGCTTAATTTTAAAGTATGGTGTTAAAATGCAAGTAATTAATTTTAACCCTATGGATAATGCAACTATACCCAAGAGAAAAGAAGATACAAAAAACGAAGATACTTTATACTATACCAAAACTGAATTAAAAAAATTTCTAGATATAGTAGATAGTTACAACAATACTGAATGGAAAACACTATTTAGATTACTAGCTTTCACTGGAGCTAGAAAAGGTGAAATACTAGCTTTAACATGGGATGATATTGATTTTTCAAATAATACAGTTGTTATCAATAAAACACTAGCAAGTACTAAAACTGCTGTTGTTGTTCAATCTCCAAAAAGTAAAAGTAGTATAAGAAATATTTCTATTGATACAGAAACTGCACGTATATTAAGATTATGGAAATTAAGACAACGTGAAGAATTTTTAAAAGTTGGTATAATTCCAAAAACTAAACAGCTTGTATTTGCTAATAGTGAGAATAATTTTAAATGGATATTTTTCCCTAATTATACATTAAAGAAAATTTGTGAAGAACATGATTTTAAATTAATTAAAATACATGGTTTCCGCCATACTCATGCTTCTTTACTCTTTGAAAGTGGGAATATGAGTATTAAAGCTGTACAGCACCGTTTAGGTCACTCTGATATTCAAACAACAATGAATATATATACTCATGTTACTCAATTACAAAAGGATAATATAGGTAATGATTTTGCTAAATATATGGAAATGTAAAAACAGTCGTTACTGTTTCGTTACATTCATAAAAAAAAGGAAAGCCGAAGTATCTCAAACGGCTTTCCTATAAGGTTTTTAAAAATTATCTTCTTAATCCTAGAGCTTTAATTAATTCACGGTATCTTTGGATATCTTTTTTAATTAAATAGTCTAGTAAGTGACGACGACGGAAAACTTTTTTTAGTAATCCACGACGACCTGCGTGATCTTTTTTGTGAGTGTTTAAGTGCTCAGTTAAAGCATCGATTTCTGCAGTTAATACTGCGATTTGTACTTCTGGAGAACCAGTATCTGATTCATGAGTACGGAATTTAGCGATAATTTCTTGTTTTCTTTCTTGACTAATTGCTGCCATTG
>ERZ773197.2108-NODE-2108-length-12943-cov-7.514199_pt1 | contig 12943 bp, 8 predicted proteins | sample MGYA00580999_ERZ773197 | MGnify/ENA primary metagenome ERZ773197 (study PRJEB29015, sample SAMEA2738166) | human oral metagenome | biome: human oral; feature: human-associated habitat; material: saliva | place: China | collected 2185 ...
TTTAGTAAATTCAAACTTATCAGCTTTTATATCCAAAAGTGATAAGCATGAACTAAACATATTATGAATATTAGGAGAAGCATCAGCTCTAAAATTACTTATATCCAAATGTTTTAATTTTTTAGCTCCGTAAAAAATCGATTCCATTTTTGTTGCCTTAGAAGTATTCGCACTACTCAAATCCAAAGTAATTAACTCAGGACAATTTGAAAACATACTTGCCATATTTGTAATATTAGGTGTAGTAAAACCACTAGTATTCAATGTATGTAATTTTTTATTAATCCAAAACATGAAAGACCCATCTAGCAAAGCTTGATTATCCCAACCTGATACATCAATTATCTGTAAATTAGTATCATAAAACATATACCTCATTGATTTAACTTTCTTAGTATTCCAACTACTTAATAACAATGAAGTAACATTTGTACCAGTAAACATCGAGCCCATATCAACAACATTTGATGTGTTCCATCTATCAACTTCCAATACATCAAGACTACTTGTACCTGAAAACATCGCTATCATATTAGTAGCATTTAATGTATTCCAATTATTTAATTCTAATTTTTTTATTGATTTACATCCCGAAAACATTGCATACAAATTTTGCGCATTGGACATATTCCAATCTTTTACATTTAACTCCTTAAGCTCAAAACAATTTGAAAACATAGAACTAAATGATCTAGCTGATTTTGTATCAAAGTTTGAAACATCTAAATTTTTTAATTTCGAAACTTTTCTAAACATATTATTAAATGACTGCACATTTCCAGTTTTAAAACTAGTAACATCCAAATCAATTAATTCAGGATTATCAGCAAACATTAAATCCATATTAACAACATTTCTAGTATCAAAATTATTAAAAATTACTTTTTTCAACTTAGGATTTGCTTGAAACATTCCAGACATAGCTCTAGCTTTAATTGGGTGGAATGATGAAACATCAATTTCTTCAATATTTCCCATTCTTTGAAACATATTATAGAATCTTTCACCATTACTTACATCCCAACCAGATAAATTAATATTTTTCAAATCATTAGCACCATCAAACATATATGTAAAATCAACAACTTTTGACACATCCCATGATGAAAAATCATAACTAGTCGCACCACCTGTTCCAGCAAATGCAGATGATAAATTTACAACTTTTGAAACATTTAAATCAGCAGGATTAAAATATTTTAAAGATTTAGTACCTTTAAACATTGAACTCATATTCGTCAAAGAAACAGTATTAATACCAGTCAAATTAATTCTTTCCAATTTATCTGCATCAGAAAACATAGAAGATGCTTCTCTTACATTTGACCAATCCAATGTCGACAAATCTAAGTTCTCTACTCCCGAATTTGCAAACATATGACTAAACACTTGAACCGAAGAAGTATCAATTCCTCCCCAATTAATATTTTTTAAAGATGTCGTATTTTTTAACAATCCCATTAAACTAGCTTTTCCATTAACATCAAAATTTGTAAAATCAACTTCTTTTAATCCAGTAAATCCAGCTAACAAATATTCCGGATTCTTGCTTTTTACCTTACCATTTGCAGATATTACCACATCATACATATTAGGATTATTAGCATTTTTTGTATACCATGCAACAACATTCCCCTGATGTCCATCAGATACATCAAAACTCCCCAAAGCACTTGCAGGCGGAATTACACCTTGATTTGAAAAACTAACTTTTGCAACTTTAGTTATATCAAAATTATTACCGAAGAAATCTCCATTTTCCAATCTTCTAGCCAAATTAGCTTCAGGAATTTTAACAATAACAGTATTTGGATATTCAACTGAATAGGGACTCATCACCTTAATATCCATCTCAGCACCATTATCATTAAAAATTTCATCATAAACATTCTGAGTTATATCAAAAGTTCCACCATAATTAGTATTTGCTGGAACTGTAATTCCAGTAGAAATAACATTTCCTTTATAAATAATATCTAAAATTATAGGATATGAATTACTATTTGTAACTCTAAAATTTATTTTATCAGCACTTGATGAAATTATAGTAGTAATTGGAGATACCGTCAAATTATATCTATCAGGCTTAAGTTCAAAAGTAGCAGACTTTTGCAATAAATACTTTGAATTAGTAGCAGGAATCATAAAAAAAGCCACAATTAAAATTAACCATAGCCAATATTTTTTTATTATTTGATTAACATTAATTTTTTGCTTTAACTTCATTTCTATCCTCTCTCAATTATCAAATTCTATCATTGTATACAATTTAACTCAATAAAATTAAATAATTGTAATAAATAAAAAAAGTTATAGTAATACACTATAACTTTAAAATAAATTAATTTTAATTTTGATTTTTCAATCCATTAATTTGACTACCATATTGTGACATCATATATGAATAATAATCAAAAGGCTTCATTGTTTCAGGTACACCATAATCAACACCATGTGTATCAACTCTAATTGATTTTATTTTAGGTGGATTAACTGGCTTATCAGCAATTTTATTAGTATCTTTAGAATCACGAGTTTCAACATCTACATTTGAAATCTTTTCTGCAACATCAAGCCCTGTTAATAATTTTCCAAAAGCAGCATATTGTCCATCTAATTGAACATTATCTGCAGTCATAATAAAAAATTGTGCAGAAGCTGAATCATAACCTTTTTTTGCAAAACTTTGTCCCATTGAACTATAATCTGCTCTAGCCATTGACAAAGTTCCTTTAACATGTCTCAATGTATTTTTCTTAAATCCATTTAACAAAAATTCACCTTTAATAGAATATTCTTCATTAGATTTAATACCTAATTTATCAAGTGTCGCATTTCCAGCACCTGTGCCTTTAGGATCACCACCTTGTATCATAAAATTAGGTATTGTTCTATGAAATGTCAACCCATCATAAAAACCATTATTAGCTAATTTAATAAAATTAGCTACAGTATTAGGTGCTTGATCAGGATATAACTCTGCAGTCATAGTTCCAAAATTTTCAATTTCAATAGTAGCTATTGGATTTTGAACAACTTCCTTTTTCTTTTTTATAGCACCATCAATTGTTAAAGCAATTCCAAAAATCAAAAGAACTGCTAAAAAACAAGACACTCCAAAAACAACATTATCAATTACTTTTCCATTCTTTTTAACATTTTTTTTGCTCTTATCTTTACTCATTTCTTTTCCTTTCATATATCATTTGTTAATTATTAAAATAACTCTTATCAAAAATAACTTTCAAAGCCTCATTAATATTCTTAACACCAATTATACCCAAATCATATTCATTTTTCAACATTTTTTTATTGTTATAAGGAATAACAACTTTCTTAATACCAAGTCTTTCAACTTCTTTAAGTCTCTTATCAATTAAATTTACAGATCTAACTTCACCTGTAAGTCCTAATTCTCCAATAAAACAAATATCCTTTGGAATATAAACATCTTTAAAACTAGAAACCATAACAATTGCAACACCCAAATCAACTGCAGGCTCAGCCAACTTCATACCACTAGCAATATTTAAATAAACATCTTGATTTCCTAAATTAATCTTAGCACATTTTTCCAAAACTGCAATCAATAAAGCTTGTCTATTATAATCAAAACCGATTTGCAGTCCTCTTAGGTAAACCGATAAACACTAGGAGTAGTCAAAGCCTGTATCTCAACCAACAACGGCCTAGTACCTTCAACACTACAAACCAAAATAGAACCACTATGTTGTTCATCAGTTTCTGATATAAGCAATGATGAAGGATTCTTAACTTCAATCATACCTTCATTTTCCATCTCAAACATACCAATTTCATTAGTCGATCCAAACCTATTCTTTACACTCCTAATAATCCTATATGTAAAAAACCTTTCACCTTCAATATATAAAACAGTATCAACCATATGTTCCAAAACTCTTGGCCCAGCAATATTTCCTTCTTTAGTAACATGGCCAATCAAAATAGTTGTAACAGAATTTTGTTTACAACATCTCATAATCCTAGAAGTAATATCTCTAACTTGACTTACTGTCCCAGGTGGTGAAGAAATCTCAGAAGAAAACATAGTTTGTATTGAATCAATAATAACCAATTTAGGACACATCTCTTCAATCTCTTTTTCTATATTATCCATATCTGTCTCACCTAAAAACATCAAATTATCATTATGAATATTAAGTCTATCAGCTCTAATTTTAACTTGTTCAACAGATTCTTCACCAGAAACATATAAAACTCTGCCATCATCATTTGCAATTTTATCACAAATTTGAAGTACTAAAGTTGACTTACCAATTCCAGGTTCTCCTCCAATTAATACCAATGAACCTTTTACAAGTCCACCACCTAAAACCCTATTAACTTCATCATATCCAGCATCAAATCTAAAAGATTCCTTACTTTCAACATCATTAAGTTTAACTGGCTTTGCAATAACCAATTTCGAATTAGAATTAACAGTTTTAATATTTTTCATAGATTCTTCATAAAAAGTATTCCACTCATTACAAGAAGGACACTTTCCAAGCCATTTAGAAGATTCATAACCACAATTATTGCAAACAAAAACAGTTTTAACTTTAGCCATTTAAAATCCTTTCCTATTCATTTAACAATCCAATAAACATAGCATGTGACCAACCAAGACCAATAACCCATCTTTCTTTAAAATCACTAGAAATCTGTTCAGGCAATAATCCAAGTGGTGTACTACTCTTCAAAATCACTTCCATTGCCTTTTTATATTCTTCCATATTGCCAATTTTCTTATAATACATAGCAATCCATGCTGTAGCAATAACCCAAGGATATGTTCCAGAAACATAAGAATCATTTTGAAATCTTAAATAACCATTAGAATAAGTTCTTAATGTTTTATTAATTTCATCAACAGTATTTTTAACAATATCATCATTAATATCAAACATTCCAAAAGGAACAACAGTTCCAAGCATTGAAATATCCATATATCTATCTTTAAAATTCCTAATAAAAACATTTTTTTGTTTATCAATTAAATTATTTAAAACATAATCTTTAATAATAACTTTCTTATTTTCATAATCTTTAATTTTATTAAAAATAACTTCATTATCAAAATCTTGATACTTTTTTAATACATTATAAATATTAATCATTGCATCATATGCACCATAAATCGCAGATATAGCATAAATACTAATTCCCTCATTATTTTCCCATAAATCATATGTTTCATACTTATAAATAGCATGTTTATAATCACAATTAATATTCAAAAATTTACATTCAACATATCTATTCAAAAAAACAATAGCTTTATCAAGCATATCAATATTTTGAAGTAAAAAAGTATCATCACAATTATCAAACTTCTTCTGGTAATTTAAATAATGTTTATATGCTCCCCAAACAACTATTGCTGTCTCATCAATTTGGTATCCCCAACAAGGAGCCAAAGTACCATCAGTAAAATATCTTTGCTCCCACATACCTTCAGCAAACTGAGTCTTTTTCAAAAAAATATCATAATATCTACTACTATAATCATCAAAATTTAAAACATCCAAATAAGAATAAATCATAATAGAATCTCTAGGCCAACAATAAGAATAACGACCTGTCTCATCTCTCTCTTCATCAACTTCTAAAGTAGCAGAAATACCACCTGTCTGTTCATTAATCAAAAATGGAATAAATAAAATTGTTCTCTTATAAATATTAATCAATGTCTTCATATACTCTGTTCCATCATCTCTAAGATTTAAAGTATCATGTTCAAACAAAAATCTTTTCCAATAATTAAGAACTTTCTTTTTCTCAAGTTCAACATTTATAGTTTTAAGAGCCTTAACATTATACAAACTATCATTAATTTGATCAACTTCTTTTTTCAAATAAATAAACAAATGAAAAAATCTTGTATCACCAGGTTCGATAGTTCCTAAATCATAACTAATTGCATTATCAGATGACATCGAAATATAATCCTTATCATGAATATTACCTGAATTAATAGTACTATCAACATTATTCATTTGAGAAGAAGTTATTTCTTCATCAGAAAAAATACCAACAGTATAATTATGACAATATTGAAATAAAACATCATCCATAATAACACCACCAGCCATATTATTAAAAGATGACATCATTTTAGAATGTACTAAAAAATTAATTTTCTCAACATCTTCACTATTGTTTGTAAATTCATATCTTCGTACAATAACATCATTATCAATTAAAGCAAAATCAATTTGATTAACATTAAGTTTAAAATACGTATTATAAATATCTGTATGTAAAATATTAGAATCATCTTCATAATATTGATTATATGTATTATTCACATCTTTATGAAGATATATAATATTAGAATTATTAACTTTAATTCCAACATGAAAAAAATCAAAATACTGCCTATAATCAGGTGTAGGATAATAAAGTCTTAATAACTCTCCATATTTTGTAAAACTACAAGTAATATTTTTATTACCAATAAATGCATCATTATAATATTTTTTTCTCATTTGTATTACCCCTTATTCATTAATTCAATAATTTGCTTTCTTAAGTCATTAACACGATTATTTAATTTACTCATACTATCATCAGAATTAATAGAATCATCAATATTAAATCTCAATTGATTTTCCATATCAACAAGCTCTTTTTCCAAAAATTGCATTTTTTCAATCAATTCAATTCTATTAATCTGTTTATCCATTGGATTATCAATCACATCAAAGCATTCACTTTTATCGCCATCAAGTTCATAAGCCTCACCATATTTAGGAATGCAAACATTAACATCATCAACAGTTGCCAAAATTTTTTCCTTCAAAACATATTGTGCTTCAGGCTCACCATGAATAAGAAAAATCATTTTAGGTCTCTTATTTCTAAAAGAATAAACAAAATCCAATAACCCTTCCTGATCAGCATGTCCAGAATAACCTTCAATATATTCAACTCTAGCTTCAACAGAAATATTCTCGCCTAAAACTTTAACTTCTTTATCACCATCAACAATCCTTTTTCCAAGAGTTCCAGGAGCTTGATATCCAACAAATAAAATAGTATCAATATAATTCCATAAATGATGCTTTAAATGATGCTTGATTCTACCAACATCACACATACCACTAGCAGAAATAATAATACATGGCTCTTTACTTTCATTTAAAGCTTTAGAATCTTCAACAGATCTAGTAAATTTAAGACCATCAAAATCTAAAGGATTATCACCACTCTCAATCTCAACTTTAATTTCATCAGAAAACAAATCCATATTCTTCTTAAATACTTCAGTAGCACTAACAGCAAGTGGACTATCAACATAAACTGGAACTTCCATCAACATCCTATATTTACGTTGAAATTCCTCATCATCCAAATGCTGATCTCTAAGCTTATTCAATTCATACAAAATCTCCTGTGTTCTACCAACAGCAAAAGAAGGAATTACAACAGTTCCACCTTTAGCAAGAGTTTCATAAACAATATCTAAAAATAAACTAGCTTTTTGGTCATTTTTTATATGTAACCTATTACCATATGTAGATTCCATTATAAGATAATCTGCATCATCAATCATAGTAGGTTGAGACAATAATGGAATATCATTATTTCCTAAATCGCCACTAAATACGATTTTCTGCATCTTATCATTTTCAGTAACCCAAATCTCTATAATTGCAGAGCCAAGCATATGACCAGCATCATTAAATCTTACTTGAATAGATGGCTCAATATCAATAATTTCATCATACTTAACAGATTTAAAAACTTCCATACACTTTTTCGCATCTTCAGCAGTATAAAGCGGTTCTAATATAGGCTTTTTTCCAAGCCTTTTACGTTTTTTATTTTTTATCTCATTTTCAGTTTCTTGAATATAACCACTATCTGGAAGCATAATCTCACATAAATCACATGTAGCTTTAGTAGCATATATAGGAGCTCTAAATCCATCTTTATATAACTTAGGAATTCTTCCTGAATGATCAATATGCGCATGTGTCAATAACATAAAATCAATATCTTCAACATCATAAGCAAAAGGAACATCATTAAATAATTCATCTTCCAAACTACCTTGATTTAAACCACAATCAACTAAAAATTTTTTTCCTGCCGCTTCAACTAAATAATTACTGCCAGTTACTCTCCTAGTTGCACCCAAAAATCTAATTTTCATATAACCCTCTCTTGTATCTCTCTTATATATTTATCACTCATTTATCTTTTATTTACAAAAAATCTTTGTTTTCTTAGTTGTCTTAATTTCAATTTCACTACCTTCTGGAGTATCTGCAACATAAGTTTTCTCCATCATTGTACCATTATAAATTTCAACTATAATACCAGAAATCTCAGGAACTGTCTTTAATCTAATATATAAATCTTCCATATTAAGTTCAACAGAATCAAAAATTCCTCTTAAAATTCTATAATCCAATTCATCATTATTAGAAATAGGATTAATAATCTCATATTCAATAGCTTTAGGAATTAACTTTTCCTGAATTCTATTAAGTTTCATCTTACAATTAGGTAAATTATTCAAATATCTAACTTCATAAATAAGATCTAAAATATCTCTCCTATCTTCAACACTATCAACTTTTCCCTCAAAGCAATCCAAAAACCTTTTTTCAAATTTAGAAATATCTGTACTAACTTCATAATACTTAATTTTCAACAACAATTCTTCTTTAAACTTCTCAAATCTTACAGGATCTTGAATTTTCGAATATTCATTAATCTGTTTTTCTAAATTACCTTTACTTTTAATTAATAAATTTTGATAATCACTAAGTGTAAAAATTTTCTTATCATCTGGTAATTTACTATTCACAATCATAAACTCATTCTTCATTTCATAAGGACTTTGTAATAATTTATTAATATGCTTTAAATCATCAAAAGCTTTATTCTTTTTAGTTAAAATCTCTTGTTGATATTCATATGGATATTTCATTTTCAAATATTCATTTTTATAAGTAGCCAAAATTGCCAAAATCTTATCATTTTGAGATTTATCAAAAGATTTATAAAATTGTAATGAAACTTTAAGTAACTCATTCCATAATGACTCTGGAAGAGTCATTTTTAAATCAGTTGCTCTTCTTAAATTATCAACAAAAGCATCACCTAAAATATACGTAAGCAAAACATAAACAATATTACATTCATTACTCTCAATTTCAGATTTATTTATAGACCAAGACCAACCATTAAAATCTCTCAAAATTTCAGCTTTTGAAATAGCTTTTCCAATTCCAATAGTTGTAAGTATTGCTCTTTCTTCAATACTCATATCTGAACTAATACTATTATCAACTTCAGCTTTAAAAATAGCATAAAGCAAATCTTTCTCAATAGGAAAAGAATAAATTTTATGATTACTTCCTTTACGATCTAAAGCTTTAATACGAAGCCTTTCTGCTTTCATCTTAACTTGATTATCTTTATTAATATTAATCAATTCAAAAGAAAAACAATAATTCATAATATCATCATAAATATTAATCAATAAATCATCTTTTGCAGAAACTACTCTTTTAATTTTTTTATAATTATCATAACTATCATCAATTTTATAAATCATACTCAAAAGTAAATTAGCAACTTGAGGTTGAAAACCTTTACTATCAATTAACGCTCCCATTTCTTCTTTAAAATCTGATGAACCTAAAATATTCCTACGCACTTTAACTCCTTAATTATCAATTATTCATCTTTACTTACAAAATTATTAGATACCGGTGCTCCTTGCAACTCAGCCCATCTTTCCTTACTCATTAGTACATCTCTTGGTTTACTTCCTTGAAAACCAGAAACAATTCCTCTTTGCTCCATTTGATCAATTATCCTTCCAGCTCTTGCATACCCAACTTTAAACTTTCTTTGAATAAAAGATGTTGATGCTGTCTGACTCTTTACAACTTCTTCAATTGCATCTTCAAGAAGAGAATCTGTATCATCATCTTCATCATCAGGAACATCAGGAGCTGTCTTATCAAGATTCTCTATTTTATCTAAAATTGTCCTAGAACCTTCACTTTCACCATCAACTTTGATATATTTTACAATATTCTCAACTTCAGAATCTGAAACAAAAGCACCCTGAATTCTAGTAGGTTTAGAAGCACCAAGAGGGAAAAATAACATATCACCTTTTCCTAATAATTTTTCAGCACCAGCAGAATCCAAAATAGTTCTTGAATCAACTTGAGATGAAACTGCAAAAGCAATTCTAGAAGGAATATTAGCTTTAATAATACCTGTTATAACATCAACAGAAGGTCTTTGAGTAGCAATAACTAAATGCATTCCAGCTGCTCTAGCCATTTGTGCTAATCTACAAATAGCATCTTCAACTTCTTTAGCAGCAACCATCATTAAATCAGCAAGCTCATCAATAATAATAACCATCTGTGGCATTGTAGGCTCTCCTCTTTCTTCAGCCTGTTGATTATATCCTTTAATATCTCTAACTTTTTTCTCAGCAAATTTAGCATACCTACCAACCATCTCTTGAACAGCCCATGATAAAGCACCAGCAGCCTTTTTAGGATCAGTAACAACAGGAATTAACAAATGAGGAATTCCATTATAAACTGAAAGTTCAACAACTTTAGGATCAATCATTAATAATTTAACTTCACTAGGTTTAGCTTTATAAATAATACTAGTAATCAATGTATTAATACAAACAGATTTACCACTACCTGTACTACCAGCAATAAGCATATGAGGCATTTTTGCAATATCAGTTACAACAGCTTCACCACCAACATCTTTTCCAAGCGCAAAAGCCAATTTAGATTTAGCATCCTGAAAATTATCACTTTCAATAATATCTTTAAGTCCAACAATAGATTTATTCTTTCTCGGAATTTCTATTCCAACAGTATGCTTTCCAGGAATTGGAGCCTCAATTCTAATAGACTCAGCCTCTAAACTTAAAGCAATATCATCTGCCAAATTAGAAATTTTATTAACTCTAACACCTTCAGCAGGTGCAATTTCAAACCTAGTAATCACAGGTCCAACAGAAACATTTTCAACTTTAGCAGAAACTCCAAAACTTTGTAATGTCTTTCTTAATTTTTCTGAAATTGCTAAAATCCTTTTTCTAATATCTCCATCTTCAGATTCACCAATATCAGCCAAAATGTTAATTGGAGGAAATTCATAATTATCTTCTTCAATATTTAAAGTATTATCATTAAGACCAAGCTCTTCAGGTGAAATATCTTCAATCTCTTCATCTTTATTCTTAACTCCTAAATCACTTTTATTATTAGAAGCTTTTTTCATATTTGTAACCATATTTGGAATTTGTAACTGTTCAGAGCCTTCAGAATTTTTAGTCATTGGCAAATTAATATTAATTTCATCATTATCATCATTTTCACTATCAACATCATAAATCTGATCTTCACTAGTTTCAATATTCTTCAAAATAGCAGATTCTTTTTTTATTCCTCTAACATCATTATCATCATAATATTTTGTAAAAGCTCCAAAAATACCTTTATTCTTTGCTTTTTTTACACGTTTATTATAAAAACTATCATCACTCTCATTAAAAATTTCCTGTTTCTTTACTATTTCATTACCTTTTTGATCTTTTGCCAAATTAGCCATCTTTGTTTTTTTATCATTAATAGCCACAGCATTTCTAACTCTTCTATCAGCAAGATTTGACTTAAATTCAACAACATCATCAACAACATTAATCTTAAATTCCACAATAATAATTATTAACATTATTCCAAAACAAAGAATTGAAGTACCAATAGCACCAATTCCTTTAACAGATATAGAAGCAAAAAGTCCTCCAAGTGCTCCACCACCTATATCTCTTGTTCCTAAATCATAAGATTTATTCAAAATATCAGACATTTTCAAAGTAGGATTAATATTTCCATTAGAAATCTGATATGTAGCTAAAATAATATTAATCATTAAGAAAAAAACAAAAAAAGTAAATATTTTGGATGTTATTTTTTTATCACCATCTACAACAATAAATACAGTAAAAATAAGCATTGCAATTGGTAAAAAATATTTTATAAAACCAAATATTCCTCCAAGAAATAAACTAATTTCATTTCCAACTTTTCCCTGCTTAAAATAAACAAAAACAATCATCAAAAAGCTTAATAACAACATTACTAACCATTGAACATTAAACTTAACATTTTCATTCTTCTTTTGATTTTTCTTTTTCCTTCCTGCCAAGTAAAAAACCTCCCATCATGCCATTTATATCATTTCAATCCTATGACATTATATATTAAAAACAAAATAAAATCAACCTTAATAAGGTACATTTGTTCGTAACGTTGTAGGTTTGTCAAACATATATCACACTTTCTTGATACAACTATTGTTGAGATACCTATTATACTATTATTGAACTTTCATTTCTTATATATTCTTTATATTTATTATTTGGACTAAGCCATTTTAGTGGTCTCATCGGAAACCTTGTATATTCATCTATTGCCGTATATTAATAATATCTTTCATTTCTTTCTATCAATTCTTTTATCATGCACGCTTTTGGTACATATTTTACATCTACCTGCACTCTTTCTCCTGGATATCTCATTGGTTGATATAATTTTGGCTCATATTTCTTCTTTTTAGACGGCATTTTATTATATTTACTAACGTTCTATATAAACTTGTTATACTTCTTTTATATCCTGCTTGCATTAATTTAACACATAATACAACTAATCCTGTGTCTTTATTCTTTCTCTTATAATTTTATTAATTTTATTTCTGACTCTGTATGGGCATTTGGACTTGTATGTTGACGTCTTGACTTATTTGCTAATGATGCTATTGTTCCATCATATTTATTTATCCATCTATATATTGTTTTTCTATGCTTTTTATATACTATTGACGCTGATGTGACTTCATTTCTTAATGCATA
>ERZ773197.2114-NODE-2114-length-12935-cov-15.309394_pt1 | contig 12935 bp, 16 predicted proteins | sample MGYA00580999_ERZ773197 | MGnify/ENA primary metagenome ERZ773197 (study PRJEB29015, sample SAMEA2738166) | human oral metagenome | biome: human oral; feature: human-associated habitat; material: saliva | place: China | collected 2185 ...
GTCGGACAGCTATATAAAGTGCATTTAGAATTAGCATAAATATCCAGAAAGTTAAGAAAGAATGGTCGTATTTAAAACTTATAAATATTCCTAATGCGGATATAAATGGCATAATATACAATGTGGTGTTTAATGTTTTGATATGTTTTTGTGGGAATAATTTTCTTCTAAATCCGTTTATTATGGTTGAAGTTTGGGCGATGAACCCCACACCAAACAGTATGTATATGGCGCACCAATATAGGTTGCTCGATTGTAAAAGGGGTTTTAGCGCAAATAAGAGTAGGAAAATGGTGATGCAAATGTTTACCATTAGTGTTGTTTTTTTCATATTCTGTTGTAAATTTTATACGTTTTTTTATGTTTGTATGTTGGGGCATTGTTGTGCGGAGTGCCGAATGATGCAGCGTGTTTTGCAGCGTTTTGGCAGACCGTCAGTAATGTTTGGCAATCCGTTCGCAGCGCATCCGCAATTGGTTCGCAGCCAATTTCGTGGGTGTATGTGGGTATATTGCGGAGTGTTCGCACCCCATTTCGTGGGTGTACGTGGGTATATTGCGGAATGTTTCGCAACCCATTTCGGGGTGTTCGCACGCATTTGTGGAATGTTCGCAACGTGTTCGTTTTCTGTATGTTACATATTTGCATTACAAAAGTATGGTTTTTGACGTGCAAAAGTATGGTTTTTGACGTGCAAAAGTGTGGTTTTTGACGTGCAAAAAGGGGGTTTTTGAGTTACAAAAGTATGGTTTTTGTTTTTTGAATGTTGCATTGTTGCAATCCGTTCGCCACGCATTCGCAATCTGTAAGCCACGCATTCGCATCCGTCCGCCACGTTGTTGCAATCCGTCAGCAGCGCATTCGCATCTGTTTGCCACGTATTCGCAAATTGTTCGCCACATTCTTGCAATTTGTTCGCAAGCAAAAAGCCTAAACCTTCTATGTGTATAGAAGAGTTTAGGCTACCCAAAATATTATGAAATGAATTAGTTTTGTATCTTATTTTGCTGCAATACACTCCACTTCAACCAGTGCGTTCTTTGGCAAAGTCTTTACTGCTATTGCCGAGCGAGCGGGGAATGGTTCGCTAAAGAACTCTGCATACACTTCGTTCATAGCAGCAAAGTTGTTCATATCCGATAGGAATACGGTGGTTTTCATAACGTTTGCCATACTTATTCCTGCTTCTTCCAGAATAGCTTTTGCGTTTGTTAGCGATTGTCTGGTTTGTTCTTTGATGCCTCCGGGTGCAAATTCGCCTGTTGCAGGGTCTATTGGTAGTTGTCCAGAAGTAATAACCAGTCCGTTAGCTTCTATAGCTTGGCTGTATGGTCCAATGGCTTTTGGTGCTTTGTTTGTGTTTATAACTTTCATAATAATGGTTTTTATAAATTGTTATTATAACCTAATTAGGTGTGTGTGGGGTGCGTTTTTTCTGTCCGCTTCCCTTATTTTACACAAAGGTACTATTTTTTTTGTAATCTGCAAATTAGTTTCTTACTTTTTTATATCGTATTTTTGGAAATATAGAAGAGTTTATTTCGCGAACCGAAATGGTTATGAAAGTTTAACAAAAAATATTTTTTACGTTGAACATATACTGCACAACGGTGGTTGTATATTTGCACCGGAAACGGGTCGAAATATGGCTAACGATCTGTAGAAGCGTGATTATTAATTAGTTGTGTCTGCCATTTGGCTACTCCATAGTGGTTTGTGCACGACGGGTTTATTAACCTTAATTTTATTATTTGGCAATTTTAGGTTTTGTGTTTATTAACATTTCCTATGCCGTTAAACTTTTTTTAATTATTATGAAAGTAGTTTCGAAGACCCATTTGGGCAACAATCGCTGGTCTGGCGATGATGAATTGAAGATGAAAGCAATGGTAGCTGCCGATTTTTCGGAGTTATTGAACCACGATTATGTGGAGGGTTTACGGTGGACGAGTACTAAAACCGATTTAGTGGAGTTGTCTCATCTTGTGTGGGAGACGGGTTTGCTGCTCGATTCGCATGGCATTCCAATGAGTTTTTGCACTATTGTGCGTTGCATTTGTGCTGTGTTGAATGTTGTTCCGCCCGATAATCCTTCGAGTGTTTTAGACAAGTTGCGTCGTAGAAAGAACATTCGTGTGCGTCCTATAGTGGAGCGTTACATGTTGTTGTATAGCGAGCAGGGCATATTGCACCCTATGCGTTTAGACATTAAGCGTAGGCGTGTGCGCTATGTGTAGTGTTGTTGTGGGGTGGGGTGTGCGTGTTTGGCATAGTTGCGATGGGTAGTGGCTTTTCTGGTTGCTTATTTTTGTTGTGCAGCCCCGCCTTTTTTACAGAGCAAAAACCCCCTTTTTGGCGTGCAAAAAGGGGGTTTTTGGTGTGCAAAAGTATGGTTTTTGAAATGCAAAAAGGGGGTTTTTGTTTTCAGAATGCGTAACCATCACGAAATAAACAAGTTGCGAGCGAGTTACGATAATGTTGCGGACGGTTTACGATGATGTGTTACATATATTATAATAATGTGTCGCACGAATTGGAATACCGCAACGAACATTCCGTGAATTGGTTGCGAACACTCCGTGAGGCGTAGGGGTCCGATTCATCGTGCCCGTATTTTTGCATAACCAAAAATGTGTATTTCCATAACCCAAAACGCATTTCCACATTATTAAATACGTGTATTCACATCATTAAATACACATTTCCACATCACCACACGCACATTTCCGTTTTCCATTACGTGGGTGTTTTCGTATATGCGGGCGCGATAAATCGGCCCCTACGGCTGCTGACAGGCTGCCTATTACGTGGCGAACACCCACGAAATTGGTTGCGGACACTCCGTGAGGCGTAGGGGCCGATTCATCGTGCCCGTATCCTGACATAACCCAAAACGTGTATTTACGTTATTAAATCTGTGCATTTATTTCACCAAATACGTGTATTCACATTATCGAAAACGCATATATTCGTCATTGCACACGTGTGTTTCACATCATCGAATCTGTATTTCCGTTTCCCATTACGTGTGTGTTTTCGTATATGCGGGCGCGATAAATCGGCCCCTACAGCTGCTGACAGGCTGCCTATTACGTGGCGAACACCCACGAAATTGGTTGCGAACACTCCGCCAGCGTAGGGGACCGATTCATCGTGCCCGTATTTTTGCATTATCAAAAATGTGTATTTCCATAACCCAAAACGCATTTCCACATTATTAAATACGTGTATTCGTTTCATCGTGCCCACATTTTTTCGTTGTCAAATTTGTGTATATTCGTTCTCGAATTTGTGTTTTTTTGTTACCGAATATGTGCATTTATTTCACCACACGCACATATCCGTTTCCCATTACGTGTGTGTTTTCGTATATGCGGGCGCGATAAATCGGACCCCTACAGCTGCTAACGGATTGCCAAAATGTTGCTAACGGATAACCATAATGTTGCTAACGGATTGCCAAAATGTTGCTAACGGATAACCATAATGTTGCAAACGGATTGCCAAACTATTCGTGGTGATACGGTTCGCCCCGTATAATGCTGCATGCGCGGTATAGTTGTTCAACGAAAATAAGACGTACCATCTGGTGCGAGAATGTCATTTTAGAAAGCGAAATCTTTTCGTTTGCTCTGCTATACACAGCTTCCGAAAAGCCGTATGCGCCACCAATAACAAACACAAGATGCTTTGCCGTGTTCTGTTTCTTTTGTAACCATGCGGCATAGTCTATCGACCGAAACTCTTTTCCGTGCTCATCGAGCAGCACAACCGTGTCGGCAGTTTGTATTTCGCGTAGAATTGTTTCGCCCTCGCGTATTTTTTGTTGTGCTTCAGACAGTTTTTTAGTGTTTTTTAGTTCGGGAATGGTAACTATTTTAAATGGAATGTAGTGTCCAATGCGTCCCACATAGTCGGCTATTGCGTGTGCAAACAGTTCGTTGTTAGTACGTCCCACCAATATTAAAGTGGCTTTCATTTGCTATTTTTTGTAGGCGTTTTTGCGTTTAGGGTTCATTGGGAACCACCCTTTTTCTACCCTTTTCACTTGTTCAAACAGTTCTCCTATGCCCCAAAGAAGCGATGCTCCCGTTACGCCAAGTAGTGCCGACCAGAATATATTTGCCACAAATAGAGCCGAAACGCAGCAAACTATGCCTCCCACCAGCCATAGCCACCAGCCTTTTGTGCCAAAATAAAATTCCCATTTCACTACTACGGGGTGTAGCAATCCTATTATAAAAAAGGTGCAAACTGCCAAAATTACACCTTGAAAATATATTTCCATTCTGTTGTATGTTAGTTTTAATTTTGAAAATCGGACACAAAAATACAAAAATAATCCTATATTTAAGGTATATATTCTATTTATTTCTGTATATTTGCACTGTTTAATGCCCTTCAGCACACCCCTTTGTGCAAATGTAAAATGGGGTGGGGGCAACCAAACTATATAGTAATAACGTCCGAGGGACGTAAAAACACCCCTCAATAAAACTATCAGGTAACTATGCAGAACAAAGAACTTATTGCCCAATGCGAGCAAAAGGCACAACAATGGCTTGCTCCTGCTTTCGACGAAGATACACGAAAGGCAGTTGAAAACATGCTAAACAGCGACAACAAAGATGCTCTTATAGAGTCGTTTTATAAAGATCTTGAGTTTGGAACAGGCGGTTTGCGTGGCATTATGGGCGCAGGCACAAACCGAATGAACATCTACACCGTTGGAATGGCTACACAAGGCTTTGCCAACTACCTAAAAATGTGCTTCAAAAACATGCAACAAATATCGGTAGTAGTGTGCCACGACTGTCGCAACAACTCTCGTTTGTTTGCCGAAACAGTAGCCAACATCTTCTCTGCAAACGGCATAAAGGTTTATCTTTTCGACGATTTGCGACCCACACCAGAGTGTTCTTTCGCCATAAGACACTTTAAAGCGCAGGGCGGAGTGAACATTACGGCAAGCCACAACCCACGCGAATACAACGGATACAAAGCATATTGGGACGATGGCGCACAGGTTTTGGCTCCTCACGATAAGGGAATTATCAACCAGGTGAACCAAGTTAAGATAGAAGATGTGCTGTTTAAGGGCAACAAAAACCTTATTGAAATAATTGGAGAAGACGTAGATAAGGCATACCTAAACATGGTAAAAACAGTTTGTATAGACCCCGATGTAATTAAACGGCAGCACAATCTCTGCATAGTTTACACACCTTTGCACGGCGCCGGACGAGTTATTATACCACGTTCGCTACAAGAATGGGGATTCACAAACGTGCATTGCGTAAAAGAACAAATGGTAAAAGATGGAAACTTCCCCACAGTAGACCGTCCAAACCCCGAAATTGCCGAAGCATTAACATTGGGCTTGAGAGACGCAAAGGCATTAGATGCCGATATTTTGATGGCTTCCGACCCCGACGCCGACCGTGTTGGTATGGCTTGTAAAGATAGTAACGGCGAATGGATTCTAATAAATGGAAACCAAACCTGCCTTATTTTCCTATGGTATATCATAACAAACAGACAGGCTTTAGGCAAAATGACACCTAAAGACTATATTGTTAAAACCATTGTAACCACCGAAGTAATTGCACAAATTGCCAAAAAACAACACATAGAAATGCGCGATTGCTACACCGGATTTAAGTGGATAGCACACGAAATAGCACTTACCGAAGGACAAAAAAACTATATTGGCGGCGGAGAAGAGAGCTATGGATTCCTTGCAGAAGACTTTGTGCGCGACAAAGATGCCGTTAGTGCATGTTCGTTGTTGGCAGAAATATGCGCGTATGCTAAGGATAAAGGCAAAACTCTCTACGATTTGCTAATGGATATATACCTTGAATATGGCTTCAGCGAGGAACATACGGTGAACGTAGAACGCCCGGGCAAGAGCGGAGCTGACGAAATTCAGCAGATGATGCGTAACTTCCGCACCACACCACCTACCAATTTGGGAGGCAGCACCGTGTGTTTGTGGAAAGACTACGAGGCTCTTGAAGCAACCGATGCCACAGGAACGAAAACAAAAATAACAATGCCCGAAAGCAGCAACGTGCTACAATGGTTCTGCACAGACGGCACAAAGGTGAGCGTTCGCCCATCGGGAACAGAACCTAAAATTAAGTTCTACATAGAAATAAAGGACAAGATGCAAACCGCAGCCGACTTTAAAGATTGTCGGGCACGTGCCTACGAAAAGATAGAAGCTATAAAAAAGAGCCTTAATCTGTAGGCTGTTTTAGTCTTAAAATATCTCCTAAAACCTTTTTTACCCAAAGGTTTTAGGAGTTTTTTTTGTATATACGTGGTCAAAATAAGGCGTTTCGCAGTGTGTTCGTTGCATTATTGCAATTCGTGCGACACATTATTATAATATGTGTAATGCGAAATGAAAAACCATTCGCAACGTCATCGCCACCTGTTCGCCACCCATTTTGTGAATATGCAATGCGTCATAGAAAACTGGGTGTAACTTGTTTGTTCTGTGGCTGTTACGTATTCAGAAAACAAAAAGGGGGTTTTTGCAACATAAAAACCCCCTTTTTGCACGCTAAAAACCCCCTTTTTGCACTACAAAAGCCATACTTTTAAAACGCAACAATATTCTTATGGTGGCGCACCTACCATACTTGCCAAATGCAATGCACACATTTTGGCACAACAAACACGCTATTTCTGCTTTGCTAAAACTATTTTGTGTGCCTGCAATGCCCTGTTTATGGGCTATCTGGAAACTGCCTAAATACTACCCACAATACTACCCATAAGAAACTTGATATGCCTTTCGCTATGTTGTACCTTTGCAAATGTAAAACAACAAACGGTTTTCTAACAACCAAATGCTACAAAAACGCTACAACATATTTATATATATAGTTAGCCAAAAACGTAAAAGCATAAAAACAAAACTATAAAAACATATAACGAGACAAAAATATGAAATTAACATTAGACGACTATTTATCGCCCCACTTCACAGTTGGCGAGTTCTTTAGATCGGGAACTGCCATTAGGTTGGGCATAAACAACACACCCGATGCCTATCCCGACGAAGGCATTAGCACCGAAGAGGTGCTTGAAAACCTAAGAGCACTGTGCACAGAAGTGCTCGAACCACTACGACAAAGGGTGGGGCGGGTGATTATAACAAGTGGATACAGGTGCAAAAAACTAAACAAAGCAGTGGGCGGAGTGTGGAACTCGCAACACCTAAAGGGCGAAGCTGCCGACATTTTTGTGCCTAACACAGAAACGGCAATGCGCTATGGCAACATTCTGGAACAGCATTCGGCGGTGCAACAACTATTGTTAGAACCGCTCGGAGCTAAGCAAAAACGATGGATTCACGTGGGATATAAACGACAAAAATAGGACATTCGGCGACAAATTAGGAACAAATTTGCTTGCTAAATATGTTATGCCGATACACCTTATTATATATAACGCAAAACGTAGGTGGGTAGTCTGCCTATGAATATCAGTTTTATTTTTAAATTTTTATTAACCTTTTAATTCTTAAAAAATTATGGCATTAAAGTACAAAATGTACCAATTACACACTGCAAAGCACAAGTACAACAATTATTGGTATGCCCGTGTAGCCTATATGGGCACCTTAGACACTCGCCAATTGGCAGCTCGCATTAGCGAACGATGCACAGTTACAGAGTCGGACATACTTGCTGTGCTCAGCGCTTTGGTAGTAGAGATGACGCATAACCTGCAAAACGGAATGCGAATAAAGCTCGACAACTTCGGAACTTTTAAGCTTTCCATCAGTTCAAAGGGCGAAAAGGAACGCAAAGACTTTATTCCTGCAAAGAATATAAAGAAAACTCGCGTGCTGTTTCAACCGTATACACGCGTGGGAGTGGACAATTCGCGCTTTAAAAGCTTTGTTACTGGTGTGCAAGTAGAGGAACTTACCGCCTACAAAGGTAGCCGAACGAAAAAGAAAGAAGGCGAAACCACCGGAGGAGGAACTAATCCCAGTGGCGGACAATCGCACCCATAAGTAGCCAATGTTGCCAAACTTTGCTAACCTTAAGGGGTTTAGGGTCTGCCAATAATGGCACTAAAAACCAGAGAAACCAATGTGCACTGCTTGCTAAAAACAGTTGCAAACAATGCAAAAACAGTGCTGCGTGGTTTCTTTGGTAGTTCCAAAAACACACAAAAATCTTTTTATTAACCGTTTAAAACCGTAAAATTATGAACAAAGACAAATGGAAATTCATTGTACAGTTAGTTCTTTCAGTGCTCACAGCCATAGCAACCACGCTGGGAATGGGGTCGTGCAGATAAGCAAAAAATACGCATAGAGCGGACGAATGCTATCTGTGTTGCGCAAAAATCAATAGAAAACACATTGCAGAAACACTCATCAAACAACTTAGAATATCGTTTTCTAATCAGTTATAATGATTATATAGCAATGTGTAAACAACTGAAATACAAGGTCTTTTGGCACATAATAACCGACAAAATAGTAGGTTAGAGCCGACAAGAAAGGAAGAACGCTTCGACAAGTTTGTAGGTTTTGTGCGACAGAAAGGGAATGTACACACGAAAAAAACGACACATTGGGAGGCAAGCAACTACCAAAACGAGAGTTGCTTGCCTCTCTTTTGTGTTTTGGGTGTATATTTATGGCATTTGCATGGTGTAGCAACGGTTTTCGTGTAGTATGTGTTCTGTTTATTGGTTGCTATATTTCGGTAAAACCAAACTGTGGGCAACGCATTGCACTATTAGCCTTTTTGCATAACCATTTTACTACCAACGTGTTGCAAAGTAGTGGCAACAAATAGGGAATATGTATAGAAACGCATTGCAACGGTGTGGCAACAAATAGGGAATATGTACAGAAACGCATTGCAACGGTGTGGCAACAAATAGGGAATATGTATAGAAACGCATTGCAACGGTGTGGCAACAAATAGGGAATATGTACAGAAACGCATTGCAACGGTGTGGCAACAAATGGGGAATATGTATAGAAACGCATTGCAACGGTGTGGCAACAAGCCGAAGAAAAGTATGGAAAGGCATAACAAACAAACTGCGACAAGAAAGTAAAAAACTCTATGTTGTGAGCAGAAACACTTAGTTTCGATGCTCGTTTAACATAACTTTTCACTTTTTTGTCGCAGTTTATATATTTATATAAAGGCAAGCAATGGGGCGAAATGTTTGTAGAAGTTAGTCGTTTGAAGGTTGGTTTAATTATAGAAGCGTCTTTTTGAGATCTCCAATGCCTGCCTTTTATTAGTGTGTTCTCTCGCTTTAATGTTATGGAACACGTTTCGTCCCATTCTCATTTAGGCACTCCTATCCTTCATCTTTGTTATTCTCATTTTCATCTAACTGGCGTATGCACCTCTCGCAAGGTATTTTAGCCATTTGCTAAACCAATGAAACCTTACGCTTAAGGTAGTATAAATCTAAAACGTCAAGGCGTTTTTATTCTTTCGCAAGCTATTTTCGCCTTTTTCACTAAACCATTATACCTTTCTATCAAGGTATCCCAAATTTTCTTTTTGTGGCAGCTTTACCATCTCACGAGGGCTTAGTTGCCTTACTATTTAAACATTACTATTCTTTAATTTAAACATCATTATTTCTTATTTTAGGCACTTCCGCCTTGTTTTACGACATTTTTTTCGCCTTTTTTCGTAGGCAGTCGGCACATATTCCCTTATAGTACAGCTGGGCATCGTCTATTGTAAAGCCTTCAATTGCACTACTTTGGGGCATTGGCGGTTGTGTATCGGGCATATCAAACACACGTCCGCACTCTTTACAAGAGAAGTGAGCGTGCGGCGTTGTGGTACCATCGTAGCACACATGGTGTTCGTCTATGGTTATCATAAGTGCTCCGCCCTTCTCCGAAAACATTCTTAATGTATTGTAGATGGTGGTGCGACTCACTGTTGGGATGCGTTTTTTGAGTTCTACAAATATATCGTCGATTGTTGGGTGGGTATGATGTTCCATCAAATAACGCATAATCTCTATGCGCTGAAGCGATGGGCGTATACCACAATCGAGCAGCTTTTTATAGGCTGGATCTATGTACATAATTTACTATTGCATTTAAATTCTCATTGCAAAGGTATATAATTGTTGTGGAAATACCAAACAAAAAACAGTTAAAATTTTCTGTTTTACTTACTAATAAGGATATAAAAGCGAACAAATTACTACTTTTTTGGAAAAATTGTGTAGTTTTTCCATATTCAATACTATATATTTTGTATTTTATAAACGTTTGTTTTGTGTTTTTGGGGGTATATTGTTCTGTTTTCTCCACAGTGTTCTGCCACTGCTGTGTTGCTATTTTTGTGTTAGGAAGGCGGCAAGATTGGGTGGTGCAGGAAACGTTTTGCAGTTTATGTGTTCCATTTGTTGTAGTCCGCTTTCGGTAATTCGGCATCGTTGGCACCGGCTATCGTGTTTACAAGTGTGGCGTTCCAGGTATCCTTTTCGTTCGAGAGCGGCTATCACTTTCGATGCGTTGGAACGTGTAAGACCCATCTCACTGGCTATTTCACCAGCGAGAAGGGTCTCTTTATTAGCGAGCATGCACAGCAACATAAGTTCGTTTATGTTTATGTTGAATGTGTTTTCTAATGCTCGTTCAAATTCTATTACTGCTCGAAAGATGCTGTGCACTTTGTGAATGCAGTTGTTATCCATACGCTTTTGCTATGTTTGGCTTATTTTAAAAGCGTTTCTTTAATCATCTGTTCCAGTTCGTTTTTGGGGTGAGCACCTACCGACATGGTTGGTTTTCCGGTTTTTGGAATAAACAAAAGCGATGGTATTGAGCGTATGTTGAATAGTGCTGAGAGTTCTTCGTTCTTGTCTACGTCTATCTTATATACGTCTATTTTGCCGTCATACTCCTGTGCTATCTCTTCAAGAATGGGTGCTGTGGCTTTGCACGGACCGCACCAAGTGGCATAAAAGTCTACTATTGCAGGTTTGTCGCCTTTAAAATTCCATGTGTTGCCTGCGGTTTTGTAGTCCATTATCTTCTCTCTGAACATTGCTTCGTTCATTTCTATTACCTTCATATTTGTTCCTTTCTTTGTTTTAAGTGTGTTTGTTTTGTTGTTGTCTACTTTGTTTTTTGCTGTTGTGTTGCAGCTTCCAAGCGTGAAGACTGCGGCTGCTGCGAGCACGAAAATATTTTTTTTCATTGTTTTTTACTGATTTCGTTCCACATTTGTCGTTTTGCTCTGTTTTATTATCCTTTCACTATACACTAACGTCTGCTATTTTGTTGTGGCTTTTTGCGCCGTTTCTGTTGTAGCGGACGCTGTTTTATTATACATTCTATATGTTTCCATTGGAAACTAATGCAAAGTTAGGCATTTTATTTGTACCTTACAAATTTCCAATGGAAATTATTTCGCTTTATAACTTCATTTAACTTATATTACTATCTATTGGCTATTGCGTTGCAAAAGTATGGTTTTTAGCGCGCAAAAAGGGGGTTTTTGCGTTGCAAGAAGTGGGTTTTTACATTGCAAAAAGGGGGTTTTTACACGCCAAAAACCACCTTTTTGTTTTTCGTTAGTATAACAAACACGTTGTTAATGTGTTACGAATATTCCGTGAAATGGTTGCGAACATTCCGTCAGGCGTAGGGGACCGATTCATCGTGCCCGTATCCTAACATTACCAAAAACGCATATTTCCATACCTAAACACGTGCATTCACATTATTAAATATGTGCATTCATTTTATTACACGCACATATCCGTTTGCCATTTTGTAGGTGTTTTCATATATGCGGGCGCGATAAATCGGCCCCTACGGCTGCTAACGGTCTGCGATAACGTTGCGAACACCCACGAAATTGGTTGCGAACATTCCGTCAGGCGTAGGGGCCGATTCATCGTGCCCGTATCCTGAAATTACCAAAAACGCATATTTCCATACCTAAACACGTGCATTCACATTATTAAATATGTGCATTCATTTTATTACACGCACATATCCGTTTGCCATTTCGTGGGTGTTTACGTATATGCGGGCGCGATAAATCGGCCCCTACGGCTGCTGACGGTTTGCGAAAATGCTGCTAACGGTCTGCGATAACGTTGCGAACACCCACGAAATTGGTTGCGAACATTCCGTCAGGCGTAGGGGCCGATTCATCGTGCCCGTATCCTTGCATTATCAAATACGTGTATTTCCATAACTAAATACGTATTTCCACATTATTAAATATGTGTTTTCAAATCAACGAATATGTGTTTTCACATTATTAAATACACATTTCCACATCACCACACGCAAATTTCCGTTTTCCATTTCGTGGGTGTATACGTATATGCGGGCACGATAAATCGGTCCCCTACGGCTGCTAACGGTCTGCCAAAATGTGCTAATGGATTGGCGATTATACAATATATGTGCGTTATAATGCGGTGTTTGTGGGACATAAAAATAGGAGAAGCGCAGAACACTTTCGTATTTCTACACTTCTCCACAACGCATTTTATAAGAAGGTACTTGGAAAACTGTGCCACAATTTGGTGTGTGGCGTGTCCCAAGAAAGTTAGGTGCTTATGTTAAATTCCACCAAACTGCAAACTAATTGCCCACGTAAACAGGACGAATGCTGTACATTGTACGTTCTGCATTTATGGCGCTCTTGGTGTAACCAGGCATTACTTCGTTGATGGTAGTTACTTGGAATGTAAACGCTGCAGCCTGATTTGGATTGCTTGTACTGGCATCTGATAGCCAATATGCCCCCCAACTGCCTGGTTTATCTAAGTGCATAGCACTCTGACACGTACCTGCCATAGGGAAGAAAATGCCCTTTTCGAAATCGGCTTTCGTTAGTTTTCGCAACAAACCGTTCATATTCATAGGTGCAGCAGACTGGTTTATTTTT
>ERZ773197.2115-NODE-2115-length-12928-cov-14.146741_pt1 | contig 12928 bp, 14 predicted proteins | sample MGYA00580999_ERZ773197 | MGnify/ENA primary metagenome ERZ773197 (study PRJEB29015, sample SAMEA2738166) | human oral metagenome | biome: human oral; feature: human-associated habitat; material: saliva | place: China | collected 2185 ...
TTACTATTACAGAATTTAGTCTTACAAAGTGGAATTTACTTTTTCAATTCACCTTTTATTATATTTTTAAGATTTTTTATTATTGATTATGTTATTATAATAAATTATATAAGTCCTATATAATAAAATCTTCCTTATATATTACAATTTTTTATATCTTGTCTTACATTAAGAAGGAGTACTTCATTATCAACTTCTATTTCATATTAATAATTGAATTTTTTTATTTTTATAAATTGTACTTTAATAATAATTATTTTACAATCTCATACAAACATCCTCTGTTTTATTCCAATGTATTTTATTTTTTAATTCATATATATTGTCTTCTTTAAGTTCTTCCAACATTTGTAATTTTTTTAAAAAAGAATCATTTTTAAAAAATGCGATGCAGTTGTGAAATGGAGCAATAGCTATTACTTTATAATCATATCTAACATAGCGCTCTTGAACATTTAAATCTGAAACTTTTTGCACCTCACCTTTATATCTAATAAAACCGCTTGAAATTTTTTCATAAGGAACAATATCCTCATTATTGATAACGGCAACAACTTGATACTCTTCATCTTCAATTATATATGGTAATGATTCGTCTATTTCCATTAGTATAATATCATCATAAATATTATCTGTAATCAATCCCCATATCCTTCGAATATTTAACTGTCTTGTACCCATAAGAAAATCATTATTATCTAATTTATATATTGAAGATATTGAGTTGCGCGCTTCTCCCGTATTAAATTGGATAGGTTGATTGTATTTTTCAGAAAAAATACTGTTAAATAATTCGCACATTAGACTTTTATCTGTGATAGCAAATGCTTTATTATAAAATTCGGGAACAACCGATAATATTGCTTTTTGAAATTTATACATATCATCGAATGGATTTATCTCTTTCACTTGATTTTTTTCATGTTTATAAAAGTCTATTATCTCCTGTATTGATTGAAAACGCTCTAATGGATTATTTCTAAGACATCTATTTATAATACTATCATAAATATCTGCATTTTCCCATCCATATTTTTCTGATATAAGCTCTGCTCCTGTTCCTTTGTTAACAGTTCCAAAAATAAACCAATACATAATTTGAGCCATAGAGTATATATCCGCAGCTTCTGTCACATTATATTTGCTATTATTAATCTGCTCAGGTGCTGAGAATTCAATATTTGCTAAACGTTCGCTTTTTCTCGTTTTATTATCGATTAAGAAATTTTCTCTATCATAATGTGCTATTCCAAAATCAGATAAAACAAACTTTTCATTTCTATCAACCAAAATATTCTCAGGCTTAATATCACGATGTATAATACCTTTCCTATGAATTGAATCCAATGTAATAAGCAGAAATTTCAATAACCCTTCAAAATCTTTTTCTTCAATTATATCTTTACTGTCTCTGTATTTTTTTAAATTTTCCGAATATAAAGACATTATTATATATGGAATTACTATCCCATCTTGTATTTCAAGTTCACCATAGTGTATCATGTTGACAGTATTGCATAATTCATTTCTAACATAATTAGTATTAAAGTATTCAGACTTAAATCTAGTCTTTTTTTGTCCTGAACCAGAAATTAAAAATTTAATAGCAATTTCCTTATCGTTTATCTTTGCTGAATATACTAATCCATTCCCCCCTGTCCAATTCTATTAGATTTGTTAAATTCTAACTTACCAAAAGAAGTTGATATTCCTCTCTCAGAATTTATATAATTTATTAAGCTCTTCTCTATTTCTTCTGTTCCCATTCTATACTCCGTTCCCTCATTAATCAACTAGTTAATATTAAATGAACTGAAAACAAATATAATCTGATCAACTTACAATTCATATTTCCACTATTAACTATCGATTTTATTTTATCACTATTTTTATATTCTGTCACTAAATAGAAATTCATATTCATTCTTTTAATTCTTAGTATTCATATTTTATCCACTATAAATACTAACTATTTTTTTTACATAAAGCATATTATAGTGTTTCATAATTTTTTTAACTTATCTCTAAAGCAAAGATCCCTCTCTTATTCTTCATAATTTTGATTTTATAATTAAATTTATTATAATTAGATTTTCAATATCTATAATTTGTTAGTGTCAAAAAAACAGGAAATATATTGACAAATACCAGTAATAAGTGTTACAATTACTAATAAATTTTTAAGGGAGGTAACCAAAATGAAAAGAAACAGTATAGACAATTCGACAAGCAAGTTAAATATGGCAATTTTTGGTTACGTTTATTATTATAAGAGTTAAGGGTCACATAGCAAATTCTAGTGGCTCTATTTCCAATGATAATAAAGGAGCCCTAATATAAATTAATCATTAAGGCTTCTTACACAGGTGTAGGAAGCCTTTTATAATTTGCCCCACTTTTATTTTGTATTTATATAGTGTATAATGTATGTGGACTTATTACAAAATTATATACTTATTTGATTTAGGAATATTATTTTAAGAAAGAGGTGTACTAATGGGAGTTTTTGAAGAACTACAAGCACGTGGCTTAATTGCCCAAATAACAAACGAAGAAGAAATTAAAAATCTAGTAAATACTGGTAAGGCTATATTCTATCTAGGCTTTGACCCTACTGCAGATTCACTACACGTTGGTCATTTCATGGCACTAGCCTTAATGAGAAGGCTACAGTTAGCCGGTAACAAGCCAGTTGTCCTAGTCGGTGGTGGTACAGGCTATATAGGTGACCCATCAGGACGTACAGATATGCGTACTATGATGACACCGGAAACTATCCAGCACAATTGTGACTGCTTCAAGGTCCAGATGTCTAAGTTTATAGACTTTAGCGATGACAAGGCTATTATGGTCAACAATGCAGATTGGTTACTTCAGCTTAACTATATAGAAATGTTAAGAGAGGTTGGTCCACACTTCTCTGTTAACAACATGCTAAGGGCTGAATGCTACAAGAACAGGATGGAAAAAGGACTATCATTCCTTGAATTTAACTACATGGTAATGCAGTCATATGACTTCTACCACCTATTTAGAGAATACGGATGTAATATCCAGCTAGGTGGTAACGACCAGTGGTCTAACCTACTTGGCGGTACTGAATTAATCCGTAGAAAGCTAGGACAAGATGCCCATGCAATGACAATTCCTCTACTTACAAAGGCAGACGGAACTAAGATGGGTAAAACTGCAGGCGGAGCTGTATGGCTTGACCCTAATAAGACTTCTCCATTTGACTTCTACCAGTACTGGAGAAATGTAGATGATGCTGATGTTATAAACTTCATTAAAAAGCTGACTTTCCTATCGCTTGAAGAAATCAAGCCTATGGAAGCCTGGGAGGGTGCCAAGTTAAACGAAGCAAAGGAACTACTTGCTTATGAAATGACTAAACTAGTCCACTCTGAAGAAGATGCCAAGAAGGCTCAGGAAGCATCTAAGGCCCTTTTTGCTGGCGGAGCAGATGATTCTAATATGCCAACAACTGAAATTGACCCAGCAAAGCTTACAGATGGTGTAATAAATGTTACTGACCTAATGCTAGAATGTGACCTAGTACCATCAAGGAGTGAGGTAAGAAGGCTTGTTCAGCAGGGAGGTCTTACGATTTCTGACAAGAAGGTTGATGACCTTAACCTTACAATCAGCCTAGATGATCTTAAGGAAGGTGTTATAATTAAGAAGGGTAAAAAGAAATTCCACAAGGCCCTTGTTAAATAGTCCCCTCTAGCAAGAAAAAGCTATACATAAATTAGATAAAAGAAAGGCTATGCTCTAAATATAGGATTTTAAGCATAGCCTTTTTCATGTCTAATTAAGTTTTAATAAATTGTCTTTAGTGGGCAATTAGCATAAATATTAGGTGGGCAGATATACCTGCACAAAGACCACCAATTGTATGGGCAAGGATTGCCTTACCTGCTAGGTCTCTTGACTTTAGGGCATCCATCATACCTATATGAGTACTTAGGTAACCTGACCAACACATACCCATCGCTGTAAATACAGCTATATCATTTGGAGCTATTGCCCCGCTTTTAATAAACTCTGGTACTAGTGAGATAGCCGCTCCAACTGCTCCTAGGGCTGTTATTGGGAAGGCTATGGCCTCTGGTGACTTGAATCCAAATAGTGGTTCAAGTATAAAGCTTATCTTCTGCCCTATATATGGAAGCAACTTTACACCCTCATAGGCAGCACCTGTATATCCCTTTTCCCCTGGTCCAAAAGTTAGCATCATAACTAGGGTACAAACGATTAAAACACCTGGTATAATAGCTACACCCATTTCAACACCGTTCTTACCACCCTCTAGTAATGAGTCTAGCACTCTCTGGAATAGGTTACCTTCTCTTACTAGCCTAAACTCTGCCTGACTATCCATGTCAGCCCCACTTAGACTTTCATCATATGGCTCCATAGCCTGGGCACCATAGTACTTTTTAGTCTGTCTTAACATTAGTCTAACACTTATAATAGAACCTATTATAGCTCCCACATTACCTATTAAGGCTGGTGCTATATATTCCTTCCCCTGGGCTATCATAAATGTTGTAACTATAAGACCCATACCAAAGGCTGTACCTATGTTACAAAGGGCTGGTACCTGGTATTTCTTGAAATACTGTGTAAATGTCTTATCCTTAGCGAATGGTATAATTGCTGGGTTATCAGATAAGTATGTAGCAACAACACCAGTTATACTTGCTCCTGGTAGGCCCCAGATTGGCTTCATCAAAGGTGCAAATATCTTATTGATCAAGGCAATAGCCCCAAATTCTGATAGTAAACTACTGATAGCACCCGCTAGAACTGCCATCGCCATTATTAAAAATACTGTATTTAGTAGGAGGTCATGGGCTGTAGCCATCATTGTCTTAAACATTGGTCCTACACCCATCACACTACCTAACCAAGAAAATCCTCCAATAAATATCGTTAGAAAGACAAAGGTCTCTATACCTATCGCCTTAACTTTTTTTCTATTTTCCATATTAATCCGCCTTTCGAGTTCGTCTCTTTTTTTTATTATCTTCCCTGTGAGAGGCCTGGTACTTGTCCCATAAATCTGGCCTCCTATCCTTCGTTATCTTCTTAGACTCTTCTAGTCTCCACTTGTCTATGTTACCATGATTGCCTGACACTAAGACAGGTGGTACTTCCACCCCCCTAAAGTCTCTGGGTCTAGTATACTGGGGATACTCAAGTAGATTATTCTCTAAGCTCTCATCCTCAAAGCTCTCATTCCTATTTAAAACACCTGGTATCAACCTAGATATGGCATCAATCATGGTCAGGGCGGGGAGCTCTCCCCCAGTTAAAACATAGTCACCGATTGATATTTCTTCAGTAACTATCATATCTATAACCCTCTGGTCTATGCCCTCATAGTGGCCACACAGAAAGATACAGTCATCAGAATGTGCAAAGTCCTTAGCCATTTCCTGGTTAAATATCCTACCCTTAGGTGAAAGATATATAACTCTAGGCTTGTCTAGACCGTAAGTCTCAACTATATGCTCATATGTGGAAATAATAGGCTGGGGTGTCATCACCATGCCTGCCCCTCCCCCAAATGGATAGTCGTCTACCTTCTTATGCTTATTTTCCGAAAAATCTCGAATATTAAATAAATTAATCTCTAAAATTCCATTGTCTATTGCTTTTTTTATCATGCTTTCCCCTACGTATGCAGCAAATATATCTGGGAAAAGTGTCATCACATGTATTCTCATTAGTCCAAAAGTCCCGGTATAGGCTTGATCTTCATCAACCTATTTTTTGTGTCAATATCCGGCACAATTTCGTATGTTGCAGGAATAAGGTACTCCTTAGAATCCTCTCCCTTAACCACATATACGTCATTTGCTGCATATTGCAGAACATCGACTAATTTTCCAACCTTTTGACCATCTAGGGTCTCCACATCCATACCAATCATATCAGCAATAAAAAGTTCATCCTCATCCAGTTGATATGATTTGTCCCTATCGACAAATATAAACTTGCCAATCAGGGCCTGGACTGATTCGATAGTATCGTAGCCCTTAAGCTTAACAACTATAGAATTGTTGGATGCAGTTACAGCTCTTTCTACTAGGTACTTGTGTTCCCTATCATTAGCTATAAAAAAGTATTCAAGGTCCTTGAACCTATCTATCTTGTCTGTATGGGGGTATATTTTAATTTCTCCTTTTAAGCCCCTGGTAGTCACTATCTTACCTAGCTTAAAATATTCCAATTTATCAGTCACTTAATTACCTCCTAGCACTTCTGTTAATGCTTTCCTCTTAAATAAGCCTAGTCACTAAAATAAATATATTTTTTAGCAAAAAAGGATTAGGCAAGCCTAATCCTCTACTATTTCTAATGTTACATTTACTTTCTTCTTGTTGGATACTGATTTTAATACAGTTCTTATTGATTTAGCAATTCTCCCCTTCTTGCCGATTACCTTACCCATATCCGAGTCATCAACCTTTAGCTTAAGTAGGATCTCCTTGCCGTCCACAATTTCTTCGACTAGCACTTTATCAGGATTGTCAACAAGAGCTCTTGCTATTCCTTCTACTAGTTGTTTCATATTATCGTCTCCACCAAAAATTACTTAGATTCTTTAGCTGCTTCAAACTTTTCAATTATTCCGTTTGATACGAATAACTTCTTAACAACTTCAGTAGGCTGTGCACCTGTTACCAACCACTTGATTGCCTTTTCTTCGTCAATCTTAACCTGCTTAGGTTCTGTTAATGGGTTATAGTATCCTATTTCTTCAATAAATCTACCGTTTCTCGGCGATCTAGCATCTGCTACTATTACTCTGTAAAAAGGTCTCTTATGAGTTCCCATTCTTCTTAATCTTATCTTAACTGCCATTTCAAAATACCTCCAAAAATTTAATATTAATATAATTTATTTTCAAACAATGAATATGCTAACCTAGAAAGGTAACTTAGGCATACCAGGGAAACCACCCTTTTTCATCTTGCCCATCATTCCACTTGACTGGAACATCTTCATCATTTTTTTCATTTCGTTAAACTGCTTAATCAGTCTGTTTACATCCTGGACACTAGTACCACTACCCCTTGCTATCCTCTTCTTTCTAGAGGCATTTAGAATCTGTGGATTCCTTCTCTCCTCCAGGGTCATAGACTGGATAATAGCCTTAGTCCTATTTATTTCCTTACCCTTGCTATCTAGGTCACCTATCTGACCCTTTAGGTTACCCATACCAGGCACTAATTCCAAAAGCTTGTCTAGTGGTCCCAGGTTTTGAACCTGTTCCAACTGCATCAAGAAGTCTTCAAAGTCCATTTCATTCTTCTTTAGCTTCTGACCTAACTCCTTGGCCTTTTCCAAATCAAGGGCTGATTCAGCCTTCTCTATCAAGCTTAGTACATCACCCATACCAAGTATTCTAGAGGCCATCCTATCAGGATAGAAAGGTTCCAAGTTATCAAGCTTTTCTCCCATACCAATAAATTTGATAGGCTTCTGTGTTACAGCCCTTATTGATAAGGCCGCACCACCCCTGGTGTCACCGTCTAGCTTAGTTAAAACTACCCCGTCAACACCAAGTATCTCATTAAAGCTCTCAGAAACATTTACAGCATCCTGACCCGTCATTGAGTCAACTACCAATAAAATTTCCTGAGGGTTTACCTGAGTTTTTATGTCTTTTAATTCCTGCATCAAGACTTCATCAACATGTAGTCTACCTGCTGTATCTATAATAACCACATCATTTGAGTGGCTCTTAGCATGCTCAAGGGCCTTCTTGGCTATCTCCACCGGTGAAACCTGGTCTCCCATAGTAAATACTGGTAGGTCTAGTTTCTCACCCACAACCTGCAACTGCTTAATAGCTGCTGGCCTGTATACGTCACAGGCAACTAGTAGTGGTGACTTACCATCTTTTTTCAGGTAACCACCCAGCTTACCAGAAGTTGTAGTCTTACCTGCACCCTGTAAACCAACCATCATTATAACAGTTGGTGGCTGTGATGAATATGTAAGCTTGCTCTGTACATCCCCCATAAGGGCTGTCAGCTCTTCATTTACTATCTTTACCACCATCTGACCTGGTGTCAAGCTCTTCAATACCTCTTCGCCTACACAACGCTCTTGTACAACCTTCACAAAGTCCTTTACAACCTTGAAGTTAACATCCGCCTCCAAAAGGGCCATCTTAACTTCTCTCATGGCTGTCTTAACGTCAGTCTCAGTCAGTTTTCCCTTAGACCTAAGTTTTCCAAATGCGTTTTGAAGTTTATCTGATAATCCTTCAAATATCATTATATCAACTCCCTAATCTTGTCAATTAATTCTATAAGCTGACTTGATTCCTCAAGGTTACCACTTTTCTTGCCTAAGTTTTCTACCTTATCAGCTAGCTTGTTAATCTCTTCATCTATATTCTTGAACTTTTTTACCATACCTAGCTTGGCCTCATAGTCTCTAAGAGACTTCTCCGACCTCTTCAAGGAATCAAATATGGACTGCCTGGATGTCCCTAGTATATTACTGATCTCTCCTAGTGAGTAGTCCTCTTCATAGTACATAGACAAGATATCCCTTTGCTTGTCTGTCAACAAGGGACCGTATTGACTATACAGTATTTCGATTTCTACCATCTTTTGAATATCCATACTGCCTCCTATCTGTAAAGGTCTTACACTTTACATAAGTAATATGATAAACCAAGGTTTATAAAAAGTCAAGTATTTTAAGAAAAAAGTGTAAAGTATTTTTACTTTACACTTTTTTGGTGTTTGGTTTTACCAACGTAAGCCATTATATTCTTTATATTAGTTTAATACCGATAATGATCTCATTACCAAATCGATGTCCCTATTCTCCAACTCCTGGATAATATGTAAGTATGTTTTTTGAGTCGTGTTCATACTAGAATGTCCTAAGCGTCTTGCAACACTAGCAATAGAAACTCCTGCAAACAGGAGTATTGATGCATGAGTATGCCTTAGCCCATGAATTGAAATTACAGGTACATTTGCTCTTTTGCAATATCTAGATAATATATCATTAACAGTCGAATTATAAACTTTTCCTTTTACAAATATTGGCTCCTCTTCTGATAAGCCTTTAATTAGTTCAGAAAATTGAATTACCATTTGCCAATCAATCTGAACTTTTCTGACTGATGACTTGTTCTTTGTCGGCATAAATCCTCCTTTACCCTTATAGTTCCATGTCTTACTTACAGAAATTGACTGATGTGCAAAGTCAAAATCCTTTGGTGTTAGGGCAAGTGCCTCTGAAAACCTTAAACCTGTCTTAGCAACAAGTAATATAAACCAAGTCTACCTCCATACTCATCATCTGCTTTATCGCAAAGTAGATTAAATAGTTGTGAGTACATAATTGACACTACGAAGTTAAAGGTATCATCCGTATCAGAGATAATAACAAAGAGTGCTGTTTTTCTATCTCCAAGAGTATCAAGCTCCAGTTCATCCTCACTCATCAAGTCCCTAAGTTCCTGAATATCAAAGGGAGCAAGCCTTGCACCACAAGATATAAGAATAGATTTCGCTGTTTTTCCCGCAGCCAATTTGTACTTTTTATATTGCTTCACTGCAAAGTGTGTCGGCACTCTTTTCTCAAGTGCTTCAAAGAGTCTGTCAATCGGATTCATATAGGTTTCGTCATCTTCTCTAACTTCTGAAGCATCTATCATATCCAGTAGTGTTGCAAAGTTCTTTTCTTCTCTTGGAGCTTCATAGAAGATATAACCTATCAAAGCCGTATAGTAGAGTTTTTCGACTTTCACCCAAAAATCCTCACCTGCTTTTTCTCCCTCTCCTTTAGTATTTGCAATGATTGTCTGTACCAATTTGAGTATGTCTTTTTCACTTCTAAGATAAGCAAAGGGATTGTACTTCATGCTCTTTTTGAAATTGATGGTATTTAATATTTTTATTTCATATCCATTATCCTCAAGCATCTTGCCGCACTCAATTACTATCGTTCCTTTAGGGAAGATTTGTCAAGGACATAAACAAAAATTTTTTGATAAATTTATATCTTCTCTGTTTCTCTCTTAATTAACTTTAGTATTTTATCCTTGTATGTTTCCCCTGTACCTTGCTTGAAATGTAGATTTACAGTATATTTTGTTTTTCCAATATCCATTACTAACTGTTTATGTTGTGATTCTTTTATTACTCTTTTTTCTTCTTCCATAAGTCCTCCTTTCCGCTTTTAGGCAAAGAAAAAACAGTAAACCTTTATGATTTACTGTTCCTGTGTTTATCAAACTATAAATTTTGCAAATTATTATTTCTTGATTCTTTGAGTTACTATTCTCATTATCCAATGAACTAAAATTAAATTTAGCACCATTAAAATTACAGACAAAATAGAAATCATAACTATATCTGTAAAATGATACCCAAAGTAATGAATAGATTTAGATATCAAAAAAATACTAATTGGTAAAAGTGCAATACTTGAAATCAATGCCGGTATATATCTTCTTATCACAAGACTTTGTATTATATGAATTACTAAATGTATTACAAAAGCAATAAATACCCCTATCCAAATTATATAAATTTCCCAAAATATGCTTATACCTGTTACTACAATACATATTATATATTCTTCAAGAACAGCTATTGCAAAACCTTCACTGCTAAAATTACTGTATAATTTTTCAAGCGTACTATATTTTTTTACTAAATCAAAATTCTTTTCAAACCATAACCTAAAACCTATTATTTCTTCCATTTCATGAATCATGAAAACAATAGGGAATAACCAAAACACTCTTTCCATTTTTATCCCCCTAAAACACGAATTTGTTTGTCTACATCAATTAATATTATACCATTTTTTTATCCTTTCTCACAGTCCCAAATCTTTACTCTTGCTCTGTGTTAGTTCCTTTTTCTGTGTATGTAACGTCTCTATACAGATCTTAACTTTTTCTGCTTGTTCAACTTCTTTTCGTAGGTCTATGATTTGAGAATATAGACTGTCTTTTTCTTTCCTCAAAGTTATTACTTCTGATTTCCACTTGGATATATTTAAGGTCTTGCTTTCTCCTAAATGCTCTTTCAAATATTTCTTGGCACTTTCAAATAAAATAATCTCTGCCGTATGCTCGTTATAAAAAATATCTTGTTTGTTTTTCTTTAACTTGGTATAGGCTTTGTAGGTGTCTTTATGATTCAAATATTTTTCGGCTTGGTCAATAAGTTTGGTTTTATCATCAATCTTCTTTTCGGTATCTTTCAAAGCACTTGTGGTCTTATAATTTTTGTCTCGTAAATCGGTAATACTCTCTTTCAGTTCAGATACGGAAATGATATTTTTCTCTTTTAAGAACTGATAGTTTTCAATATATTTTTCTAAATCTGTGTTATTGCTATCTGCTTTTTTACGGATAAGATTTTCAAAAACGGATAGCAAATTTTCTTTGGGTGGGAGGGTGGATTTGAGATTATCAGTTTCTGCTTTTTCTTCTTTTCCAATTCCTCTTATCCAATTTAACAAGGCTTTTATTCTTAACTTGATTTCTTGTAATAGCCTATTCTGTTTTCTGATTTCCCGATTGATATTTCCTTTGTCGGTGGCTATGCCTTTCTTTTCCATTTGAGTGGCTGATACGCCTAAATGAATGGTCGGTATTTGTTCTATGCCCTGTTTTTGATAGGAACGATGGTCTACTTTGTCCTGTATGTTATTTTCTTCCAAATATTTATTTGTAATGTCTGCCCATGCCTTTCGCCAATGTTCCGCTTTGTCTTGTTCGTTCCAATCCACTGTATTGATTTTTCTTGTTTTGTAGTTGCCATTTTTAAGTTTTACTTTCTCTCCGTTTTCATCAAGGATATATTCCTTTTTTGATTTTGCTCCCCATGTTTTATCTTCGTTTAGCGGTCGCATAGTTAATAGTATATGTGCGTGTGGGTTTCCGTCATCTTTATCGTGTAGAGCAATATCGGCACACATACCGACCTTTACAAAATTTTCTTTTACATACTCTCGTACAAGCTCTATCTGTTTTTCCCTGTCTAATTCTTTAGGTAATGCAATTTCTATTTCTCTTGCAAGCTGTGAGTTTTTACTTTTTTCTATTTTCTCTACACTGTTCCATAATGTTCCTCTATCTAAAAATTCCTGTGGTGCATTTTGTGGTAAGAGAATTTCTGTATGTGCTATTCCTCCTTTTCTTGTAAAGTCGTGAACTACTCCGTCATATTCATTTTTTATCTTTTCGCCACTTCGATAGGCAGAAGCTGCAACTGCACTTTTTCCTTTTCCTCTTGAGATAATCTTTATACTAAGATGATATATTGCCATAAGGGAAAACCTCCTCTCTTTTTCTAATATGGATATGGTGGCGATGGATAAGACTTCCTAAAAAAATCGGATAGCTTTTATCCGATTTCTTTTGGGAAGTACACAAGGGATAGGAAATTTATTTCCGTAGGGGAGTGTAGCTCCCCTGTATCAGCGTTGCAGTATCTCTTTTAGGTCTGTTACTTCATCCTCTGTTAAAAAGACATTTTGAAATGTTCCATAGGGAGCTTTCCCTAAACTCATATTAGGATTACTATATTCAGTATTATTTCTATTAGGATTACTTCCGTGTACATTCTTCATTTCTTGAGGTGTAGTTTCTACACTTCTGAAGTGTAAATTCTTCACTTCTGAAGTGTAATTTTTACACTCACAGCGAAATACGCTCATAAAGTCTTTAACATAGATGATATTAGGCTTTCCAAGACCTCGTTTCTTTCTTTCGATAAGTCCTATACCGCCTGAGGTGCTGTCAAGCTCGTTAAGGATTTTGACTGCCGTCTTATTGGATCTTCCTAAAATCTCCATAATTTCTTCCACAGTGAAGATGATATATACTCTGTTTTCTTCATCAAGCCACTTATTCCTGAAAGACAGA
>ERZ773197.2123-NODE-2123-length-12900-cov-3.485948_pt1 | contig 12900 bp, 15 predicted proteins | sample MGYA00580999_ERZ773197 | MGnify/ENA primary metagenome ERZ773197 (study PRJEB29015, sample SAMEA2738166) | human oral metagenome | biome: human oral; feature: human-associated habitat; material: saliva | place: China | collected 2185 ...
TCACAAAACGAAGAGGAAATCTTGTAGAAATCGTAGGAGAGCCTATAACAAAAACACCTGTATACTTCACATTTAGAAAAGATAGCGAAGAATTGAAAAATAAAGTAAATAAAGCACTAGCTGAAATGAAAGCTGACGGAACGCTTGCCAAAATATCAGAAAAATGGTTTGGCGGAGATTATACGAAATAATTTATAAACAGGAGAAAAGTAATGAATAATAATGTACCTTTTTTAAACTGGGGATTTATGGTAAGAGCTATTCCAGAAATACTGAAAGCATTGCCAATGACTCTGAATATTGCGATTGTTACGATGATATTTTCGCTGATACTCAGTTTTTTTATCGCACTTGTGAGAATAAATAAAATTCCTGTGCTGACAAGACTTGCTACAATTTATGTGTCCTTTATAAGAGGGACACCTCTTTTAGTTCAGATTTACCTTGCCTATTATGGATTGCCTAAAATATTAGATTACATACATTTGAAGTATGGATTTAATATAGATGTGAATAATATTCCTGCGATTATATTTGTTTATGTGGCATTTATTTTAAATGTATCAGGTTATCTGTCAGAAACATTCAGGGCGGCAATTCAGTCGGTGGATAAAGGGCAAGTTGAAGCTGCATTGTCTATTGGAATGACAAAATGGCAGGCAATGAGAAGAATTGTACTTCCACAAGCGATTATAATAACTTTTCCTAATTTTGGGAATACTTTTATAAGTTTGATAAAGGATTCCTCACTTGCTTTTACAGTTTCAATTGTAGAAATGATGGGAAAAGCAAAAATAATATCAGCTTCAGGGCTGGATATTTTTGAGGCATATATTGTTGTTGCTGGAATTTACTGGGTTGTTTGTATAATTGTGGAAAAAGTCATGGGAATTGTGGAAAAGAAATTGAGAGTAGGTGGACTGTAGAATGATAAAGGTTGAAAATCTAAAATTGTCTTTTGGAAAAAATGAAGTTTTGAAAGGAATAAACTTTAAAATAGAAAAAGGAATGATTGTGACAGCCTTGGCGAGAGATTATCTAAAACGTCAAAAAATAGAAATCATAGAATAAAGGAGTGGGTAGAGATGTTTGTTGGTAAAGTAAAAGGAAGCCTTTGGGCGACTAGAAAAGACGAAAATTTAAATGGTTTGAAATTTTTAGTGGTCGAACGGCAGCTAAATGAACATCAAAGTGACCCAGCTCTGCTTATTGTGGCCGACTGCATCGGTGCAGGCGAAGGAGACCAAGTAATGGTAACCACTGGCAGTTCTGCCCGGATGAGCCTAAATAAGACGAATATCCCTGTGGATATGGTCGTTGTGGCTATCATTGACAAGGTTGACTATCACAGTGATGAAGAATATTAGAAACTAAGGTAATGTTATGAGTATCAATGAAATTATCATTTATATCATGGTTCTATTCATGCTGATCGGTGCAGTGGATAAATGTATCGGTGGCAAACTAGGACTAAGTGAAAAATTTGAAGAAGGTATCATGGCTATGGGAGCTTTGGCTCTTTCTATGGCTGGGATTATGGTAATCGCTCCCCTCTTGGCGGATGTCTTGAAACCAATTGTCGTGCCTTTGTATGGCTTGGTGGGCGCTGACCCGTCTATCTTTGCGACAACCTTCATTGCCAATGATATGGGAGGAGCTCCTCTGGCTCTCAGTCTGGCTCAGGATCCAGCAGTAGGAAATTTTGCTGCCTTTGTACTGGGCTCTATGATGGGGCCAACCATCGTCTTTACGATTCCAGTTGCCTTGGGTATTATCGAAAAAGATGACCGTCCGCTTTTGGCTCGCGGAATCCTATACGGTTTGGTAACTGTTCCGATTGGCTGTCTTCTTGGAGGATTTTTCGTACCAGGTCTGCCTTTTGGAACCCTGATTGTCAATCTTATTCCGATTATCATTGTATCTGCTCTGATTTTCGTAGGATTGCTTTTGGCACCTAATGCCATGATTAAAGGTTTTGAAGTGTTTGGTCAGATTATTGTTATCTTGGCAACGCTTGGTTTGGCCTTTGGTGCGGCTCAGCTTCTGACTGGCAATGAATGGCTCATCAGCATCTATCCGAAAGGTGCTGATACACTGAAGGAAGCCTTTGAAGTTGTCGGAACGATTGCTGTAACCTTGGCTGGAGCCTTTGGTCTGGTAGCTGTCTTTACCAAGGTAGCCAACAAACCGCTTTCTGCTATCGGAAAATCCCTAGGAATGAACGAAGTTGGTGCAGCTGGTTTGGTAGCTTCTCTGGCTAATAACATTGCCATGTTCCAGATGATGAAGGATATGGACAAACGCGGTAAGATTATCAACGTAGCCTTTGCCGTATCTGCTTCCTTTGTTATCGGAGATCACCTAGGCTTCACAGCTGGTCAAAAACCGGAAATGATTGTGCCGATGATGATTGGTAAATTTGTCGGCGGTATCACAGCGGTATTACTGGCTTTCTTCTTAACGAAGAAGGAAGCTTAGACTTGGAGGTATGAAGTATGGCAGATATTAATCGTTCTGACCTAGAAACATTGGTTCGTAAGATTTTATTGGAAGAATTAGCCACTAAAGATGGTGGCAAAAAAGTCAGCAAGGCAGGCGTAGCTTCTATCGCCCTGCCTGGTCTGGATGTTCGTCCAGAAGATCGCTTGGATACAGGTGATGCGAGCCATCAAGTTTATACACGAGACTTGCTGACCTTAGACGAAAGCCCAAGATTGGGCTTGGGTCTGATGACCATGGAAAAGACAACTTTCCCTTGGCATCTGGACTATGATGAAGTGGACTATGTTATTGAAGGGCGTCTTGATATTATCGTTGGTGACGAAGTCATGACAGCTGGCCCTGGCGAAGTACTCTTTATCCCTAAAGGCAGCGACATTCAGTTCTCTGTCAGAGATAAGGCCCGCTTTATCTATGTGACTTATCCGGCTGACTGGCAAGGCTAGTTTGTCGGAGATTTGAACTATCGGATTTACTAGAATGGCAGGACAGCGGCCTGCTGTCCTGCCATTCTGTAATGATGGAAAATAAAAAACAGATAAAAGATGAGCAACCCTGCGAAAAGTTTATCATCTGTTATCTGTCTCTGCGATTGTTATTTTTGAAGGGAGAGGCCTGTCAAGTATATTTCTTGTAGGCTTAGCTTGGCATTCCTAAAAAAGTTGGTTAGGCTCTTTTTGAGAATGCAGAATTTTTTCCTTTTTAAAAAACAACCATATTCATTCTAACAGAAAACCTTAGAATAATCTATTCTTTTGACCCAAAAAAAGTTAAAAAAAAAGGAATCAGAAAGAGGCGTATAGCTATGGTGTTCCTCTTATCTGATTTTCCTATTCCTTAAAATTGTAAGCGCTTCAAAATATATGTCAGCGAAAGGAGCTGTCTTATGGAAAACAAATGCAATATTACAGAATTTGTCGGTGTTAATCCGATAGGCGATACAATTGGACTTGTCATTGCCAATGTGGACCAGCAGGTGCTGGATGCTATGAAGCTAGAAAAGAGCTATCGCTCAATTGGTGTAGTCGGTGCTCGTACCGGTGCGGGTCCTCATATCATGGCTGCAGATGAAGCGGTCAAAGCAACCAATACAGAAATTGTTAAAATCGAACTGCCTCGTGATACTAAGGGCGGTGCTGGACACGGAAGTTTGATTATCTTCGGTGGTGAAGATGTATCAGATGTCAGACGAGCTGTGGAAGTAACCTTGAAGGAAGTAGATCGAACCTTTGGTGATGTTTATGCTAATGATGCAGGGCATATTGAACTCCAATATACTGCGCGTGCTAGCTATGCTTGTCAGACTGCCTTTGGTGCTGAATACGGCCGTGCTTTTGGCTTGATTGTCGGAGCACCTGCAGCCATTGGTGTTGTTATGGCGGATACAGCTGTTAAGGCTGCTAATGTTACTGTTGTCGGCTATGCTTCTCCAGGAAATGGTGGTACCAGCCACTCAAACGAAGCCATCCTCTTTATCAGTGGGGATTCTGGAGCAGTTAGACAATCAGTTATCTCAGCGCGTGAAGTTGGACTGGCACTTTTAGGCAGTATGGGTGACGAGCCAACCAACTCACAGCCATCTTACATTTAAGAGTGAGAGGGAGGAAACGGTATGAGATCCAAACGTTTTGAAGTATTAAGCGAACGCCCTATCAACCAAGATGGATTTGTAAAAGAATGGGTTGAAGAAGGTTTGATAGCTATGGAAAGCCCCAATGACCCTAAACCCAGTATCAAAATTCAAAATGGGAAAGTGGTTGAGTTAGACGGCAAACCAAAAGAAGAATTTGACCTGATTGACCAGTTCATTGCCAACTACGGGATTGACTTGAGCCGGGCTGAAGAAGTCATTCAGATGGACTCACGAGAGATTGCCAATAAAATATTGACACCGAGTGTACCTCGTACAGAAATCATCAAGCTGACCAAGGCCATGACTCCGGCTAAAATCATTGAAGTAGTCAATCAGATGAATGTCGTGGAAATCATGATGTGTCTGCAAAAGATGCGGACCCGTAAGCAAACAGCTACTCAAGCCCACGTCACTAATGTCAATGATAATCCAGTTCAGATTGCAGCAGATGCAGCTGAAGGAGCTCTGCGTGGTTTTGCAGAGCAGGAAACAACGGTTGCCGTAGTGCGTTACGCTCCTTTCAATGCCCTGTCTCTGATGATTGGCTCACAAGTGGGCCGTCCTGGGGTACTGACTCAGTGCTCTTTGGAAGAAGCGACAGAACTAGAATTTGGTATGCGTGGCTTTACAGCCTATGCTGAGACCATTTCTGTTTATGGTACAGAAGATGTCTTCACCGATGGAGATGATACACCTTGGTCCAAGGCCTTTCTGGCTTCCGCCTATGCCTCTCGTGGACTCAAGATGCGCTTCACTTCCGGTACAGGGTCTGAAGTGCAGATGGGACAAGCCGAAGGCAAGTCCATGCTCTATCTGGAAGCTCGCTGTCTCTATGTCACGAAAGCGGCTGGAGTTCAAGGAACTCAGAATGGATCAGTTAGCTGTATCGGTATTCCAGCAGCTGTTCCGAGTGGTATTCGGGCGGTCGTTGCTGAAAACTTGATTGCCAGCATGCTGGACTTGGAATGTGCTTCATCAAATGACCAAACCTTTACTCACTCAGACTTACGTCGCTCCGTTCGGACTTTGATGCAGTTTGCGCCAGGTACAGACTTTATCAACTCTGGCTACTCTGCTACGCCAAACTATGACAATATGTTTGCCGGCTCTAACTGGGATGCGGAAGACTTTGATGACTACAATGTCCTACAACGTGACCTGCGGGTAGACGGTGGTCTTCGTCCTGTACGTGAAGAGGAAGTTGTCAAGGTTCGGAACAAGGCAGCACGCGTTATGCAAGCTCTTTTCAAAGGCTTGGGCCTGCCGCCGATTACCGACGAAGAAGTCGAAGCAGCGACCTATGCTCATGGCTCTAAAGATATGCCAGAGCGGGATAAGGTTGAAGACATCAAGGCTGCTCAGGGTATTCTGGAACGCGGAGTTCAAGGGGCTGATTTGATCAAAGCCTTGGCTAATAATGGCTTCCCTGAAGTTGCCAATGAGCTGCTTAATTTGTTCAAGCAACGTGTAGCAGGGGATTTCCTGCAAACATCTGCTATCTTTGATCGAGATTGGAATGTTATTTCAGCGGTGAATTCACCGAATGACTATGTTGGTGTCGGTACAGGCCATCGTCTGGTCGGCGAAGAATGGGAAAAAGTCAAAGACATTCCTAAAGCGATTGACCCGCGTGATGTATAGGAGGAGCTAAGATGACAGAGATAAATGAAACTTTACTGCGCTCCATTATTGCAGAAGTGATGAAAGAGATGAGCGCCAATACCAACGAAACAGCTGCTGAAACAAGCGAGAAGCCTGTTACAAAGCCTGTGTCCAATGAAAAAGCTGTCATCCGTACAGTTGGTGTGGCTAAGCCTAGCCAGTCAACGGATGAAGTCGTTATTGCAGTTGGACCTGCCTTTGGGGAACAGCAGGTGAAGACGATGGTGGACATTCCTCATACGGAAGTGCTGCGTCAGCTGGTGGCTGGTATCGAAGAAGAAGGGCTCAAGGCTCGCATTGTCAAGGTCTATCGTTCTTCTGACGTTGCCTTTGTAGCGGTAGAAGGAGACCACTTGTCTGGTTCTGGCATTTCTATCGGTGTTCAGTCTAAGGGAACAACGGTTATTCACCAACGTGATTTGCCACCGCTCAGTAATCTGGAACTCTTCCCGCAGGCACCTTTGTTAACTCCTGAAACCTATCGTTTGATTGGTAAAAATGCTGCTAAGTATGCCAAGGGTGAAACACCAAATCCGGTGCCAACCCTTAACGACCAAATGGCTCGTCCTAAGTACCAGGCATACTCAGCCTTGCTGCATATCAAGGAAACGAAACTGGTTAAAAGGGGAAAACCAGCTGATGAATGTCAGGTGATTTAATGCATATGATGTCTACAAGGAGAAATCAGAATGAGTGAATCAGTAGAAACATTAGTAAAACAAATATTAGCCGAGCTAAGCGATAGCGGCTCAGCTAGTCAAGGAGCAGCCAATCGTCCTGTCAGTTCTGATGAAGCGACAGCGGCTGATTATCCTATTTCTAAAAAACACCCTGACTGGATAAAGGTTGGTCAGGATAAGAAATTCGAAGATATTACACTGGAAAATATCTTGTCTGGCTATGTAAAAGCAGAGGATTTGCGGATTAAGCCGGAGATTTTGATCAAGCAAGGTGAAATTGCTAAGAATGCCGGCCGCGAAGCAATCCAGTATAACTTTTCTCGGGCTGCGGAACTGACTAAGGTTCCGGATGCGCGTGTGCTGGAAATCTACAATGCCCTGCGCCCTTACCGGTCTTCCAAACAGGAATTATTGGACATTGCCAATGAATTGGAAAACCAATATGGAGCTGTTATCTGTGCGGGCTTTGTCAGAGAAGCCGCTGAAAATTATGAGCGCCGCAAGAAGTTGAAAGGCGACAACTAATCCGGTTTTATCAAGGCTATTTTGGGTTGAAAAAAGATTATTATCACTGCTTTTATAAATGCTGCTCAAAATAGCCTAATCTTGGTGGAGGTGAAAATGTGAAACGAATCATTGGAGTAGACATAGGAAATTCTTCGACCGAGTCTGCCTTAGCTGAAGTGCAAGATGATGGAAGCATTCACTTTCTTGCCTCAGCCATTGCGGATACAACAGGTATCAAAGGAACCAAGGAAAATGTCCACGGGATTTATCAATCTCTGAGAAAATTGATGGAGCAAACATCCTTTGAACTGGGACAAGTTGATTTGATTCGGATCAATGAAGCGACGCCTGTTATCGGTGATGTTGCCATGGAAACCATCACAGAGACAGTCATTACTGAGTCTACTATGATTGGTCATAATCCTCGTACCCCAGGCGGTCTGGGTCTGGGGATTGGACTGACAGTGGATATTCTCGACTTGGTTCATCATCCGATTGACGGTAAATACATCGTGGTAGTGCCGAAGATCATTGATTTTGACTTGGTTGCCCAGCTGATCAATGCCTATCTAGCCAAGGGCTATCAGATTACCGCTGCCATTTTGCAGGCGGATGATGGGGTTCTGGTCAATAACCGCATTAGCCAGAAGATTCCAATCGTTGATGAGATTCTCTTTATTGATAAGGTTCCTTTGGGCATGCAAGCTGCTGTTGAAGTGGTAGAGCAAGGGAAGGTGATTTCTCAATTATCCAATCCTTATGGTATTGCGACGGTCTTCGGCTTGAGTGCAGAAGAGACGAAAAGTATTGTTCCCATTGCCCGTGCCCTCATTGGCAACCGCTCGGCTGTCGTGATTAAGACACCGGCAGGTGACGTTCAGGCTCGGACGATTCCAGCAGGCAGTATCCAAATTATCGGCAAGGAGCATACCTTAAAGGTTGATATTTCCAAGGGCGCCGATGAGATTATGGAGAAAATCGTCTATGCTGGCGAGATTAGCAATGTTGTCGGAGAAGCGGGAACCAATGTTGGTGGCATGTTGGAGAAGGTTCGTCAAACCATGGCTGACCTGACCGAGAAAGAGCCTTCCGACATTTATATCCGTGACTTACTGGCCGTCAATACTTTTGCTCCGATTTCTGTGCGCGGTGGTGTGGCTGGAGAATTTTCTATGGAGCAGGCTGTCGGCATTGCCTCTATGGTAAATTCTGACAAGCTGCAAATGTCCATCATTGCCCAAGAAGTCGAACGAGAGCTGGGTATTACCGTAGAAATCGGTGGAGCAGAAGCTGAAGCAGCTATCCTCGGAGCCCTGACTACACCAGGGACGGATCGCCCCTTGGCTATTTTGGACTTAGGAGCAGGCTCGACAGATGCTTCCATTATTGATAGCAGAGGGGAAATCATGGCTGTCCATCTAGCCGGTGCCGGTGATATGGTAACCATGCTGATCAATTCGGAGTTGGGACTGGAAAATCATCATCTGGCAGAGGACATCAAACGATATCCTTTGGCCAAGGTAGAAAGCCTCTTCCATATCCGGCATGAAGACGGCACTGTTCAATTTTTTGATAAGCCGCTATCTGGAGATTTGTTTGCCAGAGTCGTCATCGTTAAGGAAGATGATGAGTTTGTTCCTATTGATGACGGAGACTACTCTATCGAGAAAATCAAACTCGTTCGGCAGTCTGCCAAGGAAAGAGTCTTTGTTACCAATGCAGTTCGAGCTCTCAAGCGTGTCAGTCCTACTCAGAATATTCGAGACATTCCTTTCGTTGTCATCGTAGGTGGCTCAGCTTTGGACTTCGAAATACCTCAGCTAGTGACCGAAGCTCTCTCTCAGCATGCCATTGTAGCTGGTCGAGGCAATGTGCGTGGCTTGGTGGGACCTCGAAATGCAGTAGCGACCGGACTGATTTTGACCTATGTCAGAGAGAAATGGGGGGCCGGCTATGGAATTAGCTTATACTAGAAAGCCTACCATTAGGCTGATAGCTACGGACAATGCTCCTGCGGATAAGGTGGCACAAATCGGCTACGGTATCGAAGAGGAAGGTATCCCTTTTAGTCTGGTCAGCCCAGATGAAGTTAGCGATCCTGTATCACTAGCGCATGTGGCTGCAACTCAATCCCAGCTTTTAGTCGGGATTGCCTGTGATGAGCGAGATGCAGTCCTCCATTATCGTAACTTGCCGCTTGAACAATTTATCTATCGTATCAAAGATTATTCCGCTATACCGGACCACGTCTTGCGCCTGTTTGGCTCAAATGCAGCGCGGCTGGTCAAGGGAGTCCCATTTAAAAAATCTGACCTGTTAGAAGCATCTTTTTGACTTGTTCCGATCGATTCAAAAAGATGTCCGTATCAACTACTGAAAAGAGGTGAAATGGATGGCTAGAGATAGAGAGAGAGACGAGCTTGATAGTCCAGAATTATCAAGCTGGGAAGGAAACTCAGAATTGCAGGACATCATCATCCAAAAAGTCCTTGCCAGATGCCAAACCTTACTGGATAAAGAGCCTGTTCTTTTCACAAATATCTATCAGGATGCCTGGGAATTGGTAACAAGGGCCAGACGCAAGGCTGAAGAGCTGGGACTAGCTGTCGTGATAACGGTGGTTGATCCAGCAGCACAAGTCGTGATGACCTATCGTATGGAAAATGCCTTGTTAGTGAGTAACGATATGGCTTATAAGAAAGCTTATACAGCTGTTGGCATGAGAATGCAGTCCAAGGATTTAGCACCTTTAACTCAGCCTGGCCAGTGGCTCTACCAGCTGGAAACGATGACTGACAATAAGGTCGTTAGTTTAGCAGGTGGCATTCCTATTTATTGCCAGTCAGAGATGATTGGCGGTATCGGCGTCAGCGGAGGAAGTTCTGAAGAAGACCAGTCCATTGCTGAGTATGCTGTAGGTCTGTAGAGAAGCAAGCTAATTAAATAATATCAGAGGAGAGAATACCGCTTGCAATCCATGCTTTGGAGCTAGGGATTTTCTCCTATTTTACGAGCATATTTCTCTTATGCTTTCTTATAATCTATATTGCGCCTTAGAAGCAATATAGAGGAGAGAGTATAAAGTATTTCGAAATGAAGGAGTATGGAGTATGGAAAAATATCTAGGTGAATTTTTAGGCACCATGGTTCTGATGGTTTTTGGGAATGGAATCGGAGCGTCTATCAGTCTTAATAAGAGTATCGCAAAAGGTTTCTCTCCCAATTGGTTTACCGTTGTATTTGGCTGGGGCTTAGCAGTGACCTTGGGTGTCTATACGGCAGGATTTTATAATACTGGCGGTCACCTTAACCCAGCTGTCACTATTGCCTTTGCGGTGGGTGGCATCTTCCCTTGGGAGCAAGTGGTGGGCTATATCATCGCTCAGATTCTAGGGGCTTTTGTCGGAGCGGCTATTGTAGTGCTCTTCTATTATCCCCATTTCAAAGAAACCAAGGCAGAAGAAGGCAACTCAGTTGGTGTATTTGCTACTGGACCAGCCATCCAGAATCCAGCATTTAATCTGCTCAGCGAAATCGTTGCGACTTTCTTCTTCATCTTTGCACTTTTGATGATAACGCACGGCGAAATCACGCCTGGACTCACTCCACTCTTAGTTGGCTTCCTCATTATGGCGGTCGGCTTGTCTTTGGGTTCGACGACAGGTTTTGCCCTCAACCCAGCCCGGGACTTCGGTCCGCGCCTTGCTTATGCCCTCTTACCAGTTCCGAATAAAGGAGATGCAAACTGGGCTTATGCTTGGGTGCCAATTGTAGGACCGACTATCGGCGCTGTCTTGGCTGTCTTGGCTGTCAATGCTATGTAATATACAAAATAGTAAATAAGCTAGCCGACCATTTGAAGCTAGCTTATTTATCTAACAAGCAGCAATGGAAAGTTTCAGTTTTCAAAAAAACGTTATTTAGAAAAATCACTGTTTTCATTGCTCAGGAGAAAAATATGTCTAAAAAAATTTTTGCGATTAATGCGGGCAGTTCGTCATTAAAATTTCAACTGCTCAGTATGCCTGATGAAAGCCTTTTGGTGAAAGGGATTTTTGAAAAGATTGGCTTAAAGGAAGGTATTTTTAAGATTGAATTTGAAGGTCAAAAAGAAAAGGAACTGCTGGCCATTCCTTCGCATCAATTTGCTGTGGATTACCTGTTGAACTTTCTTTTGGAGCGGAAGCTGATTGCTTCTCTGGACGAGATAGATGGAGTCGGTCATCGCGTAGCCCATGGCGGAGAATCCTTTGATGATTCTGCTTTGATAGACGAGCAAGTGCTATCCATCATTGAGAAACTGTCCTTCTTGGCTCCTAGCCATAACCCTGTCAACTTGGTAGGGATTCGAGCTTTCCAAAAGGCGCTGCCGGAGACAGGACAAGTGGTTGTGTTTGATACAGCCTTTCATCAAAGCCTTTCAGAAGCCTATTATCTCTATCCTCTTTCCTGGGATTACTATCATAAATACGGTTTGAGAAAGTATGGTTTCCATGGAACGAGTCACAAGTATATTGCCCAAAAGGTACAGGAGATTTGGGAAGGGCAAGGAGAAGCTGCGGAGCATTTGAAGATTATCAACTGCCATTTGGGCAATGGTGCTAGTATCTGCGCCATTAAAAATGGTCAGTCTGTCAATACTTCGATGGGATTCACCCCCTTGGCTGGCCTGATGATGGGCTCCCGTTCAGGTGATATTGACCCTATGATTCTCCCTTTCCTGCTAGAACAGGAAAAATTATCAGCCCAGCAATTAAGCGATGTCCTCAATAAAGAATCTGGTCTGCTGGCTATCTCCCAGCTCAGCAATGATTTAAGAGATGTTCTGGAAGCTTGTGACAGAGGCGATGAAAAAGCTAGTCTAGCAGTCAATATGTTTGTCAACCGTATCGCTCAGACAATTGCAAGCTACATCACAGATTTAGATGGTCTGGATGCCTTGGTTTTCACTGCTGGAATCGGCGAGAATTCAGCAGTGATCCGCAGCTTGGTCGTTAAAAAGCTCAATTGCTTAGGACTTTCTTTAAATCAGGCAGCTAACGAGCAAGGACAGCTCTTTATCCAAAATTCTCAGTCGCAAGCTAAAATTCTCATTCTTCCAACCAACGAAGAATTGATGATTGCCCAAGATACCATGCGTTTGCTGGATTTTAAGTAGCCAAAAGAGAGGTAGAGTGTTCAAGGAGTGCAGGAATAACTTTATTAATGAGAAAAAACCAGTTTATCCTTGTGTTGTTTAGACTCGAAAAGACAGAGCAAGACCTCTGCCTTTTCTTTTTTAGCTTAGATATCCTGCCATCTTCCAGTTCTGTAAGCACAGTCTGATGGAGCTTTTTTGCTTTTTTCATTCTTTCCTCAATCGGCGCAATAGCAAGCCAAACCGCTCCAAGCCCGAGCGAAACTGATTCAAGTAAAATGTGTTCTGTAGCGATTGCTGTATCAATCTGGTCAAATTCAGGAAATTTCAAATCTTCTGTGCGGTAACATGGTACAATAACAGCTGGCGCGTTTGCCGCGCAACCAGCATATTGGCTGCATTGCGAAAGTTCTTCGATTTTAGCTTTGTCGGTTACGACATAAAATTCCCAAGGCATCTGATTGCCTGCACTGGGAGCTTGCATTGCAGCTTTTAGAATCTGTTGTAATTTTTCTTCTTCAACTTTCTGTTCAGTAAAATTGCGTACACTTACACGCTTAAAAATTTCGTTCATAATCAACTCCGTGCAAAAAGATTCTTGCGTACCGCTATAATCCAGTCTTTGTTTAAAAGTTTGTGTGCAATAAAAAGAAGACAGACAGCAACACCACCGATTTCGTGGAAGGAAAGTCCAAGCTCATTTTGCTTGAACATCAGAACAAAGCCAATTGTCATTACGATGTCCAGCGAGAGTTTTACGTTATTACGCTTCATTCGAAACC
>ERZ773197.2124-NODE-2124-length-12898-cov-9.229152_pt1 | contig 12898 bp, 12 predicted proteins | sample MGYA00580999_ERZ773197 | MGnify/ENA primary metagenome ERZ773197 (study PRJEB29015, sample SAMEA2738166) | human oral metagenome | biome: human oral; feature: human-associated habitat; material: saliva | place: China | collected 2185 ...
CAAAATATTTTTAAAAACACCATCATAATATTTATACAAATTCATTAATACATCACTAAAACAAACAATACCAATAACACCAGCAAAAGACAAAATTGCACCAATATCAAAAATAGAATAAGGATTAATAATAATCAAAATCAAAGAAGAAAATGCTAAATTAGTATAAATATCATCATCTCTTTTAACAAAACTACTAACAATCTTCAATATTGCCATAACCCCAGCTCTAACAACAGATGGCGTATATAAAGTCAATCTCATAAACATCAAAATACCAATAATAAGAAAAATCTCTAGCAACCTCTTATTCTTAATTTTTTTTAAAATAAACTTTAATAAACCAATAACATAAATAAAATGAGCACCTGAAACTGCAATAACATGAACTAAATTAGCATTTTGAAAATCTTTTTTAACATTAAGATCCATATTACTTTTATCACCAATTAAAAGTCCTACTATAACACTAGCAACATCTTTATTCAAAAAATTAAAAAAAAATTTATTCATCTTTTCTCTTAAAACAACAAACTTTTCACAATACCAATAATAAGGATTTCTCCCTGTATCAACTTTTTTTATTACATTAATTTTGATATCTCCAAAAATACCTTTACTTCTCAATACTTTTCTATAATCAAATCCACCACGATTTCTAGCATAACTAGGAAATTTAATTAAAAAATCACCATTAATTAAATCACCAACACAAAATCTTTTATTAGAAACACAATAATACTTTTTTCCATCATATTTACAAATATATTTCCACTTAGAATCTTTACAAAAAATTTCATTAACAACTAAAATACTCCCTGAAACAACTTCATCCTTCTTTTTTTTCATAGGCATAAAAAAAGGAACTATTTCATTTAAAAATAGTCCCATTATTATTAATAAAATACTAACAAATATCACTAAATACCTTTTTTTCATATAAAATCCTCGCCCCTACTTTGACAAGAACTTACTCAAGATATAACCCTTTACATTATTAAATTGAACTTGTGTCCACTCACCAGATTTTTTTAAAACTTTTAATTTTCTTCCTTTACTAGCACTAGCTAAAATATCAGAAGTTGTTGAAGGCTCTTCTCTAACATTAACAGAATCAGTATTTACACTAACCATATCATCGCTTAAATCATTTCCAGAATTATTATTATCCTTTTTACGATTATCTGTAACATCATTCTTATTATCTTTAAACATAATTTTATTAGAATAATCTAAAGAAACAGTATTTTTAAAAATCCATCCCGAAATCTTTCCATTAGAAACAAAAATCCAATAAGGAGTAACAGTTAATACATCAACAGTCTCTCCCTTTTTCAAAAATCCATTTTTCAAAGAATAAAGCACTGGTAATACATACAAATCTGAATCAACTAATAATTTATAATTACCAACTGTAACATTCACATTTTTAGATGAATCATTTGTATTTGCATTTTCGATAACATTACTATCTACTTGATTTTTATTATCATTAGATATCTTATTTTCAACTTTAACATCACTACCAGAAACAAAATTTTCACTAACTTTATTCACATCATTAGAATTATCAGTTTTGCCGTCAGATACATCAACAAATTGCCTACTTAAATATCCAACTCTACCACTATATAAAACTTTATAAAAATCCCCACTTTCATCAAGAATCTCAACAATTTTTCCTTTTCCAACACTACGAATAATATCACTATCTTTTAAAGGCTTATCCCTCATATTTAAACCATCAGTTGTAACAACACCTGATTTAGCAAAAACTACACTTCCAAATATAAAAAAAACCACAAAAATTAAAACTAAAATTCCTATCTTCTTCACAAAACCTCACCTAACTATATTACTCTTTAATATTAATTACCTTAAAAATTTCCGCTTTATATTTAACATTTGTATCTCTTCTAAATAATTTATTTAAATAATCACAAAACAGAGTAACCCATGAATCTTTTTCAACAATCATAGGTAAATTAGTATCATTAAATTTCATTACATCATCTTGATTCATCATCACTCCTCCTTAGTATAAGCATATAATATACTCAATTAACTCGTAAGTCAAGTAAATTCATACACAAAAATCTTGCATAAATCTATTTTAACCTACTTTTTTCACATAATTGACCAATTCCTAAAAGAACACCACTATAAAAAATAGCATGTGATAAATCAAGTAAAAGATTTCTTAAAATATACTTAAATTTATTCAAAGATGAAACATCCATAAAAGTATAAATAAAATATGAAACAAAAACAATAACAGCCAAAACATTAAATAAGATAGAAATAGATACTTTTTTGTCTGTATTTTCCACATATTCAACACTATTTCTACTAACAGGCCCCTGTTGAACATTTTGATTAACATTAAAATTATGATTTACATAAGAATTGTAATTAGACTTTCTAGAAATTGGATTTTGCTGCATATTATTAACAAAAAAATTATTATTATTACTAACTTGTCCATATCCTAAATTTTGTTTATTTTCACTATTATTATTTTCCATCTTTTCTTTAGTACCTCCTATAATCCATACAATTATACCAAAACCAACACAACAAATCAAATCAATAAAATAAAAAAAGAGCTTTAAGAAAAATCTTAAAACTCTTAATAAAATATATAAAATTAAACTATATATTATTCAATAACTTCTGATACAACACCTGATCCAACTGTTCTACCACCTTCACGAATAGCGAATCTTAATCCTGGCTCAATAGCAATTGGTGTAATCAACTCAATTGTCATATCAATATTATCACCTGGCATAACCATTTCTTTACCATCTGGTAATTCAATTAAACCTGTAACATCTGTTGTTCTGAAATAAAATTGTGGTCTGTAACCATTAAAGAATGGTGTATGACGTCCACCTTCATCAGCTTTTAATACATAAACTTGTGATTTGAATTTTGTATGAGGATGAATTGATCCTGGTTTAGCACAAACTTGTCCTCTCTTAACTTGATCTCTTTGTGTTCCTCTTAATAATAATCCAACATTATCACCAGCTTCTGCTTGATCTAATGATTTTCTAAACATTTCAATACCTGTAACAGTTGTTTTGATTTTTTCATTAGACATACCAACGATTTCAACTTCTTCACCAGTTTTTAATTGTCCTCTTTCAACTCTACCTGTTACAACAGTACCTCTACCAGAAATAGTCATAACATCTTCGATTGGCATTAAGAATGCTTGATCTACTGGTCTTTCTGGTGTTGGGATATATGAATCAACAGCATCCATTAACTCTTTCATACATGCATATTCTGGAGCATTAGGATCTTTTGATGTTGATTCAAGAACTTTTAATGAAGAACCTTTAATAATTGGAACTTCATCACCAGGGAAATCATATTCAGTTAATAAATCTCTTACTTCCATTTCAACTAAATCGATTAATTCTGGATCATCAACCATATCACATTTATTTAAATAAACAACAATATATTTAACACCTACTTGTCTAGCTAATAAAATATGCTCTCTTGTTTGTGGCATAGGACCATCAGCTGCAGAAACAACTAAGATAGCTCCATCCATTTGAGCAGCACCTGTAATCATATTTTTAACATAATCAGCATGTCCTGGACAGTCAACGTGTGCATAATGTCTTTTATCTGTTTCATATTCAACATGTGCAGTATTAATTGTAATACCTCTTGCTTTTTCTTCTGGAGCACTATCAATTGAAGCATAATCTTCAAAACTAGCATATCCTAATAAACTTAAATATTTTGTAATAGCTGCTGTTGTAGTTGTCTTACCATGATCAACGTGACCAATTGTACCAATATTTACATGTGGCTTACTTCTAACAAATTTTTCTTTAGCCATTTTATTTCCTCCTTATTTTTATCACTATTACTAGTGATTTTTTTAACAATTTTATTTTATATCATTTTATTCAAAAAAGCAATAGAAAAGCTTTCTTTGAAATTCAAAAAACTAAAAATCAAATAATTTAAAACTACTAATTAAGTATTCTTCTTAGCTCTTTGTGCTGAAATTTCCTCTAAGATTGACTTTGGAACTTCATCATAATGAGAAGGTTCCATTGAATATGTACCTCTACCTTGAGTTTTTGATCTTAAATCTGTAGCATATCCAAACATCTCAGATAATGGTATAAATCCTCTAATAACTTGGTTTCCTGAAACAGCTTCCATACCTTCCATTCTACCACGTCTAGCATTAATATCACCAATAACATCACCCATATATTCTTCAGGTACTGTTATTTCAACTTTCATAATAGGCTCTAATAATACTGATTTAGCTTGTCTACAACCTTCTTTGAAAGCCATAGATGCTGCAACCTTAAATGCCATTTCTGAAGAATCAACTTCATGGTATGAACCATCAACTAATGTACATTTGAAATCAATAACTGGATATCCAGCTAATGTTCCAACAAGCGCTGCTTCTCTCATACCTTCTTCTGTTGGTTTAATAAATTCTTTTGGAACAGCACCACCAACAATTTTATTTTCAAATACAATTCCTGAACCTGGCTCTAATGGTTCCATTTCAAACCAAACATCACCATATTGACCATGTCCACCTGATTGACGAACAAATTTACCTTGAACTTTAACCTTATTTTTAATTGTCTCTTTATAAGAAACTTGTGGCTTACCTTCAGTACATTCAACTTTAAATTCTCTCTTCAATCTATCAACAATGATATCAAGGTGTAACTCACCCATACCTGCAATAATTGTTTGTCCAGACTCTGCATCTGTCCAAGTTTTAAAAGTAGGATCTTCTTCAGCTAATTTTGCTAAAGCAATACCTAATTTTTCACTATTTGCCTTATCTTTAGGCTCAATAGCAATATCAATAACTGGTTCTGGGAATTCCATCTTTTCCAAAATAACTGGATGATCTGGATCACAAAGTGTATCACCTGTACCTACATCTTTTAAACCAACTGCAGCTGCAATATCTCCAGCATAAACTTTATCAATATCTTGTCTATTATTAGCATGCATTAATAAAATTCTACCTAATCTATCTTTCTTACCTTTTGTTGCATTTAAAATAGTTGTTCCTGCTTCACAAGTTCCTGAATAAACTCTAAAGAAACATAATTTACCAACAAATGGATCAGTCATAATCTTAAAAGCTAAAGCTGAGAAAGATTCACTATCAGATGTTTTTCTTGATACTTCATTACCTTCTTCATCAACACCTTTAACATCTTCAATATCTGTTGGAGCTGGTAAATAATCAACCACAGCATCAATTAATTCTTGAACACCTTTATTCTTATATGATGAACCACAAATCATTGGTACTATATGATTAGCAATTGTTCCTTTTCTTAAAGCACCTTTAATTTCTTCTTCAGTTAATTCTTCACCATCAAGATATTTCATCATTAATTCATCATCTTGATTTGCAACATGTTCAAGCATTTCTGATCTATATTTATTTGCTAATTCAACTAAATCTGCTGGAATTTCTTCTTCTTGAATACTCTTACCTTGATCTTCATCTTTTTGAATATAAGCTTTCATTTTGATAAGATCGACAATTCCTAAAAATTCATCTTCTTTACCTACTGGTATTTGAATTGGAACTGGTACACAACCCAATCTATCTCTCATCTGTTGTTCACAAGCATAAAAATCAGCACCTAAAATATCCATTTTATTTACATAACAGATTCTAGGAACTTTATATTTATCTGCTTGTCTCCAAACAGTTTCAGATTGTGGTTGAACTCCACCTTTAGCAGCCAATACAAGAACTGCACCATCAAGAACTCTTAAAGCTCTCTCAACTTCAACAGTAAAATCAACGTGTCCTGGAGTATCAATAATATTAATTCTATTACCTTTCCAATGACATGTTGTAGCAGCTGATGTAATTGTAATACCTCTTTCTTGCTCTTGAGCCATCCAATCCATTGTAGCTTGACCATCATGAACTTCACCAATTTTATGAGTTCTACCTGTATAGAAAAGTATTCTCTCAGTTGTTGTTGTTTTACCAGCATCAATATGAGCCATAATACCTATATTTCTTGTTTTCTCTAAAGGAAATTCTCTTCCGTTATTGGCCATAATTTTCTCCTTTTAAAAATATTTACTATTTATATATAGTAATAATTAAAATTTATAATGAGCAAAAGCTTTATTAGCTTCAGCCATTTTATGCATATCTTCTTTCTTCTTAAATGCTCCACCATTACCAGCAATAGCATCTAAAATTTCTCCTGCTAGTTTTTCACACATATTTTTTTCATTTCTTTTTCTAGCATATAAAACTAACCATCTTAAACCTAAAGTTTGTCTTCTTTCTGGTCTAATTTCTAATGGAACTTGATATGTAGCTCCACCTACTCTCCTCGCTTTAACTTCTAAAACTGGCATTACATTATTTAATGCTTCTTCAAAAGCTTCTAAAGCTTCTTTCCCAGACTTTTCTTTAACGATGTCAAATGCATCATAAACTATTTTCTGTGCTAAAGTTTTCTTTCCAGATAACATAACATTGTTTACTAATTTTGTAACAACAATATTATTATACATTGGATCTGGTAAAACTTCTCTTTTAGCAATATATCCTTTTCTTGGCACTATTCTTCCCTCCTTCTTTAATATACTAAAAAGTACATCGGTACTCTGAGAAATCAATAAATTTCTCCGTATAGCGCAATCTATCAAAAATTTAAGTACTAAACTAAATAATCAATTCATTGCACTATTATAGATCATTAAGCTAAATCTATTATTTCTTTGGTTTCTTAGCTCCATACTTAGATCTACCTTGCATTCTGTCTTTAACTCCTGCAGTATCAAGTGTTCCTCTAATAATATGGTATCTAACACCAGGAAGATCTTTTACTCTTCCACCTCTAATTAAAACAACACTATGCTCTTGTAAGTTATGTCCTATACCAGGAATGTAAGATGTAACTTCATATCCATTTGATAATCTAACTCTTGCTACTTTTCTTAAAGCAGAATTAGGCTTTTTAGGTGTTACTGTCTTAACAACTGTACATACTCCTCTTTTTTGTGGAGCTCTTTGGTTTGTAACTTTACTCTTCATTGAATTAAAACCATGTTGTAAAGCTGGTGATTTAGACTTATCAGAAGAACTTTTTCTTCCTTTTCTTACTAATTGATTAATTGTTGGCACTTAAATTCACCTCCTATAAAAAATACTGCTACAATAAGTGAAAACTCACCTACTATAACAGTATCTATTTTAACATTTATATAGTAATATGTCAATCATATTATTTATCCATATCAACTTCTTCTTCTTCTTTTTCCTCTTTAACACTATTTTTAGCTTTTTTTGCATCTCTACCAGCCGCTTTTAATGCATCTTTCATAATATCATACTTCAAAGAATTAATATATGATGAATGTTTATTTCTATCAACTTTAGCACTTTGTTGTGGAATACTAATATCTTCAATTTGTTCTTCAACATCTTCTTTTGCTTTAAATTTATTTTTAATCTTATTAATAAAATTTTTCACATTTGACATTACTTTTTGAAAGAAAGAAGTTTTTAATGGCAATTTAGCTTCATTTGATGGATTAACTCTTTGCATATTTTTTTCAAGCTGTCTCTTATATTTACCAATCTGAATATCATACAACTTAGAAGTTGCATCCAATCTAATATCACCCTTATTACTTACTACAAAATCATCTACTACATTTAATAAATCTTTCTCAGAAAAAGTTTTATTATCATTATTAGCAAAACCTATTAAAGCCGTTAAAGTTGCTTTACCCTTATTCTTTTTTAATTCATTTTTTGCCTTTGGCAATTCAACTTTATCTATTTCATCTTTACGTGCAGCAGTTGTATTCGCATCTCCAAGTTCTGCTTCCAATAATTTAATCTTATTATGTTGACTATGGATTTCCTTCAAAGATTTAAATACTTTAGGATTACTTTTAATAATAGTCTTTAAAGAATCTACAATTTCCTTCTTTTTTTCAGTACTTTCTATTTCATTAGTTAATTTTTTGGCTTTTCTTTCATTTCTGACTTCTATTATTGAATTTAAATATGCTGCTACTTCAGGATCTTCACGTAATTCATTAATTTTATCATCTATAGATTTTTTATAAAAAGATAATAGTTCTTTAGCTTCTTCAGCTTCAGATTTTATTTTTTTAATATCTTCTTTTAGTGCTTTACAACAATCTTCAATTTTAACAATATCTTTTTTATCAATTTTTTTTACTAATGCTACTCTTAACTCAGCATTAGCAATTTCCAATTCACTTTCTTTAATTGCCAATTTTTTTTCTATTAATTCACTTTTTGCAACAACTTTTTCAAATTCTCCTTTTGCTTTAAGATATTTACTATTTAACTCTTCTATTTTTTCATTAACTTCACTCATAAAAAACTCCTATTAATCATTTAATAATTTATTACATCTGTCAATAATATTGTCTAATGCTTCATTAATTTCATTAGCTTCTTCCTCTAATCCAACAATCTGATCTATAGACAAATCTTTTGTTATATCACAATTATCCATAAACAATACCCTCCTATACAATATAATTATATATTAACATAATCTTAAAAATATGTCAATATATAAACTAATTTTAATATAAATTAACCTATTCTTTATCAATTTCAGTATCTTTATTTCTTCTTTTTTGATTTTCAAGTTGTTTTTGCATCAATATTTCTTTATCTCTAGCATTCTTGCTTTCCATTTTCCTAATAATACTCTCTTGTGCCTGTTTTGTTTGATTAATAACACTTAAAAATAAAGCTTTACCATTTTTAACAACATTTCCAGAAAAATCTCTAACAGTTTTAACACTTTTATTAGCTACATCTCTACTTACCTTTCCAACATTAGATATAGTATTCTTTACAACTCTGCCACCATTTGTAATTTTTTCTTTAGCTACATCAGTCATATCATAAACAAAATCTTTAGCATCCATAACTTTTTCTCCAGCATAATCTCTAGCTCTTCCAAAAGTATCTTTAGCATCTTCAATATTATCCATCACTAAATCCCCAACAGCTCTTCCAGTTCCTCTAGCAACTTCTATACCATATAAAGCAGCATCTTTAGAAAAATTCATAGCAGTAACAATACCTGGAGCTGCAAAATTCTTAACTTTATCAACAAAATAAATACTATAAACTACACCTTTAGTTGCATTATAAGCAGCATATTCTTTTGCATTTTTAACAACATCAACAGCTTTAACAGAAACATCCATACCTTTTTCTTTAGCTTTATTTATTGCATCATTCACAAATCCAGCAGCATCATTCATTCTTGATTGAATTGGTTGAATAGCTCTAGTAGAAGCATCTCTAGCTTTATCAGGAATCATCTTTACAGCATTTTCAATGTTTTCACGAACATCTAAAGACTTACTTTGAACAGCTTTAAAAATTTTAGGAACTTTAGCCTTAATTTCATCAAGTTTATTTTTAGCAGGATCCAATGCCTCATTAACAAATTTCTTTCCACCGTTAATCCTATTAAGAATTCCCCCTAAAGTCTTTTGTATAAAATTTAATTCTTTTACATCAGACAAAGCTTTATTTTTTGATTCAAATAACTTACCAAGTTCAGTCATCTTTAAATCTCTTAAAACATCAATATATTTCTTACTTTCATCAATTGCTTTTTGCATATTTTCAAGTTCAGACTTATAAAAAGCATCAACTTGATCATATTCATTCAACTTTAAATGTCCAATATATTGATTATATTCTTCCACTTTAGAATTAAATGTCTTAGAATCACCACTCTCAATAGCACTAGTAATTTCTTTTTCAATATCAGCTTTTCTCTTTTTAAATTCTTCTTTATAATTTTCCTTTTTAGAATTATTTTGATATCTACGCTCCATAACAGATTGCATCTCAATTTGTTTATCAGCAATCATTGCAGATTGAAGTGCAATCTGAGAATCATATGCTTCACCAACAATATCAAACTCTTTTTTATACTCTTTAATAATCTCATCAATTTCTTTTAAAGTACTACTACCTTCAGAAACATCTCTACCAAACTTATTAGCCTTCTCTATCATTGACTTCTTCAAATTATTAGTAACATTATCAGCAAACTCTTTTTGCTCAATCATTGTTTTAGCAACATTAACTTTAATTAAACCTAATTGAATACCAGCCATTGATTTTAAAAGATCAAAAAACTTTGCATCATCTTTATTTTCTCTATCCATTTTAAACCTCTCTACTTTAACCTTCTATCAAAGAATCTATTTCTTCTTTAAGCCTCTTTTCCCTTATTTCAAGCTGTTCTTTAATTTTCTCTAATTTTTCAAGAGACAAATCATCCCAATTAATAATTGTACCATCAAGTACATCTGTACCTAAAAATTTTGCCATCTCTCCTCCAATTCTATCCAAAGATTATATAAATCATTTATACTAACCATAAAACAACCCACCATTTTATATCATTATATAAAATTAAAAAGACCTTTCCATAACAAAAAAAAGTCTTTTTAATAACATTAATAATAAAATCATTCATAAATAAATTCAATCATTAAAATTAATTAATAATTCAGATTTATTCAGATTCTTATATTAAAGCAATTACTATAATATTAACATTATTATCAATCTTTCAATCTATTTTTTAAAATATCTGCTGATGCAATTCCAGTGAATTTAATCAATAATGCATTCTCTAATTCCTCATCTTCAACATGTGCAAATATATCATCTTTTTCTCTATACAAAAACATATAATTTATTTTTGAAAGCTCAGGTAATTTTTCAACACAACATAAATAATCTTTTCCATTATATTCAAATTGTTTTATTACACCATAATTTCTACCCTGATATTCAATAATCTTTCCTTCAAAATTAATAACAAACCTTTCTCTATTACCCATAACATTCCTCACTATATATCTTTATCATTATCATTTTCTTTTTCTTGATTTTCTAAATTAATAGCTGTTTCCTTATTTCTTACCGTATCATGACCTATTCCAAGAATTGGCGACATCGCCATAATAGCAGGTCCTAACAAATCTAATTTTATTTGTTGGAACTTAGCAGGCATATTCTTCCAATTTTCAAATATTTTGACAAAACCTGCAAAATTATGTAAAAGATTATTTTCAGCTTGTATCTGTTCATTAGAATTCATTACAAAATCTGCTTGAGCAGAATGATCAATACCTTTATACCCTCTTAACTTATCTGCCATTTGATTAATAACTCCTTGATCTGTCAATCCGACTTTCTTATTATCTGCTAAATTTTCAATCATTGATGATATAGGGCCATCTTTAATTGAATGATTACTAGAATATCCTTCCAATACTTTATTAAGATCAGCATCATTTATGCGATAATTTGGATTGCTATACATTCCGTCCATTCTAAATCCAATTACCTCTTGTCTGTTTTGATCATTTATTCTAACATTATTTGTCATTGTAGACAAGGTCTTTGCAAAACCAATAGTAGCTAGCCCAACTGTAGTTGCTATTTTAAAAGTATCATCCATAACATCGCTCATGATTCTCATAACGCCATTTCTAGAATTGAAAACTCCTACATGTCTGCCTAAAAATCCTCTACTAGAATTATCTTTCTCGATATCTTCCATTGCTTTTCTAGCTTTCTCAGAAGAAACAATATCATTACCATTTTCTTTCTTATCAAGCATTTCATACTCTGCATCAGCATATTCATTTAAAACAGGTAAATAATACTTTGTAGATGTATTTCTATGTGAAAATATATTTGAAAATCTTCCAAAAAATCCCTTATCATCAACATTACCACGGTAATTCCAGGTTTGTCTTTCCATGCCTCTCTTTAAGTCTTTTAATTTTCTTTCAGCAACTTCTACTTTTCCTGGAACTTTCTCTCCTGTCTTTTGGATTGTATAGCCTTGAATACTATCTATTTCTTTAGAATTCTTTTGCATAATTTTTTCAATTTCAGCTTTTCTTTCTCTAGAAGTATTAGGATTCTCAAACTCTTCCGTTAATTTAATATTTTCTTCAGTAAGTCTATTTTTATCTTCTTGCAATTTATTTTTTTCAGATAAAGTTTTTTCAATGTTCACCTTATTTAAAGCATGTAAAACTACTGCATTTAATTTCAAATCAACAATTTTCTCTTCTGTCAAATAATCAGTCAACATCTTGAAATCTTTATCATTTAAATTTCTAAATTGATCAGCAATCTGTCTTTCAATTTTATCTTGACCTGTAACCTTTTTTAAAAATGGCTTTAATCCTAATCCAATTAAAGCAGAACCAGCTGACAAACCTAAAACTAATGGCAACATTCCACCTGATAAAACTGTTGCAGCAGCAGTACCTAAAGTTAACACTGCTGTAAGTGGCTTTGTCCTTTCACTAGCAGTATGTTTTCTAGTTATTTCAGGCATCTTATTATATTCTTCTCTTAATATTTGTAGTCCAGTTCTAATTGGTTTATTATGCTTACCTTCATTATCTTTAGTTACATTTTTACTATTATTTTCACTATGTCTCTTATCAATTTCTTTCCCTAATCTTTCAAGTTGCTTATATAATTCAGGATCAACCTTTCCAGCTTTCTCTGCTGCAGTTATAGCTTTAATTAACTTTATTCTATTTCTCTTTAACTCATCATCAGACAAAACTGTTTCATAACCATTTCTTACATTATCGCTTGGTTTACTATTTCCAGTGTAAAAATTCACTTTCGAATCAATTTCTTTACCAAATTGTTCAATATCGTTAATTTTCTTAACAGTACCAAAAACTGTATTGTCAACAAAAGGCTTTTTTTCTTCCTTATCTAAATTAACTTTTTCTTTATTATTTTCTTTATTATATACTTTAATAATTCCTCTTTTGATCATTT
>ERZ773197.2128-NODE-2128-length-12885-cov-13.053858_pt1 | contig 12885 bp, 8 predicted proteins | sample MGYA00580999_ERZ773197 | MGnify/ENA primary metagenome ERZ773197 (study PRJEB29015, sample SAMEA2738166) | human oral metagenome | biome: human oral; feature: human-associated habitat; material: saliva | place: China | collected 2185 ...
AACGTAATAATTGGTGACTCTTCATGATGCAAAGGTAATAAATACTTATGAAATTATGTGCTTAAGAGTATAGACTTGCAACTGGGTTTTAGGACTGACCCATAATACCTCTTCGAGATTGTTAATATGGAAGAGGTTTTTCGTCGTCAAGAAGAATCTCAGGCTCAACCATCGCTGGAAACGAAAAGGCGAGCATTCGCCCAGCTTTCTCTCAGCTATTTTGTCTACGTGCGTGTTCTTTCTATGATTATAAACAACTGTTTGAATTTGACCACAGGTCGTCCGAGGTAGGTGGAAGTATTATAGTCGTTAGCTTTTGCCCATTCAGCCACAGCGTTTCGAGATTCCTCTGGATAATAAAGTGTCAGAATCTTCTTGTTGATTTGGTCTAGCCAGTTCACAACAGGCATCTTCATATCATCCAATACAGGTATCTTGGAAATGCCGAGGGCTATTGCTACTATGCTGGTATAGAAGTCGCCTTTTTCCAATGCTGGCTCTACATTCAGCTCTCTTTTTACACCTTCTACAAGATTTTTTATGTCAAGAATATCATCGGTGAGATCTAATTCTTCAATAACATTTATTTCTGCATCTGCAAGCCGATGGAACATATCGGTATCTTTGCGCCCTATTTGTTTGAGTCCAAAATGTGTTTGAAATCTGATAGACTCAACGGCTCTCTTCTCAGAAAGCTCATTCTTGCGATTCTGTTTTCTTTTCTTTGTCATAACTTATTTATTTTAGAATTTGGATATAAAATTATCATCAGAGTATGCAAAAGCGCTGCATAGAATAAAAGAAATAATATATTTTATAAAAATTTTAAGAGGTATGCAGTGATGTTGCAGATACGATGAGTATCTTTGCATTGTAGTCTACGGACAAAGTTCCACTACTCATCATACTATATAATACGAATAAGGAATGAAATAAAGATGATCAGCAAGACATTCAACCGATACATCTGGCTTCTTAACACGTTGCTGCAACAGCGACGACTTACCTTTGAAGAGATAAGCTATCGATGGAAGGACAGTTATCTTGGCGATGGGAAGCCCCTTGCTCTGCGTACATTTCATGTACACAGGGAGGCAATAGCGGAATTATTTGGGGTTGAGGTGAAATGCGATTCCGCTACATACGAATATTACATCTCATCACCGAATGAGTTGCGAAGTGACAGAACCCGCCAGTGGTTGCTCAACTCCTTCACTATATCCAATATGATTGAGGCTGGTCGCAATATGAAAGACAGGATTTTGTTTGAGGATATCCCTCATGGGACTGAATACCTCCAGACGGTCATTGATGCTATGCAGCGAGGAAAAGAATTGCAGATAATCTATCAGCCTTTTGACGGGCAGCGTGCAACCTACCATCTTCAACCTTATGCTATGAAGGTCTATAACCAAAGGTGGTACATTGTCGGTTATCTGAACGAGCACGAAGGCCTCCGTAACGTTGCTCTTGACCGAACGATCGAAATGGAACTGACGGATAAATCCTTTGTGGTGCCAAAGGATTTTGACGCAGAGGAATACTATGCCAATACGGTTGGTATCTTTGTGAATGAAGAACTGAAGCCTCAGAAAGTGGTTCTGCGAGTATACGGAGTGCATGTTGAATATATGCGCTCGCTCCCACTTCATTCCTCTCAAGAGGAAATCAAAACAAGTGATGGGGAGTATAGTGACTTCCAGTATTGGCTTTGTCTTACGCCAGAACTAGCCACAAAGATATTGTCAATGGGCGAAAAGGTAGAGGTGCTCAAACCTCATGGTTTGCAGGTTGAGATAAAAAGAAGATTAGAGGAATGTTTAACAAGATATAGGTAATTGAACATGGAAATTGTTGGTTATTCAGAAAGAGGAGCAATGAATGCTCTGTTCTATGGTATTGCTTTGAATAGAGACGAGAAGGCAGCAAATGCAGCAATGAATGTATTTCTGAGAATGGCAGGCGAAACAGTAACATTTCATAACTTCAAACTGTATTCTGAATTCTCTTTGTCAGGATTCGGTGCCCCAGATTTTGTCATCACGGCCGAGAACCAATCGGGCGAGACCATTGTCTTTTTCATTGAAGCAAAAGCAAGTGCCTGTAAATGTTACAATCTAAAAGAAGAAAAACGTCGCCATAAAGAATACATCAAAGACCATACGAAATATGCTGTTGGTCATTCCTCAAATTTGTTCTTTCAACTCAAAGAAAAGTTTCTTTTGTTGAAGTATGGCCCGAACAATAATTCAAGAATAAAAATCATTGACCGCCAAAGAAAACTTGGAGGTAATGAAATTGTGTGCAAGTTTTACAAAGACATAAAGTCTGATTGGCAGAACAGCAGATACATTGCTGTCATCCCAAAGCAAGAGGATTACCAAGAAAATCGGGTGTCTATGGTATTCAAAAATGGAAATGATAGCTGTGAATTTGATATACATCTTGTATATTGGGAAAACATTATGGAAAATGATATTCTGAAGGGCTATGTTATACCTACACTTGATTATAATGAGGCAAAGAAATCACAAATCTTAAATAACCATAGAGAAAGGAGATAAACGTGAACATCAAGGTACATAGAGGTCTTAATCAGATTGGTGGTTGCATCACTGAAATATGGACAAATACATCCAGGGGCTTCATCGATTTTGGGCAGAATCTTCCAGGTAATGGTGAATCAACAACTTCAGAGCAAGACTTTGGTATGGTCACTGATATTATTGATAAAAACATGAAAGAACACGAAGCTGTGTTCTACACCCATGCTCACGAAGATCATATCGGCTTGTTCTGGTACATCCCTATTGATCAGTATATTGGAGAAGGAAGCAAAGAACTGCTGCTAATTAAGTATAGGATACTCGAAGAGGCCATTAAAAAAGAGAAAGAACAGTACAGCCAGCAGCCAGAACGTGATTTTCACAAGGAAATCATGCTTGAAATGAAATATGTCTCTGCAATTGCTCATGCAGATGAAGTGAGAGAATTTAAAACATGGACGCGAACAGAAGCAAAGAAGGCTCCTGCACCCATAATAGTAGGTGACATAAAGGTTACTCCGTTCTATAATTGTCATAGCATTTATGATTCCTACATGTTTCTTATAGAGGCTGATGGCAAACGCATCTGGCACACAGGAGACTATCGCGAGCACGGCTATCTGGGCAAAGGACTTTTCCCGACACTGAAGAAATATGCTACAAATATTGACGTGCTAATCACTGAAGGCACGATGCTGAAGCGTGAGGGCAGATGCATCCATGAACGTGAGGTGTCAAGGAAGATGGCAAGTGTGATGCAGGCGTTCAAATACGTCTTTGTCTTGGCATCAGCTACAGATATTGAACGACTGGCAGCAATAAAAGGAGCAGCAATAAGCGCACAGAAGCCTTTGTGCATCTGGTCTTTGTTCATGAAAAGAACGATGGAACTCTTTACGGAAAGGGAATCAAAACGCTCGCGAGGTTTGTTTTCCTTTAACCCTCTGTTCTATAGTGAAAGACTTTATGGCAAGTTGAAGCGCAGAGGCTTTAGCATGATTGTTGGAACATCACAAATAGATAGAGTCAAAGGCCTTATCAGTAAACTTCCGCAGGAGGAGACCTTGTTGATATTCTCATCTTGGGATGGATATTACAAGATTCCTGAACAAGTGAAAGCCAACCCGAAATATAAGGAGTTTCGTGAACTATTCTGCAATGTTGTGGACATTCACACCTCTGGCCATGCAGACAAAACAACAATAAAGAAGGTTATAGAAACTATAAAACCCAAGAAGGTTATCTGCATTCATAAAGAGGCAGATGCTAAACTATAAGTATATATGGACAGAAATATTTTAAAGGAAGCGTTAGTAGGTGTAAACGGAAAACGAGATGTGGACTTATTGGTCAGTTTGTCTAAACAACATTATGATGAACTTGAAAATGGAAGTGGGAATGCATTAAAAGAATGTCACTTTATTGACTCTTCAACCGCTTTAGGTGTTAATTTCTTTCTTCTTTATGAGAAATCACATCCAGAAGCAACTGTCATGTTTGAATGGGACAAGAGTTCTCCGTTGAAGGTCGGTGGTAAATCGAATCTTGACGTTAAAGTCGATAAAGGCAAGAAAGTCATTTACTATGAGTCAAAATTCCTTGAGCCATATTATATGAGCAATTCTCGTTTTACGGAATCGTACTTTATGATAGAGAACTATTATGACCACTGGAAATTCACAGAAGACAAGCTAACTGATATATTAAGAAGGTTTCAGTCGTTTACTTATTATAACGCTTCTCAGTTGTTCCGGCATTTGCTTGCTATTGTCAATCATATAATTCATAATAAAGATGAGTATGAGAACGTTTCTATCGTTGAACTCAATAGCATCTCATGGGAAATGGGAAATGAATTCTTAGATTTTCTGAAATTGACAAGTAGATCAAAGAGTTATGCTATTAAGCGATTCAAGATATTAAAAGAAGAGGAACTCATAGTTAAGGATATGTTCAAAAAAATTATTGAGGATTATGTTTCTGATGTTATCCCAGATAATCTTACCCTTTTATTTGAGACCTCAAGGTACAATAATGTTATAGATTTGATTGATAACCACGAAGGTTTCAAAAAAAGATACTTTATTAAATGAAAATCCTTCAAATCTCAGATACCCACAACCGACACCAACAACTGATAAACCTACCTGGTGCTAATTTTTACAACAATAGAGCATCAAATGCAGCAGCAGAATCTTTCAACTCAAAAATAAAATTATTCAGAACGAATCTGAGAGGAGTCAGAGACAAAAGTTTCTTTTTGTTTAGAATCAAAAACCTATATGCATAATCCCCACCTTTTTCCTACTGAGCCGAGGATAGGATTGCAACTGAGTTTTAGGACTGACCCAAAATACAAAGCAATTAGAGTCGGAAAGAAGCTAATTCTTTCTGACTTTTTATTTATTAGAAATGAAACTGAAATTGGAAAAGTGAGCGGAATACGGGAATCGAACCCGCCTCCCAGGCTTGGGAAGCCCGTGCACTACCGATGTGCTAATTCCGCTTGTATGTATTTATAATAACTCTATTATTATAAAGGTAGCCTTTGTAGTATCTCTTTTAAAGAGCCGATACCCGGACTCGAACCGGGGACCTACGCATTACGAATGCGTTGCTCTACCAACTGAGCCATATCGGCAAAAGCGAATGCAAAGATACATACAAAAAAGGAGAAATCAAAATATTTGTAGATATTTTTACTTGCTATTAAAACAATATTCTGTTTAACAATACTTTGGTTGCTTTCTATTATAAACCTGCTATTTTATTTTTCAATTACGCTATATAGATAAATGTACAACATTGTTTTTTACTTTCAATAATAATATTATTATGAGATAATAGAATTTGTTTTTTTTTTTTACTTTTGCAAGCAAAATAATTACTCAAAATAACAGTAATGAGAAAAAGGAATTTATTTATTACAGCCTTTCTATGTATATTAACTCTTTCTATACAGGCACAAGAAAATTATTATGGTAAGATTGTTGATAATAAACAGCAACCTATATCTTTTGCAAATGTAGCCTTACTTAATGCTAACGATTCATCGTTTGTTACAGGAGTAACGACAGATGAAGATGGAAAGTTCAATCTTTTAAATGTATCAAAAGGGTTATTAAAGATTTCTCGAATTGGATATAACGACCAAATAATAAATGCAAAGCCTAACACTCCTTTATCCGTAATACTTTCGTCAGCAATAACAAACTTAGAAGGAGTTGAAGTTGCATTGCGCAGACCTATAACACGTATAGAAGGCGACGCTTTGGTTACTTCCATAAAAGGAACCATTCTTGAGAACGTGGGTAATGCCAACGATGTTTTAGGACATCTACCAGGAATTATAACTACTGCAAAAGGCATAGCTGTATTCGGAAAAGGAAAGCCCTTAGTGTATATTAATGGAAGAAAGGTGAATAATGATAATTTGTTAGAACAACTTAAATCAAATAAAATTAAAAAGGTTGAAGTTGTTATGAATCCCGGTGCTCGTTATAATACAACTATCAATGCAGTGATACGTATTACGTCTGAAAGAACACCCGGTGAAGGTCTTGCTTTTGATAGTACCACGAAATTAAGCTATTGTGATTATCTGAATGGTTCAGAGATAATCAATGCAAATTATCGTCGTGATAAGCTCGATATCTTTGCCGATTTGGAATATTCAAGGAAGAAAACAAAAGGAAGTAGTAACAATGTGCAGAATACATGGCTCGCGTCGCAATATACACAGAATGTTGATATGAGCCAGAAAGAAACTTCTAAATTGTATGATAGCAGATTAGGATTTAATTATACCATTTCGCCTGTTCACGCTTTTGGATTGTTCTATAAAATTTCTCATAATCCAAAGGATTTTTGTTCGTTATATAATACACAATCGTGGATAAACAATATTTTGAACGATGAAAACAATGTAGTGGACTACAATAATGCCAAAATAACTACACATAATATAGATGCATATTACACCAATCAGATAGGTAAATGGACTTTAAACACTACCTTTGATGTATTATGGAAGTATGCAAAAGGGAATGAGAATATTAACGAGACGCATCTTAATATAAGCAATCGGACGATAACTTCTACGGATAAGATTTATTCTCGTATGTTAGCTGGCGAGTTCCATTTATCTCACCCCTTTTTGAAAGGGCAAATAAATTTAGGAACTGAAATATCTGACAGCCATCGTGATGAAAATTTTGTGAATATAGAGAATGTTCTTCCTTCTAATAATCTATTAATAAAAGAAATGAACACAGCCGTATATTTAGAAATGATGCAACGACTGGGTAAGATAGGCTTCCAAATTGGTGTTCGTTATGAACATATAAACAGTAATTACTATGAAAATAAACAAAAAATAGAAGAACAATCTCGTGTTTACAATAAACTCTTTCCAACAATAATGATGATGATGCCAATAAACAGAGGAATGGTACAGTTGAGTTATACTAAGAAATATAATCGTCCTTTGTATTCGCAACTTGGAGGAAGAGTATCGTATGTAAATAAATATCTTTATCAAAGTGGCAATCCAAATCTTCGTCCATCATACGTTGATAATATCTCGTGCAATATACAATATAGCTGGGCAATGCTTATGCTTAATTATGCACACACAACAGATAAGATAATTACATCTGCACTAGATTATGGTAACGGTAATGCTACTTTATTTAAAAATATGAATTCTGAATACAAAATGACAGAATTACAATTAGGATTGCAAGTATCGCCACAATTCAAACGTTATTATCCAGCTTTAATGGTAGGAATGTTTGTTCCATTCTATAAAGAAATGTATAAAGGAGAAACAAAGTCTTTCAATAGAGTTATGGGTATTGTTAAATTCAATAATATTATTTCTTTAACACCAACTTGTATGCTGAGTGCTGATCTTAGTTGGCGCAGTAAAGGTAATGCAGAGAATATGGATATGGCGCAGACTTGGCAAATTAATGCAGGCTTAATGAAACAATTGGGGAAAAATTGGAAAATGAAGCTAATGATTAACGACATATTTAATAGTGCTCGCAAAAATTGTTTCACACTTTATAGTGGTGTTCGAGAAATTGAGATGGCAAAGTTTTTTAATACTCGTTCTATTGAGTGTACATTAACTTATAGTTTCAACACCATTAAATCTAAATATAAAGGAAAAGGTGCTGGTAATAACGAGAAAGACAGATTATAGATAGTCATTAAAAATAATTCTAATTAATGTTCACTGAATTAATAAATCACTATATTCGTATACAACCAGATCACTGTTCATAATTTGATTTATTGTTGAACTGAGGTACTATTCAGTAAGTGCACAACAAAGTTCCATAAGAAGTTCATTACATTCTTACTAACAATACTAGTTAAACAGTCTCTTCTACAAATAGAAAGAGGCTGTTTTTACATTAGGAAGTCGCAAATACTACTGTTTTAGCGGAATTATCTTTCAGTTTCTCTTATTTTATTTGTATCTTTGCCATATCAATTGTACGATTTTTACTCTACGAAGATTAGCAAATGTAACAATTGTGTAAAACTCTGAACAATCTATTATTGCTCAAGAGTTAATAAGACTTTAGAAAAAGAAATAAGAACTAATAAATCATATAGTGAAAATGAAAGAAGAAGAAAAAGGAAAAACACCCGTAGTATCAACTTATAACAAGGATGATAAGCATTTTTGGGCGGCGTTCCTTAATTTGGCACGCCACAATGTCTATATTACAGTGAACCATATTAACAAGATACTGGGAGAAGGTGAAATCAACCGTGACGGATACGAAAATACCCTTGAGAAGAGTTGGAACGAAATTAAAGATATTAACAAGAAAGACCGACTAAGCAAACTGATAATAAAACATTTCCCATTCTTGGAAGTTACAACATATCAACGAAACTCTGCCGATACCACAAAACAAAAAGAAGAGAAACAAGCCGAAGCCCAATCTCTTGAAAGTCTGAAAAAGTCTTTTTTTGTTTTTATATATAAACTTCGAGACCTAAGAAATCATTATTCCCACTACAAGCATTCTAAATCTTTAGAAAGGCCAAAGTTTGAGGAAGATTTACAAGAGAAGATGTATAATATCTTTGATGCAAGTATCCAGTTAGTAAAAGAAGATTATAAACATAATACAGATATAAAAACTGAAGAAGACTTCAAGCATCTTGACAGAAAAGGACAATTCAAATACTCTTTTGCAGATAACGAAGGAAACATAACTGAAAGCGGTTTGCTCTTCTTCGTTTCCTTATTCCTTGAAAAGAAAGATGCAATATGGGTACAGAAAAAACTTGAAGGCTTTAAATGCAGTAACGAGTCATATCAGAAAATGACCAATGAAGTATTTTGCAGGAGCCGAATGCTCTTGCCAAAACTACGATTGCAAAGCACACAAACACAAGACTGGATATTGCTCGATATGCTCAACGAGCTGATACGTTGCCCCAAATCGCTGTACGAACGCCTGCGAGAAGAGGACAGAAAAAAGTTCAGAGTCCCCATCGAAATCGCAGACGAAGACTACGATGCAGAGCAAGAGCCTTTCAAAAACGCCTTGGTAAGGCACCAAGACCGTTTCCCTTACTTTGCATTGCGCTATTTCGACTATAACGAGATATTCACAAATCTTCGTTTCCAAATAGACTTGGGCACCTATCACTTCTCCATTTATAAGAAACAAATCGGTGATTATAAAGAAAGCCATCATCTTACGCATAAGCTGTATGGTTTTGAACGCATACAAGAATTTACCAAGCAGAATCGCCCCGATGAATGGAGAAAATTTGTAAAGACTTTCAACTCTTTCGAAACTTCAAAAGAGCCGTATATCCCAGAAACCACACCGCATTATCATTTGGAGAACCAAAAGATAGGCATTAGATTTAGGAATGATAACGATAAAATTTGGCCATCGCTCAAAACAAATAGCGAAAAGAATGAAAAAAGTAAGTATAAACTTGATAAATCATTCCAAGCAGAGGCTTTCCTAAGTGTACACGAGCTATTGCCAATGATGTTCTACTATCTGTTGTTAAAGACGGAAAACACTGATAATGACAATGAAATAGAAACAAAGAAGAAAGAAAATAAAAACGATAAACAGGAAAAACATAAGATAGAAGAAATCATTGAGAATAAAATAACAGAAATATATGCCCTTTACGATGCTTTTGCCAATGGTAAGATAAACAGCATAGACAAGTTAGAAGAATACTGTAAAGGCAAAGATATTGAAATAGGACATCTGCCCAAACAGATGATTGCCATATTGAAAAGCGAGCATAAAGATATGGCAACAGAGGCGAAACGCAAGCAAGAAGAAATGTTAGCTGATGTCCAAAAGAGCCTTGAATCTCTTGATAATCAAATAAATGAAGAGATAGAAAACGTTGAAAGAAAGAATAGCTCATTGAAATCTGGCGAGATTGCCAGCTGGTTGGTAAACGATATGATGCGTTTCCAGCCTGTACAAAAAGACAATGAGGGCAATCCACTGAACAACAGTAAAGCCAACAGCACAGAATATCAGATGCTGCAACGCTCGCTTGCGCTTTACAACAAGGAAGAAAAACCTACTCGTTACTTCAAACAAGTTAACCTCATAGAGAGTAGCAACCCTCACCCATTCTTGAACAATACCGAGTGGGAAAAGTGCAACAATATCTTGTCTTTCTATCGCAGCTATTTGGAAGCCAAGAAAAACTTTCTTGAAAGTCTAAAGCCAGAAGATTGGGAGAAGAACCAATACTTCCTTATGCTTAAAGAACCAAAGACCAACTGCGAAACATTGGTGCAAGGGTGGAAGAACGGCTTTAATCTGCCACGTGGAATCTTTACGGAACCCATAAGGAAATGGTTTATGGAGCATTGGAAAAGCATAAAAGTAGACGACTTAAAAAGGGTTGGCTTGGTTGCAAAAGTAATTCCTTTGTTCTTCAGTGAAGAATATAAGGACAGCGTACAGCCTTTTTACAACTATCTTTTTAACGTTGGTAACATAAACAAACCCGATGAAAAGAATTTCTTAAATTGTGAGGAACGTAGAGAACTATTGCGTAAAAAGAAAGACGAGTTCAAGAAGATGACGGACAAGGAAAAAGAAGAAAACCCTTCTTATCTCGAATTTAAATCTTGGAATAAGTTTGAACGGGAGCTACGACTTGTGCGAAACCAAGACATCGTAACGTGGCTGTTGTGTATGGAGCTGTTTAATAAAAAGAAGATAAAGGAACTAAACGTCGAAAAAATATATTTAAAGGATATTAATACAAATACAACAAAAAAAGAAAAAAATACAGAAGAAAAGAACGGAGAAGAAAAGATTATAAAGGAAAAGAATAATATTCTGAATAGGATAATGCCAATGCGATTACCTATTAAAGTATATGGGAGAGAAAACTTCTCTAAGAACAAAAAGAAGAAGATAAGAAGGAATACTTTTTTTACCGTTTACATTGAAGAAAAAGGAACTAAACTCTTAAAACAAGGCAACTTCAAAGCTTTGGAAAGAGACCGCAGATTGGGTGGTCTATTCTCGTTCGTTAAAACTCCTTCTAAAGCAGAATCGAAGAGTAATACTATCAGTAAATTGCGTGTAGAATATGAACTTGGAGAGTATCAAAAAGCAAGAATAGAAATTATCAAAGATATGTTGGCGTTAGAAAAAACGCTGATAGACAAATACAATAGCTTGGACACCGACAACTTCAACAAAATGCTTAATGGTTGGCTGGAACTCAAAAATAAGGCAAACAAAGCAAGTTTGGAGGAAGCAAATAAAGCAAGGTTTCAGAACGACGTAGACCTCCTTATTGCCGTACGGAATGCCTTTTCGCACAACCAATACCCAATGCGCAATAGAATAGCATTCGCAAACATTAACCCATTCAGCCTTTCTTCTGCTAATACTTCTGAAGAAAAGGGACTTAATATTGCCAATCAGCTGAAGGATAAAACCCACAAAACGATAGAAAAAATAATAGAAATAGAAAAGCCAATAGAAACTAAAGAATAAGATTATGGACTATACATCAATATTACAAGATATGATTATTGCTTTAATTACTTCCTTATTTAGCTCGGCAACTATCATATTTGCAGGCTACCGAACGTATCTCAATGCTATCAAGAAGCTACGTGAAGAGAGTATTGAGAACATTAAACGTGCGCACTATGAAGCTATACTGAAGGCGCACCAAAGCATTTATAAATTGCTTAGGTTTACCACAGACACAGAAAATGACGACTGCATACTGGTGTGGGAACAGCCTAAGGATGGCGGAGAGAAAACTTATTACTTCAGACAAGCCAATATACGCCAATTCTTCAAAGAGCTAACCGAAGAGGTATACAACAAAGGCAATGGCATCTATCTATCAAAAGAGGTTATGTCGCTGATATTTAAATATAGAACCCTTGTTCATAAACTTTTGCTTGCTGAAAAGAACAACCCTGATGAGAAGATAATGATACATAATCGAGAGATTGTAAAGGAAATGATAGAAATTAACCAGAGCCTCTCAATACAAATCAGAAAAGATATAGATTTACAACAACGAAATTTATATAACCATAATAAGAAAGGAAAAAAATACTGGTGGAAAAGAAAGAAACAAAACATATAAAAATCAGACAGTTAGGTTAGGTGCGTTGCATCTGCCTGCTGTTTGCAAGGTAAAAACAACCATAATTAAAAATTTTTATTTGTTTAACTGTTGCATCTGCCTGCTGTTTGCAAGGTAAAAACAACATACCAACACCTGAATCTTCCAAAAATTTGTTGCATCTGCCTTCTGTTTGAAAGGTAAAAACAACTTGCATCTTAACCACAACGAAAGGTTTTAAGTTGCATCTGCCTTCTGTTTGAAAGGTAAAAACAACCGTGCTTTTATTTATTAGATACTCACAGCTGTTGCATCTGCCTGCTGTTTGCAAGGTAAAAACAACCCGATAACAGCTTTTTAAGCAAGGCTTTCAGTTGCATCTGCCTGCTGTTTGCAAGGTAAAAACAACTTTAGCAAGTTTATATTTTTCTTTTCCCATGTTGCATCTGCCTGCTGTTTGCAAGGCATAAACAACTTATTAACAAGTAAGTGTACAAAATGTGGTGGGTAAAAATAAATTGGGAAACATGCCTTTTAAGGAGAGAAAAAGGCAAGAAAAGTGGAAATAGTTTTCACAAGCAAAACTGTTGATAATTATTTCGTTATCAGTTTATTGTGAAATCTGTTTTTTCATGAGAAAGTACAGAATATACATAATACAAAAGAGGGTGTGTCAAAATTGATACATCCTCTTTTTTACTCTCCCTTTACCTTG
>ERZ773197.2129-NODE-2129-length-12883-cov-28.302074_pt1 | contig 12883 bp, 10 predicted proteins | sample MGYA00580999_ERZ773197 | MGnify/ENA primary metagenome ERZ773197 (study PRJEB29015, sample SAMEA2738166) | human oral metagenome | biome: human oral; feature: human-associated habitat; material: saliva | place: China | collected 2185 ...
TTTCAAATGAAAATCAAGAAGAACAAGACCTCAATCCATATCAGGACCTGCAGACCCTTGCCCGTCGTATGGACCATTTCCTTGGCTTGTCCTATAAGGAAGATACCATTGAAACAGGTCTGGATCGCTTGAACTTTCCTGAGTTCCCATTTAAGAAAAAGAAACTCGAAGACTACAACGAGAAAATCATGGAACTATCCAAGGATCGTGCCTCCCTTCGTAAAAAATGGCAGGAATCTCTCATCGTTGCTGACAAGATTGAGATTGTCAATGAAGTTGCGACCGACAGTAAACGAATTCCTCTGCTTGCCCTAGCGGATGCTGAAAAGTGGCTTCGCTATGCTTTTATGGTATTTGCCATTAGTCTCCTGACCTATGTCTTTAGACTAACCTTCTTTACCTTGCCATGGCTGACAGCTCTTTGTGTCCTCTTTCTAGCTATCACAGCCTTTCGTTATTATAACTACAAGAGTCCTTATAAACGCTTGCGCCAAATCGGTGAAGCTATTCGCAAGGTCATGGTGACTGCAGGGCATTTGTCTGATGACCAATCGCGCGTGCAGGTCGATGAGGACAAGGAAAGCTTTAACGTCTTTGCCTATCTAAAAGGTGGCAGTATGCGAGACAAGGAGCTCTTTTCGAAGGTTTTAGGAGAATTCTTTGCGCCAGTAGACAATCAACGCTACCTCTTAGTAGCTCAAAAAGCACCAGCCGGCCAATCCAAGTATTTCGTAGTTCCTAGTCTCTTTGAAAAACGCAAGGAAGATGCCCAGCTCTTCCAAAATACCGTCGCACCACATATAGGCAACTACCAACTCGTCTACACCCGCAACGAAGCAGGCCGAAAAATCCTGCTCGAAGCCAGACTCAAATCCCTAGCCAACAAAAACGACCGGATTATCACTAAGAAAAAGGTCAAAAGTGCTCTAAAATAGAAGGAAGTGAGCGTTTTCTACTAGGAATATGATATAATAATAGGGAGAATTTTGTCCCTGAAGGAGAAATACAGATGCAGGTAAAACCAGAACTGGAAATAGAAAAACAACTGATAAACCAGCTGGTAACTGGTGAAAGCCAATGGACTTATAGAGAAGACCTAAAAACAGAAGAACAACTATGGGACAATTTCTTTGAGAAACTAGCCCAAAATAACGTTGCTCTGCTGGCAGACCATCCCTTGACTGATCAGGAAAAACGCCAGATTCAGAACCAACTCAACTTTGTCAGCTACTATGATGCGGCTAAGTGGTTGGTCGGTGAAAATGGCATTGCCAAAGTAGAGGTTCAAAGAGAAGATGCTAGCTTAGGTACCATCCGTTTGTCAGTCATTTGGCGTGACAATATAGCAGCAGGAAAGTCTAGCTACGAGGTTGTCAATCAAGTCAAAAGAGAAAAAGTAAATCCTATGGACCAAGACCGTAGACTGGATGTTACTCTTCTCATCAATGGATTGCCTATGATTCAAATCGAGCTCAAGAGTTCCCAAGCAGCCTTCATCGATGCCTTTCATCAGATAAAAAAATATGACCGTGAAGGGAAATTCCGTGGTATCTACTCTAGTTTGCAGATGTTTGTTGTGACTAACAAGGTCGATACTCGCTATATCGCTGCAGCTCGTGAAAATAAACTCAACAAGCAATTTCTGACCAAGTGGGTGGATAAGGACAATCACCCTGTGACAAATCTGACCAGTTTTGCCCACGAAGTCCTTTCCATCCCTCGTGCCCATCAGATGGTCATGCAGTATTCTGTCATTGATGATAGCAAGAAATCTCTCATACTCTTGCGTCCCTATCAGATCCATGCTATCGAAGCAGTGCAGGAAGCCTCTCGCCAGCAAGCATCAGGCTATGTTTGGCATACGACAGGTTCGGGGAAGACCTTGACCTCTTATAAGGTGGCGAGGAATCTCCTTCAAATTCCATCCATCCAAAAGACTATTTTTGTTGTTGACCGCAGGGACTTGGACCAACAGACCACATCATCCTTCCTATCTTATGCGACCAATGACGTCATCGATATCGATGAAACGGATAATACCCATGATTTGGTCAAGCGCTTAGGAAGTAATGATAAGCGTGTCGTGGTGACCACTATCCAGAAAATCACCACCATGATGCGCAAGTTTGACCAAGGTCTTTACCAACGAGATGCGGACAAAATCAAGGGACTCCGAGTGGCCTTTGTCGTGGATGAATGCCACCGTGCCGTGACACCACAAACACAAAAAGACATTAAAGCCTTTTTCCCTCAGTCCCTCTGGTATGGATTTACAGGCACGCCTATCTTTAAGGAAAATAAACGCCAGCAGGTCGGTGACTTAGCTCAAACCACCCAGCAACAGTATGGAGACCGCCTCCATGAGTATACAGTCAAGGAAGCCATCCATGACGGAGCTGTCTTAGGTTTTAAAGTAGACTATCGCAACACCCTCATCACAGACCAGGCTGAAAATGACATACCAGATACCGTCTACGAGAATGAGGAGCACATGCTGGAAGTCTTGGACGCCATTATCAATAAATCACGCCAACAACTAGGCTTCCAAAAAGGAGTCGGCAATACCTACAATGCCATCCTAACAGTCAAGTCCATCCCTCAAGCCCAAGCCTACTATGACCTCCTCAAAAAAGTCAAGGCTGGACAGACACGAGTCAAGGTATCTGAGAGAGTCAAGATGGTCCTTCCAGACTTTCCAAAGGCGACCATCACCTACTCCGTTACGGAGAATGAAGAAGACTCAAGAGCCAACCAAGACCACATGAAGCAGGTCTTAGAGGACTATAACCAAGAGTTTGATACTCACTTTACCATGGCGGACCTTCGTGGCTTTAATACGGATGTCAATAACCGCCTTGCCCGTAAGCAAGACAAGTATCTCTATCGCAATGAGCAGTTGGACTTGGTTATCGTGGTCAATCGTCTTTTAACAGGATTTGATGCACCTTGTCTATCGACCCTCTTTATCGACAGAAAGCCCATGCAACCGCAGGATTTGATCCAGGCCTTTAGTCGAACCAATCGGATCTTTGATTCTAGTAAGACCTATGGTCATATCATCACCTTTCAAAAACCCCTAGCCTTTAAGGAAGCAGTGGATAATGCCCTCAAACTCTACTCAAATGGTGGAGAAAATGAGGTTCTAGCACCGAGCTGGGAAGAGGAAAAGAGAAACTTTTTGAGAAGTTGCAGTGATTTCCAAAATCTCATTACAGATGATCCCGTCGAAGGACTCCAACTCGAACAAATCTCTACGCCACAGTTGAGAAAAATCGCCAAAGCCTATCAAGGATTTGATAAATATCTAGCCTCTATCCGAGTGTATAAGGAGTATGATGAGGACGAAATCTATGCCCAGACAGGACTAAGCGCAGAAGAATTGGAAAACTATCTAGGTTTTTATCAAAATATCCTTGCAGAATTAAAAAGCCGAAGAGATGATGGTGATGAGGATGGGGAACCGCTTGATATCCACTATGAACTAGAGTCTATCCAAGTAGATGAGATTAACTACGCCTATATCCTGACATTGATCCAAAGCCTGCTCGATCAAGAGCAGAGTCCGGAAAAGAGTCTTAGCGCACAGGATAGAGAAGCGGTGGATACTTATATCCAAAGTCTGGAGAAGACCAATCCAAATCTGGCACAGATCATCTCAGAGCTTTGGCAAGAAGTACAGGCAAATCCTGACCGCTACAGAGGTCAATCCATTGCTAATATCCTTGACCAGATGATTGAAGCGGTCATCCATCAGCATATCCAAGACTTTAGTAAGACCTGGTATGTCGGTGAAGACGAACTTCGATACTATGTCAATCACTACCGCAAGGGAGCTAAAAAACAACTAGGAGAAAGCCAACTGACCAAGAGTCAGCGCTACAAGGACTATAAAGTTGAGGTGGCAGATGCCCTCAACCCACTTCTTTATAAAAAACAAATCAAAGAAGCCTATACCCAACTGATCGAAGAGGTGATTGAGCCGTTGAGGGTTGGAAGATAGAAAATTAGGAGGAAAAATGGCAGATACAATATTAATTTTAGGAAATGGCTTTGATTTGTCCATGGGACGAAAAACGAGTTATAGAGATTTCATAGAATTTGCTAATAATTTATTTTTAGAAAGAATAGATCATTTGCAGTCATTTCTTAACAGTAATAATATTGATATTGAAAAATATAAAGATAATTTATACCTTAGGTTTATAAATGAGAATAGGTCTACTCTTGGAGAGAATTGGTCAAATCTAGAAATAATGATTTCAAATCTCGCTGAAGCGATTGAATATTTTAAGTAAGATCCGGATATTTTATACTCCAAAGGAAAAGATTATTTGAAGGTAATTTATACTAAAGAATTTCGTGAATTTTTGCTACATCAGGAAAATTTCACATCGAAGTTTTTTATTTCTGAAATATTTAATGAATTTTTTAATGTCTTGGAGTGGAATAAATTAGAAAGAAAGGTAGCTTTATCAAAATTAAATGAGAAATTTATTTATCATCTAGAGTTGTTAACAGATTTATTAGAAGTTTATCTTTCATATAGAGACTACCTAGATTTTGAAATTGAAAAAATAGCTCCAGTAGAAACTGCACTAGATGCAATCAATATTATTTCAGAGTCTAGTGTAATTAGTTTTAATTATACCCATACTCCATATGAACTTTTCAAAATTCCTATAGAAAATACTCATTATATTCACGGGGAAATTGATTTAAATAGAAGTAAATCAGCAGTAAATACAATGGTTTTTGGTATAGAAGATAAGGGGAATGATGTCAACTCTGATTTAATACCTTATCAAAAGTATTATCAAAGAATTGTAAAAGAAACTGGTAGTGAATATTTAGACTTTCTTAAGCCTAGACATACGAATGATTTATACGGTGGATTTAAGAAAAAAAATATTATTGTGTTTGGACACTCGGTTGATCCACTTGATAAAGAGATATTTGAAAAATGTTTTGAAATAGCTGATTTAAAAAGATATAATTATCGATTTATTTTTACTTATTATAACGAGTCTGCTAAACGCTCTATCGTTAAGAATTTAGCTATAATTCTAGGAAAAGATAAACTTGTTGAATTAACCGGAAATAAAAATGTTGTGTTTATTAAAAGCGATGATGTTGATGGGATGAGAGAAGTTCTTTTGGATTAAATAATCTTTGGATAGTATGTAACTTACAATAATATTATTAATACTTGATACTTAAGGGAAATAACAATAGATGAATTTTATAATTACATTTCTTAATTCTCAGTTTATTAGTTCCATGATAGGGGCTTTACTAGGTGCTGGTGTAGCGGTGTATGTTGCAAAGCTTCAAAACAAGCAACAACTTAAACAGCTACAAGATGAACATAAGTTACAACGGGAATTTTTTGAAAAACAAGAAGAGAACGAAAGAGAACGTATTTTCTTACAATATACAATTGAGCGAGCAGAACGTTCATATGAGATATTGAGCGATTTAAGAATTGCTAAAAATTTATTTGCAGATGCAATATTTGAATTCGTAAAGATGATCCCTAAAGAAGTAGAATCAGATGAAGATATTGAGTTTGAAAAATTTTTTCCTTTATTATATTCAGATTATTTGCTTCCTAAATATAATTCAATTATAAAATTAAGAGATTTATTATTGCTAACTCTGGTTATACAAGATGATATCGAATTATCTAGGTTAAAAGAAGAGGTTCGTAAGGAAGTTGCAATATTTGTAGACTATCACAAAAAAATAAATCGAGTGAAGAATTTTGAAGATTATAAAAAAGTAGCTGAAGATTTTATGAAAAAATCTCAACTAACTGAAAAATGTGATGAGTTAAGGACTTATTTAACAAAGTATATAACCGAAACTACATTTAGGTTAGTTTCTCCAGAGAAAATGGCTGAGAAAATTTTAAAGCAAAAATATGGAGAAGCCGATTTGAAATTTAAAGTTATTAGGGATGATGACAAAGGATGATGCAGATTTGATAACTGTAAAAAGCAAATTTCTGGACGTAAATAGAAGGAGAGTATATGTCGACTCGAAAAGAAAAAATACCGATAGTAAGATTTAGAGCATTTTCAGAACCTTGGTTTCAAAATCAACTGTCAGAAGTTGCAGAATTCTCAAAGGGGAGAGGATACTCTAAGAAAGCTATACAACCTCAGGGAACTCCAATCATTTTGTATGGTCGTCTTTATACAAAGTATGAGTCTGTAATTAGCAATATTGATACCTATGCTAACATGGAGAAGAATTCAGTTATAAGTGAAGGAGGAGAGGTAATTATTCCAGCTTCTGGAGAAAGTGCAGCTGAGATTTCTAGAGCATCATGTGTTACTGATGGAGGGGTGATTTTGGGAGGAGATATAAATATTGTAAAACCTCATGAGAATTTAGATCCTTCATTTATTGCAATCACACTATCAAATGGTTCACAACAGAGAGAATTATCTAAACGTGCACAAGGTAAATCAGTTGTTCATTTACATAATTCTGACTTGAAGGCGGTTAAGTTATTTTATCCCTCATATGAAGAACAATCCGCCATCGGCTCCCTCTTCCGCACCCTCGACGACCTTCTAGCTAGCTACAAGGACAATCTTGCCAACTACCAATCTCTCAAGGTGACTATGCTCTCTAAGATGTTTCCTAAAGCTGGAGAGACTGTTCCTAAGATTCGTTTGGATGGATTTGAAGGTGAGTGGGAATGCGTAAAGATGGCAGATATTTTCCAAATAATAGATGGAGATAGAGGTAAAAGTTATCCAGGAGAAAGTGACTTCTCTAGTTTTGGGCATACCTTATTCTTGGACACTAGGAATGTAAAAAAGACAGGATTAGATTTTAGTACAACAAAATTTATTTCAGAAGAGAAAGATAAAGAATTAAGAAACGGTAAGTTAATCTCAGGAGACTTTATTCTAACTAGTAGAGGGACCCTTGGAAATGTAGCATATTATGATGAAAATATCCAAAAAAGATATAGTTCCGTTAGGATAAATTCAGCTATGCTGATTTTAAGACCTTTACTAGGTGATAAAATAGATCCAGAATATATTTTAGCTGTTTTACGCGGAAACTTGATTAGTAATTTTATGAAAGTAAATCAAGTTGGCTATGCACAACCTCATATTACAAAAAAAGAGTTTTCTAAGATTAAAGTATTAGTACCTTCTAATATTCAAGAACAACAAGCCATCGGCTCATATTTCTCAAACCTCGATAACCTCATCAACTCTCACCAAGAAAAAATTACTCAGTTAGAAATACTCAAAAAGAAACTCTTGCAGGATATGTTTATTTAAGGAGGAATCATGTATAGTTCTATTAAAGAATTAATTGAAAATTTAGAATCCGAAAAGAAAAGACTTCAAGATATCTTTAGTCAATTATCTGATTATGAAAAAGAATCATATAAGACTAGCTACCAGAAAGTAGATGATTGGTTTTCTACCCTTATTGATTTGGTTAATAACGAACTAAATGATGAGTTTTTATTTGGTGATGTAACCGAAAAGTATAAAAAACTACGTGATAATTGGTTAGGAAATATATTTAGTTTTTATGGCAATGATGTTTATACGTATGAAACAAATTTACCTCAAATTTTAGAAGATTTTAAAGCAATTAAACTTTTCTCTTTTATTTCGAAAGTGGATTCTACAACTGTTATTATAGGAGCTAACGGAGCGGGGAAATCAAGTCTTATTAATGAGTTAAGGAAGAATAGTATAGATGAGATGTATGTTTTACCTGCGCAGAAACTACTGTATTTTATGTTAAATATTCAAGAACGTAATAATGTTACTAAAGAAAAATATATATCTGAGTCTAAACAAGTAGATATTAAAATTGACACAATTGATTTATATCCATTCCAAATTGAAAATAGTATTTCAAACACCTTTACTAAATTAATAACATTGTTGGTAAAAGACTACACAAACATAGTTACTCGTAGATCAAGAAAAGAAAAAAATTTACCTTTAACTTTATGGGATAGAGTAGAGCATATATGGAATCAAATTTTCCCAGAAATAATATTTGAGCTTGAACCTGATGATAGAGTTATTAAAGTTGAAAAAAATGGTTCTAAATATAGTATAAATGGTCTTAGTGATGGAGAACGTTGTATATTGTTTTATATTGGAAATGTTCTTTTAGCTCCAGAAAATAGCTATATTATCGTTGACGAACCAGAAACATTTCTAAATGCTGCCGTCTATAATGAATTATGGGATTTGCTAATATCGGAACGACCTGATTGTCAATTTATTTTTGCTTCGCATAATATGGATTTTGTCCAATCAAGAACAAATGCTACTTATATATGGTGTAAGAAATTTGAAGCACCTTACAACTTGGAATACCAGAAATTAGATGATTCTCTAAATTTACCTTTGAAATTATTAACCGAAGTATCAGGTACAAAGAAACCAATACTATTTTGCGAAGGAACTAAAACTAGCATTGACTATCAGATTTATTCTAAACTATTCAGTGAATTTTGTTTTGTAAAACCAGTTCAAGGGCATAAACAAGTTATTCAATACACAAAAGCTTATAATAAATTAAAGAAATCACATGGTAATGAAGCTTATGGCATTATTGATTATGACTGGATGGATAAGGCAAGAATTCAAAATTATAAAAAGAAAAATATTTTTGTGCTCCCTTTTAATGAGATAGAGATGTTTTTGATAGATGAAGAAATAGTGAATTATGTTTTATCTGATGATGAGGAGGATAAAAAACAAAAAATTAAAAAACTTCGAGACACTGTTATTAGTTTGTGTATAACAAATAAAGATAAAATAATAAGTATCGCTTTGAAAAAGAAACTTGATGAATTTATGGAAGGGAATTTGATAGAAACAAGAGAACCAACCGAGGATGAAGCACGGACATTTTTAGAAAATTTATCAGAAAAATTTGATATAACTGTAACATTAGAAAATATAACTAAAATTGTGGAAGATAGCATAGCTTCTTCAGATTTTTCGACAATTTTAAAGATTTGTAACTTGAAAAATGAAATAATTGGTTCCAAAGAAATTAAAGAAATAGTTTCTAACTTAAAAGAAAAATCTTTAAGTAGTATTGCATTGGATAATGATTTACAGAAAAAATTACGACAAAAATATTTTGAAGAATTAGAAATGAAACTATTGAAGCAATAGATAGATTTTTGAATTTATAAAAAAGAAAGAAACATTATGGAAACAACACAAACGTCCCAGTCGCTCTACCAAGCTCTGTGGAACTCAGCGGATGTTCTCCGCTCTAAGATGGATGCCAATGACTACAAGTCCTATCTTTTGGGTATGGTCTTTTATAAGTACCTGTCAGATAAGATGCTCTTTTTCGTGGCGGAGACTATGGAGGAGGGGAGTGAGAATCTAGAGGCTGCCCTTGAGGTCTATCGTAACTACTATGAGGATGCGGATACCCACGAGAATCTTCTTGCAGTGATGAAGGACGAACTCAACTATAGTATCAAGCCTGAGTTGACCTTTACGTCTCTTGTAGCACGTGTCAATGAGGGGACTTTCCAGTTGGAAGACTTGGCTCAGGGGTTTCGAGATATTGAGCAGAGTGACGAACTCTATGAAAATCTCTTTGAAGATATTGACCTCTATTCCAAAAAGCTAGGGGCGACTCCGCAAAAGCAAAACCAAACGGTGGCGGCGGTCATGAAGGAGTTGGCTGTGCTAGATGTGGCTGGTCATGCTGGTGATATGCTGGGCGATGCTTATGAGTATCTGATTGGTCAGTTTGCGACTGACTCGGGTAAGAAGGCTGGTGAGTTCTATACGCCTCAGCCTGTTGCCAAACTTATGACTCAGATTGCCTTTTTGGGACGTGAGAACCAGCTAGGTTTTACCATCTATGATGCGACTATGGGCTCTGGCTCTCTCTTGCTCAATGCCAAGAAATACTCTCATAAACCGCAGACAGTGGTCTACTTTGGTCAGGAACTCAATACCTCGACCTATAACTTGGCTCGGATGAACATGATTCTACACGGTGTTCCTGTTGAGAATCAATTTCTCCACAATGCCGATACACTAGATGAAGACTGGCCGACTCAAGAACCGACTAACTTTGATGGTGTTCTCATGAACCCTCCATACTCTGCCAAGTGGTCAGCAAGCTCTGGCTTTATGGCTGATCCTCGTTTCTCTCCATTTGGGAAACTAGCTCCCCAGTCTAAGGCTGACTTTGCCTTTCTTTTGCATGGTTACTACCATCTCAAGCAGGATAATGGAGTTATGGCTATCGTTCTTCCCCACGGTGTCCTTTTCCGTGGCAATGCAGAAGGAACCATTCGTAAGGCCTTGCTAGAAGAAGGGGCAATTGACACGGTTATCGGTCTACCTGCTAATATCTTCTTTAACACCAGCATTCCGAGCACAGTCATCATTCTCAAAAAGAACCGTACCAACCGTGATGTCTACTTTATCGATGCTTCTAAGGAGTTTGATAAGGGGAAAAATCAGAATATCATGACAGATACTCATATCGAAAAGATTCTGGAAGCCTACAAGTCACGTGAGGAAATTGACAAGTTTGCCCATCTGGCTAGCTATGAGGAAATTGTCGAAAATGACTATAACCTCAATATCCCTCGCTACGTAGATACCTTTGAGGAAGAAGAAGTCGAACCACTGACAGACATCGTTGGCAAGATTAACACGACAAATCAAGCAATCCAAAACCAAACCGCTTCCCTACTCGAAATGCTCGGTCAACTACACGGAACCACACCAGAAGCCGATGCTGAACTCAAAAAGTTTTTGCAAGAGTTTGAAGGGTGATGGGAGTAATTGATTCGCTCATATTTTAAGATAAAACTTTATCTAGGCTGATATAGTTGCTATTTTCTAACATTAGCGAGGAGAGGCTTTCTTCAAGCACGATAGAACAGAGAACTGTGAAATTGTATAAGGAGCTTAAAGATTTAATATGGTAGAATAGAGTGTATAGATTTTACTTAAAGCTTTGTTTAGAAAGGAAAACAATGACACCGACTTATGAAATTGATAATCCCAACCTCTCTTATCAGACCAAGTTAGACTTATGGGAAACGGGATTTGGTTTACAAAAGGTAGATGATTTAGAGCCGTCGCCGTATATGAGAGAACTAGCAGAGCAAAATTCTCAAGGAAAGTTGACTTATCAAGAAGTTTATGATCAAGTAACGGTTTATCACCAAGAGACGGATGATAGCACAAGAGAAGCAGACCTTGTTGCCATGAGAATTGTGGAACTCTTGTCCTCTAATGCCTTTAAATTTGCTCCAACAACATTGAAATTGATTCATAGAGAGCTTTTCTTTGGCCTCCTGCCACATGGCATTCCCTTGGGAGAATACCGCTCTTATAACATTACAAAAAGTGAGGCTGTTTTAAATGGAGACAGTGTCATATATGATGATTTTCGCACGGTAGCAGATAGTTTGACCTATGATTTTCAGCAGGAAAGTCAATTTGACTATCAAGGAAAATCCGAGATTGAGGTAGTGAAGCATATCAAGACTTTTATTTCAGGTATTTGGCAAATTCATCCTTTTGGAGAAGGAAATACTCGAACCATAACAGTATTTTTGATTAAGTACCTTAGAACTATGGGATTTCAAGTAGACAACAAACCCTTCCAAGAAAATGCAAAGTATTTTCGAGATGCTCTTGTTCTTGATAATGCAAAGCTATTCCAGAAAAAAACAGAATATCTGGAACGATTTTTTGAAAATCTCTTATTAGCTGGCCAACATGATTTAGAAATAGACTAAGAGATGAACGGTTTATTGTGCATTTTGAGTTAGAAATTATTCCCTCTTTTGAAAATGGGAATGGTCGTATGGGGCGAATGGGTTAGAGTCTTATCTTGTAGAGCATTACCAGATAATAAATGCAGCAACCATTCGTCGCTATCTCCAACTATTTGTAAATCAAGGTTTATTAGAAAAATCAGGAACTACAAAAAACACTATTTATTCGCTCATATTCCGCTCATAATTCGCTCATTTTTAAGATATAACTTTGTTTCCATATTTCCGGGGAACTAGTAGAAAGTAAGGAGAAATATGGAAAATAACAACCAACGTGCCCTTTGTCAGCGACTATGGGCGGAAAATAAATACCTTGTTTTGAGCCATTCCAGCAATATTTACAATGAGATTCGCCAGTATCTCAAGAATGAAGAGGTGGAGCTTAGTATGGTTCAAGAAATGATTGACCGTGCCTGTCAAATCCCAGAACACAGGGGTCAGGTTTGCAATGCTTTTCAGCATATTTGGGGCTATTTTAAAAAGAAAGCGACAGAAGCTGAGAGAAAAGACTACATGCTCTTGCTGGATCGGTATCGCTTTGGTCAGGCTTCTCAGGAAGACTTGATTGCTAAGACTAGAGAGTTGCTTGATCGCTATCCCAATATCTATTTGCAACATTCGACTTTATTGAAAGGAGACTCCCATGAGACTTTGGCATGAGGCTTTGATTTCACAGCTTCCTCGTCCTCAACTTTTGGGGCAGCATCGAGAGTGTTGCGCTCTACGTGGCAATGGCTGGGGCAGAAAGCATGCGACGGTTGACTATGTTTTTACTCACTCGCCCTATCGTCTCTATGCCTATCATGACTTGATCATGGAGGAAATGACTGACCGTGGCTACAATGTCAGTCCAGAATGGTTGGATAAGAACCACCGTGGCAAGACTTGTTCCCCTTATGAAGATTTAGCAGAGGAAAAGTTGACTAGTCCTATATACAGCGAACATGACGATGCCTACTATGAGGAGTGTCTGGCAAATCTCCGAGATAAGGGGATCAACCTATAGTCTTTTCTAATAACAAGCCATAGTCACTTATAAGAATTACTAATAAC
>ERZ773197.2130-NODE-2130-length-12882-cov-17.137366_pt1 | contig 12882 bp, 10 predicted proteins | sample MGYA00580999_ERZ773197 | MGnify/ENA primary metagenome ERZ773197 (study PRJEB29015, sample SAMEA2738166) | human oral metagenome | biome: human oral; feature: human-associated habitat; material: saliva | place: China | collected 2185 ...
GAATAGAGGTAGACCCCTTGTTGAGAGGTGACCTTTGCATCCTTAAAGTCATCTAGACTAGTCGCATTTGCATAGTTCCCATCTTTGCGCACCAGCATGACCGGCTCACTGGTATAGTAGCTATTAGAGAAAGCAACCTCTTTCTTGCGTTCAGCAGTAGGACTCATTCCAGCGATGATCATATCGATTTTACCAGAGGTGAGGGCGGGAATTAATCCGTTCCAAGATGTTTTTACGATCAGCGGTTTTTTACCTAGTCCCTCAGCAACCTTTTTGGCGATTTGGACATCGTATCCGTTGGCATATTGGTTAGTGCCATCAATCTTCACGGCTCCATTTGCATCATCCTCTTGGGTCCAGTTGAAAGGAGCGTAGGCGGCTTCCATCCCGATCCGGAGATATTCGTCTGCTTTTACAATATGGCTCATTCCCAGGCATAAAAGTAGTCCTGTAAAGAGAGCATAAATTGTTTTTTTCATGTAGTCTCCTCTTCCTATATAAATAGTATCATCTTATTGTACAGGAAATTGGCCTACTTTTCAAACCTGATAGCCTTTTCATGAAAAAATGCTATAATATACCAAAGGAGTATAGGAAAATGAAAAAAATTCTGTATGTTCTATTTGCAGTGATGACCTGTCTATTTGTAACGGGTCTTGTCAAGGCGGATGGTCCTTCCTATGAGATTCAGTCTTATCGGGGGACTTTAATCTTGGAAACTTGGGACGATGCTACTTATGAGGAAGAATTGGTCTATCATTTTACAACTTCCTATAATGGCCAATATGTCACCTTGGGATCAGCGGGTAAAATGCCTCAAGGTTTTGAAATAGTAACTCCTCCCCTGGTGGAAGTAGAAGGCAGAACCTTGTCACAAGAACCAGAAGTTCAAAATTTAGGTGATGGTTATCAGGTTAAGATTTACAATGGCGGAAGCGCAGGGGATACTGTTAAGGTTAAGGTTACCTGGCAGTTAAAAAACCTGATCTATGTTCATCGGGATATCTTGTTATTGAACTGGAAGCCGATCAGTGATGGGGATCAGGGGGTCAAAAAAGTAGAGTTACAGATTATCCCGAAATTTGCCACGGCTACCTCGAAAGCGGAACTGCATATCCATACGGCTTATATGGGAGCCGAGCCAACTGTCCAGAAAGAAGAAGCAAACTATAAGGCTGTTCTACATCATCTGAAACGAAAAGAAGGTGTTGAAATTTATGCTTACTGGTTGAAATCGGATGTAGCTTCCTTTGGGGAGTCAGATAGGGATACAGGCTTGATGGAGGAGGCCAACTATCATCGGACGGAAGCTGGAATTGTTCAAAAACGGACCTGGATTCGCCTATTTATAAAGGTCCTACTTCCAATCCTTGTTCTGCTCTTCCTTCTTCTTGCTATTTATTATCGTCATCGTTTCATGAAATCTGTTACTTCTACCAAGGTTTTTCCGAAAAATAGTCGCTTGTATGAGATTCCAAATAACGTTGCGCCTCTACTAATGGCTTCAATAGTTTATTCTACAGAGCTAGATGAAATCTCTCCAACCAAAAAACACGCTCGGGGAGCCTTTAAATTTGATCAGTTGGTGCAAGCTACCTTACTTGATTTGATTGATCGAAAAAATATCATCTGTGAGCAATACGACACTCATACAGTTTTAACGATTCAAAATGAAGATACATTGGATGAATTTGAGCGAGAGTTTCTTAGACTTGCATTCGGTTCTCAAAAATATTGTAGAACAGATGACTTGTTTTCAGATTATGAAATTTCAGATTCTCTCTATAAATATGCCTCTAAGAAAGATCAAGATGAGATTCGTGAGCGAGGAAAACAAGCGCAAAATCGGATTGATGCAGCGATTTCTCGTGTCTCTCAAGCTGTTCAGCAGAAGATCCAAACATTTACCCTTCCTTCTTATTATCGTCCCTTAGAGGCTGGGGAGGAAAGTGCAGGACGTAAAAGTCTCTTCTTTGGATGGGCTGCATGGAGCATTGCCTTGGTAGCTGGTTTAGTAGCTTATTTTGTCTTAAACTGGCTCTCTATCTTTTGCGTGATGTATGTGTTGGTGATGTGGATCCTTCCGGCAACCTTCCAAGGGAAGTTCATCCTCTATCAACGGGATGGGGTCCCAACAGAGCTCGGAGCTGAGCAACGCTATTATTGGGATAGCTTCCGTAATATGTTGCGGGATATCGCTCATTTGGAAGAAGCAGAAATTCAATCGCTGGTTTTATGGAATCGCTTATTAGTCTATGCTACTCTGTTTGGTTTTGCAGATCAAGTAAGCAAAGTGATGAAGCTTCGTCAAATCCACTTAGAGAACCCAAGTATGGATGCCTATGTCTACACTCCGTTTCGTAGTAATCTAATCCATTCCAGCCGTCTCTTATCTAATTATGGAACGACCGCTACAACCGCTAGTCATTTTACAGTATCTTCAGGCGGTAGTTCTGGGGGTGGTTTCTCTGGAGGCGGTGGAGGCGGTGGCTTCGGTGCTTTTTAGAGTGACAAATGTGCCGTCTAGCCACTGTTGTGTTTACAATTTCATAGGAGGCTGGGACAAAAGTCCTAGCCTCTCAATTGTCTTTGGATTGTCGAGCAAGACGCAGTGGTTGAGTGGGCTCTACTACGCTGATTTTATCAGCTTTTACAGCCCTACTCAACTGTGCGGAGGTGGGACGACGAAATCGAATTCGAACGAATTACCGATTTCTGTCCCACTCTCTTTTAGTCTGTGCATCCTTGCAAGCGCATCTGGTTCTATGGCTAGAAATGTGTTATAATATAGCAAATGTAAGTTTAGGAGAAAAAGATGTTTATCATTGAACTGATAAAAGCGATTCTTTTTGGAATTGTTGAAGGAGTCACAGAGTGGCTTCCAATCTCAAGTACAGGTCATTTGATTTTGATTCAAGACTTTATCCAGTTTAAGGATCAAAACCCTGCCTTTATGGAGATGTTTAATGTCGTTATTCAGCTAGGTGCCATTATGGCTGTCGTTGTGATTTACTTCGACAAGCTTTATCCATTTAAGCCTGGAAAATCGAAAAAAGAGGTAAGACGAACTTGGCAATTGTGGGCCAAGGTTGCTGTGGCGACTCTACCGTTGCTCTTTGTCTTTAAATTGGATGATTGGTTTGAAGCTCATTTTCATAACTCTTTTTCTGTAGCCATCATGCTGATTACCTATGGTTGGGCCTTTATTTACCTTGAAAAACGGGAGCAAGTAGAGCCGGAAGTGACGGAATTACACAAGTTGCCTTATAAGACAGCTCTCTATATTGGATTGTTCCAAGTCTTGTCGCTTTTCCCAGGAACCAGTCGGTCAGGTGCAACAATTGTAGGTGGTTTGGTCAATGGAGTTAGTCGCTCAGTTGTGACAGAATTCACCTTTTATCTGGGGATTCCTGCCATGTTTGGGGCTAGTCTATTAAAGGTCGCTAAGTTTGTCTTGGGAGGAAATGCTTTAAGCTTCAGCCAGGGAACAATCCTTTTAGTTGCTATGGCGGTAGCCTTCGGTGTTAGTATGGTAGCGATTCGCTTCTTGACAGACTATGTCAAAACTCATGACTTCACAGTCTTTGGGAAATATCGGATTGTTCTGGGAGCGATTTTGCTCGTCTACGCAGTGATTAAAATCTTTATCTAATAATGAAATTGGAGTGCTTCTTCCTTTTCTTCAAACTGCTATGTTTGCGGGTGAGGAAGTGCTCTTTTGTTTAAGTCTTGTTTCCTATCTAAGGAGGGGGTCATGTTTTGAAAAATATGTCCCTTTTTAGTATAATAGAAAGACTAATAGTATGAGGTGCAGTCATGAAGATGAAGCAAATCAGTGATTCAACCATTAAAATCACGATTCAATTAGAGGACTTAGAAGAACGGGGCATGGAAATGGCCGATTTTTTGGTGCCTCAAGAAAAAACAGAAGAATTTTTCTATACCATCTTAGATGAATTAGAAATGCCAGAAAGCTTCTTAGACAGTGGTATGTTAAGTTTCCGAGTGACCCCTAAGCCAGATAAACTCGATGTTTTTGTGACCAAATCAAAAATTGATCAGCATTTAAATTTTGAAGATTTTTCCGACTTGCCTGATATGGAAGAATTGTCGCAAATGTCTCCGGACGAATTTATCAAAACCTTGGAAAAAACCATCTCTGAAAAGAGTAAGGGAGACGGCGATGCGATCCGTCATTTAGAAGCTGAGGAATTGGCTGACGAAAATCAGATTTCAGAAGAAGATACATCGAATCATCCAGTAGATACACGGTATATTTATTATATCCTCCAGTTTTCTCAGTTAGAAGAAGTGATTCGGTTTACAAAAACAGTTCATTATGCTGTTGAGACTTCTGAACTTTATAAAATGGACGGGATGTACTATTTAACCATCCTGATCGATTTGGAAGGGTGTCCGCAGGATTATCCAGGTTGGCTTTTGGCAACCATGCGTGAATATGCGGAAGATACAGATACTACTAGAGCTGTCCTTCAGGAACATGGCCATCTCTTGCTCGTCTCAGATGCTATTCACGAACTTCAAAAGGTTAATTTGGTATGATTACTTTTCCGTTACAATTTATCCTGGTCCTGATTGCAACTTTTTTGATCAGTTTGATTCTAACTCCCTTTGTGAGGTTATTGGCGTTTAAAATAGATGCCGTAGACTATCCAAATGCGCGTCGGATCAATAAGAAACCCATGCCCAGCGCTGGTGGTTTAGCTATTATTCTTGCTTTTACCATTGCAACCGTCATTTTGTTGCCGATGATTACAAAGGGGCATGTAGCTAAGACATCTTATCTGACCTATACCGTACCAGTTGTCGTTGGAGGATGGATTATTGGCCTGACTGGTTTAGTCGATGACATAAAAGAATTATCACCGCGGTTAAAGATGCTGGGGATTTTCCTAGGAGCTAGTGTAATCTGGTTTTTTACAGATTTTCGCTTAAATGATTTCAAGATACCTTTCGGGGGACCATTTCTTCATTTTGATCCTTGGTTATCGTATATTTTAACAGTCATTTGGATCATTTCTATTACCAATGCAGTCAACCTAATTGATGGTTTGGATGGCCTGGTCAGTGGAGTTTCGATTATTTCCTTGGTGACGATGGGGATTGTTTCTCATTTCTTTCTCCCAGTGCCCAATCTCTTTTTGACCATGACGATTTTTGTCTTAGTCATGGCCATTGCTGGTTTCTTCCCCTTTAATTATCATCCAGCGATTCTTTATTTAGGAGATACAGGAGCCCTCTTCATTGGTTTTATGATCTCTGTTTTGTCCTTGCAAGGTCTTAAGAATGCAACAGCTGTTGCGGTTGTTACGCCGATGATTATCTTGGGAGTTCCAATTACGGATACCTTTTTAGCAATTGTCCGTCGGACTCTCTCTGGTCAGAAGTTTTATGCACCAGATCGGAATCACTTGCACCATCGTTTACTTTCTTTGGGCTTGACGCATCGCGGAACCGTTTTGGTTATCTATGGAATTTCGATGATTTTTGCTATGATCTCTCTGCTGTTGAATATCTCTACTCGTATTGGCGGAGTTCTTCTTGTCATTGGTTTGGTATTAGGGGTTGAGCTCTTAGCGGAATTGATTGGAGTCCTAGGCCCTCACCATAGTCCGCTCCTCAATTGCTTACGCTATATAGGAAATTCTGCCTATCGAGAGGAAGTTCGACAAAATAGAAAAAACAAGACTAAATAAGAACGATTCTAAACATGAGAAAAGCCTTTTAGGCTTTTTTTTGTTATACTAGATAAGACAAAACTCTATAGCAGAAAGGAATACAAATGTCAGTATTAGAGATTAAAGATCTTCATGTAGAAATTGAAGGTAAGGAAATTTTAAAAGGCGTGAACTTGACTCTTAGAACAGGAGAAATCGCAGCCATTATGGGTCCTAACGGAACAGGGAAATCAACCCTATCTGCAGCCATTATGGGGAATCCAAACTATGAAGTCACCAAAGGTGAAATTCTATTTGATGGCGTAAATATCCTTGAGTTGGAAGTGGATGAGCGTGCTCGTATGGGACTTTTCCTTGCTATGCAATACCCATCAGAAATTCCAGGAATTACCAATGCTGAATTCCTTCGTGCAGCTATGAATGCTGGAAAAGAAGAGGATGAAAAAATTTCTGTTCGTGATTTTATCACAAAATTGGATGAAAAAATGGAACTTCTCAACATGAAGGAAGAAATGGCAGAGCGTTATTTGAATGAAGGCTTCTCAGGTGGTGAGAAAAAACGCAATGAAATTCTGCAATTGTTAATGTTGGAACCGAAGTTTGCCCTTCTTGATGAGATTGACTCTGGTTTAGATATTGATGCCCTTAAAGTGGTTTCAAAAGGGGTCAATGAAATGCGTGGCGAAGGTTTCGGTGCTATGATCATTACCCACTACCAACGTCTCCTAAACTATATTACTCCTGATGTGGTTCACGTGATGATGGAAGGTCGTGTGGTCCTTTCAGGTGGTCCTGAACTTGCTGTGCGTTTGGAACGTGAAGGATACGCGAAATTAGCAGAAGAGTTAGGTTATGACTACAAAGAAGAACTCTAATCTTGTGTCAACAACTGAACAGGATCTTTGAGGAGGAGTAAATGACCAAAGAAAATATCAAACTTTTTTCAGAAATGCATGCAGAGCCTCAATGGTTGCAAGAGTTGCGCCAGAAGGCTTTTGATAAAATGGATGACTTAGAACTACCTGTGATTGAACGTGTGAAATTTCATCGTTGGAATCTTGGGGATGGAACGATCACAGAAAGTGAACCTCTCACTGCTGTTCCAGACTTCACTGCGATTGACAATCAATTAAAATTGGTTCAGTATGGGACCCATACAGTATTTGAGCAGATTCCAGTTGACTTGGCGAACCAGGGCGTTGTTTTCACAGATTTTCACTCAGCCTTGGAAGAAATTCCAGAGCATGTAGAAGAATTTTTCATGTCATCCGTTAAATACGATGATGACAAGTTAGCAGCTTACCACACAGCTTATTTTAACAGTGGTGCTGTTCTCTATATTCCAGATAACGTAGAAATCACAGAACCAATTGAAGGTATTTTTTACCAAGATAGTGATAGTGATGTGCCATTTAACAAGCACATCCTGATTATCGCTGGTAAAAACAGTAAGTTTAGCTATCTAGAACGCTTAGAATCTCGCGGAGAGGGAAGCGCTAAAGCAACTGCTAATATTACAGTCGAAGTGATTGCTCGTTCTAGAGCGCAAGTGAAGTTTGCGGCGATTGATCGCCTCGGTGAGAATGTTACTGCCTACATTAGCCGCCGTGGCAAACTAGGAAAGGATGCCAGCATTGACTGGGCTATCGGTGTCATGAACGAAGGAAATGTCGTTGCTGACTTTGATAGTGACTTGATAGGAAATGGAAGCCATGCAGACCTTAAGGTTGTAGCCTTATCTAGTGGGCGTCAAATTCAAGGGATTGATACCCGTGTAACCAACTATGGTTGCAATTCAGTCGGGAATATTCTCCAACATGGTGTCATTCTTGAAAAGGCAACCTTGACCTTTAACGGGATTGGCCACATTATCAAGGGAGCTAAGGGAGCGGATGCCCAACAAGAAAGCCGTGTGTTAATGCTTTCTGATCAAGCTCGTTCCGATGCCAATCCAATTCTTTTAATTGATGAGAACGATGTGACAGCAGGTCACGCGGCTTCTATTGGTCAAGTGGACCCTGAAGATATGTATTATTTGATGAGTCGTGGCTTGGATCAAGCAACTGCAGAACGCCTAGTGGTTCGTGGCTTCCTTGGATCAGTGATTGTGGAAATTCCAGTCAAAGAAGTTCGTGAAGAAATGATCCAAACCATTGAAGATAAATTATTGAAGAGATAAAGATGATAGATGTCGAAAAGATTCGGAAAGATTTCCCGATTTTAGATCAAATTGTGAATGATGAGCCACTTGTCTATTTGGATAATGCGGCGACGACACAAAAACCAAAAGCTGTCTTAGAAGCTGTGAATCGATATTACCAAGAGGATAATGCTAATGTTCACCGCGGGGTCCATACCTTGGCCGAACGGGCGACTGCTTCCTACGAAGCAGCAAGAGAAACTGTCCGTCGCTTTATAAACGCTTCCTCAACCAAAGAGGTCTTGTTTACAAGAGGGACCACGACAGGTTTGAACTGGATTGGTCGGTTTGCAGAAGAAATCCTAGAAGAGGGGGATGAGGTTCTCATTTCCATTATGGAACACCATTCCAATATTCTTCCTTGGCAGGAAGCTTGTCGGAAGGCAGGAGCAAAACTGGTGTATGTCTATTTGAAAGACGGTGGTCTGGATCTAGAGGATTTCCGAAGAAAATTGACAGATCGAACCAAGTTTGTTTCCATTGCCCATGCCTCTAACGTACTCGGGGTGATAAATCCTGTCCAAGAAATCGCTCAATTGGCCCATGAAAAAGGAGCCATTGTGGTAGTGGATGGGGCTCAATCAGTCCCTCATATGAAAATAGATGTTCAAAAACTAGATGCAGACTTCTTTGTCTTTTCGGGGCATAAAATGGCTGGACCTACAGGGATTGGAGTCTTGTATGGAAAAGAGCAGTATCTCAACCAAATGTCACCTGTTGAATTTGGTGGAGAAATGATTGACTTTGTCTATGAACAATCAGCAACCTGGAAGGAGCTCCCTTGGAAATTCGAAGCAGGGACTCCCAATATGGCTGGTGCCATTGGTTTGGCTGCGGCGATTGATTATTTGGAGGCTATTGGCATGGATGCGATTGAGCGTCACGAGCAAGACTTGATTGCCTATGTCTTTCCCAAACTTCAAGCGATTGAAGGCTTGAAAATTTATGGCTCCCAAGATTTAGCGAAACGTTCAGGGGTGATTTCCTTCAATTTAGGGGATTTGCATCCTCATGATCTTGCGACTGCCTTGGATTATGAAGGGGTTGCCGTTCGGGCAGGCCACCATTGTGCTCAACCTTTAATCCAGTATTTGGAGGTTCCGGCGACTGCTCGAGCTAGCTTTTATCTCTACAATACAAAAGAAGACTGCGATAAGCTTGTAGAAGCGCTGATAAAAACAAAGGAGTTTTTCAATGGCACTTTCTAAATTAGATAGCCTCTATATGGCAGTAGTGGCTGACCATTCAAAAAATCCCCATCATCATGGAAAGATTGAAGGAGTTGAACAAATCAACCTGAACAATCCTACCTGTGGGGATGTGATTAGTTTGTCTGTTCAGTTTGATGATAAAGGAGTGGTCAAGGATATTGCCTTTGTCAACTCAGGTTGTACGATTTCGACGGCTTCTGCTAGTATGATGACGGATGTTGTCCTAGGAAAATCAAAGGAAGAAGTGCTAGAGTTGGCGACTATTTTTTCGGAAATGGTCCAAGGCAAAGAAGATGCCCGTCAAGACCAGTTGGGAGATGCTGCTTTTTTAGCTGGGGTTGCTAAATTCCCGCAACGGATCAAGTGTTCGACCCTAGCCTGGAATGCTCTCAAAAAAGCAATTGATTCTCAATCGTAATGATGCATAAGAGTGTGCAAATTCTAGTGTGCCCTTTAACCGATTTTTTGCTTACTTAATTGAATCAAAACTCGGATGCTTATGGTCCAGACTAGAAGATTCATTAGATGGAAAGAGCGCAAAAAAGAAAATGAAAGGAAAGATATGACAGAAGAAAGAGTAGAACCAAAACCAATTGATCTTGGTGAATATAAATTTGGCTTTCACGATGATGTAGACCCGATCTTGTCGACAGGAAAAGGGTTGAATGAATCGGTTATTCGTGAGTTATCTGCCGCGAAAAATGAGCCGGAATGGATGCTGGAGTTCCGTTTGAAGTCCTATGAAGCATTTAAAAAAATGCCTATGCAAACATGGGGGGCAGACTTGTCAGATATCGATTTTGATGATTTGATTTACTATCAAAAACCATCTGATAAACCTGCACGTAGCTGGGATGAAGTGCCCGAAAAAATCAAGGAGACGTTTGAACGGATTGGGATTCCAGAAGCAGAGCGTGCTTACTTGGCCGGAGCAGCAGCTCAGTATGAGTCTGAAGTGGTTTACCACAATATGAAGGAAGAATTTGAGAAGTTAGGAATCATCTTTACCGATACAGATTCTGCCTTGAAGGAATATCCAGACTTGTTCAAGCAATACTTTGCTAAGTTGGTACCTCCGACAGATAACAAGTTAGCGGCATTAAACTCAGCAGTATGGTCAGGTGGAACCTTTATCTATGTACCAAAGGGTGTTAAAGTAGATGTTCCTTTGCAGACATACTTCCGAATTAACAATGAAAATACAGGTCAGTTTGAACGGACCTTGATTATCGTTGATGAAGGAGCAAGTGTTCACTATGTAGAAGGATGTACAGCGCCAACTTATTCAAGTAACAGCTTGCATGCTGCTATTGTCGAAATCTTTGCTTTGGATGGCGCTTATATGCGTTATACAACTATCCAAAACTGGTCTGATAACGTCTATAACTTGGTAACGAAACGGGCCAAAGCGATGAAAGATGCGACGGTTGAATGGATCGATGGGAACCTCGGTGCCAAAACGACCATGAAATATCCATCAGTTTACCTAGATGGAGAAGGTGCGCGTGGGACCATGTTGTCGATCGCTTTTGCCAATGCTGGGCAACACCAAGATACAGGTGCTAAAATGATCCACAATGCTCCTCACACGAGCTCTTCTATTGTTTCAAAATCCATCGCTAAAGGTGGAGGAAAGGTTGATTACCGTGGACAAGTGACCTTCAATAAAGATTCAGCGAAATCGGTTAGTCACATCGAGTGTGATACCATTATTATGGATGACTTGTCTGCATCTGACACCATTCCATTTAATGAAATCCACAATTCACAAGTTGCATTGGAACATGAAGCTAAGGTCTCAAAAATTTCAGAGGAACAATTGTATTACCTCATGAGTCGAGGCTTGTCAGAATCCGAGGCAACAGAGATGATTGTCATGGGATTTGTGGAGCCCTTCACCAAAGAACTTCCAATGGAATACGCAGTTGAGCTTAACCGCTTGATTAGTTACGAAATGGAAGGATCAGTCGGATAATAAAATGAATAAAAACTGAGCAAATATTACATTTGTTCAGTTTTTTAGATATAACTTTATAAATATTCACAAAATACATTATTTATGGTAAAATAAAACAATTATTGTTAGTGGAGATGAAGAATGAATATTTTTAGAACCAAGGACGTTAGTCTAGGTAAAACAGAAATGCATCGTCATTTGAAATTATGGGATTTAATTCTTTTGGGAATTGGTGCTATGGTGGGAACTGGTGTTTTTACCATTACAGGAACAGCTGCAGCAACACTGGCAGGGCCTGCTCTTGTGGTATCTATCGTGATTTCTGCGATTTGTGTGTCCTTATCCGCTCTCTTTTTTGCAGAATTTGCCTCTCGTGTTCCTGCAACGGGTGGAGCATATAGTTATTTATATTCAATTTTGGGTGAATTTCCAGCTTGGATAGCTGGTTGGTTAACCATTATGGAATTTATGACAGCAGTTTCAGGCGTTGCTTCTGGCTGGGCGGCCTATTTTAAAGGTTTGCTTAGCCATTATGGAATTACTCTGCCCCAAGCCCTAAATAGTACATTTAATCCTGAACAAGGAAGCTATATCGACCTCCTTCCAATTCTAGTTATCCTTCTCGTTACAGGTCTTGTATTGTTAAATTCGAAAACAGCTCTAAGATTTAATTCGATACTCGTAGTTTTAAAATTTTCTGCTCTAGCCTTATTTATTCTAGTTGGAATTTGGTACATTAAACCTGAAAATTGGTCAGACTTTGCACCTTTTGGGTTTGGTCAGATTTATGGTGGAAGCACTGGGATTATGGCAGGTGCTTCACTCATGTTCTTTGGATTTTTAGGGTTTGAGTCTATTTCTATGGCTGTTGATGAGATTCAAAACCCTCAGAAAAATATTCCTCGTGGAATAGTTTTATCATTGATAATCGTAACTATTTTGTATGCCTTGGTTACCTTATTATTGACAGGTCTTGTTCACTATAGCAAACTCAATGTTGATGATGCGGTAGCTTTTGCTCTTAGAAGTATTGGTTTAGATTGGGCAGCCAATTATGTTTCTCTTGTTGCTATTTTTACCTTGATTACAGTATGTATTTCTATGACATACGCTTTATCACGAATGATTTATAGTCTAGCTCGTGATGGGCTTTTACCTAAAACCTTTAAAGAAGTGACGAAGACAAGTCGGGTTCCTAAGAATGCTACCATCTTAACAGGTCTTGTTTCGGCAATGGCTGCAGGGATTTTCCCTTTGGCAAGTATTGCAGCCTTTCTCAATATCTGTACCTTAGCTTATCTGATTCTGTTAGCGTATGGAATTATCAAACTAAGAAAAGATAAAGGGTTGCCGAAAGAGGAAGAATTTAAAACACCTTTGGTACCGTTTTTACCAATTTTTTCTATTCTTATCTGTTTATCGTTTATGCTTCAATATACTCTTGAAACATGGTTAGCATTTGTGTTGGCCTTGGTAGTAGGAGTTATTATTTACTTTACTTATGGTTATAAAAACTCTAGGCTGTCAAATAATTAATAAAGAAAAAATCGCGAGTTATCGCGATTTTTTATAATTTTTCATTGACGAATCGAATGAAACGATTCCACCAAACTTTTAAGAAGAAGGCTTTTTCAACATTTTTTTCAGCGACCATTTCAAAGCTGGGTTTATCAGTGGTAATATAACCTTGACCAACTAAGTCTTTATCTTCGTAAGTCAGGTGCCCAACGACTGTACCTGCTTCTAGAGGAGCAACATGCTCAGTAGTATCAGGTGTGTATGTAACACTTGATTCCGCTCGACTACCAAGACGTT
>ERZ773197.2136-NODE-2136-length-12849-cov-2.616773_pt1 | contig 12849 bp, 12 predicted proteins | sample MGYA00580999_ERZ773197 | MGnify/ENA primary metagenome ERZ773197 (study PRJEB29015, sample SAMEA2738166) | human oral metagenome | biome: human oral; feature: human-associated habitat; material: saliva | place: China | collected 2185 ...
AAAAACCCCGCCTCGTGCACAGTGCACGAGGCGGAGTTTTTTCTGTTCGACTACGTCGGCCGGCTACTCGTCATACTCATAGTCGTCGTCCGTCGTCGCGTTCTTTCGCTTGTTGTCGGTGGGCGATTTGGGTCGGTCGGGTAGTTCGTCCTCGTAAATCTGCTTGGGCTGTTCGTCATCCGGCGCGTATTCCGTGGGCAGATCGGCTTTGATCTTCTGCGGGGCGAAATGCTTGTCGTAGAATTGGCGGTATTCGTCGAAGCTGACTACCGTGCCGAGGAGTTTCAAGTTGTCTTTGCTGATGAGCAGCGTGCGCGCACCGTGAAGCAGTTGTCGCAGAGCGGGCGTGGCGTAGAGCTGCTGGGCGTAGTGGTGCACATCGGCGAACGATACAAATCCGTCGACGCGGAAGAGCGTGAGTGCCCCCAACTGTTGTTTGCTGATGTCGAGTCCTCGCGAGACAAAGCGGCTGAAGTTGAAGCGCGCCAGCTCATAGAGGATTTTGTCGTCGGGGAGGCTGTCGGTGGGGTAGGCCACGACGAAGACAAAGGGCACGTTGCGTTCGGGACTGAGGGTGCGCTTGTCGCCCTCAGCGGCATTCTCGGCAGTGGTTTCGTCGAGTCGACGTTCCCAAAGGCTGCCCGGTCGGTACTTTCCGCCCGCCGGAGTGCGTCCCTCTTTGAGTCCTTTGGCCATCATGGCCGCCATTTCGGCCACATCGCTCTTGGGGAAATCTTTGGCCAGCGTGGAAAACTCGGCAATGAGGGTGTCGCGCGGCGCCGTCCCGATGCGGGAGAGGGCATGGACGAGGAGAAATTTCGGGCGGTTGAGCCCTCCGGGATAGGTCGACGACGAGCGGGCGAAATTGCGTGCCACCTCGTCGTTCTGCCCGTTGAGATAGGCCGCATAGGTGGCCGCATAGAGGGAATCCTCAAGCTCGCGCCCATAACGCGCGTTGCGTTCGAAATCGGGGTCCGTAATGGTGCGGGTGAGCACGTGGTGGGGATAGGAACGGGCCATGATGGCACGATATTTGTCGGCCGTCTCCTGCTTCCCTCCGCGTCGTGCGAGGAGAAACAGCTGGTAGTAGGCTTCCGGCAGTCGGTCGAAATCCGGATAGTCTCGAATGAGTCGGCGCAGCGTGCGTTCGGCCAGCGCATAGTCGCCGAGTTCTTCGTTTTCGACCACGCCGGCACCGAAGAGCGCATCACGCAACAGGCGGTGGGATTCTTGTTGTGCTTCGGGGGTGAGGGGAATATGGGCGAGGTAGTAGGCGCGGGTGTGCGGGTCGAGTTCTCCCTTTCCTTTCTTACCGGCGTTGCGCGTGGTGTCGGCCGGCGAGTCGGGCTTTTCGCCGGCGAGTTGTGCGGCATAGTCGCGTACTGCCGTTTCGAGGGCATCGCCACTCAGTCCTTTTGCCGACAGGCTGTCGCGGCGGGCAGCTACCAACGCCTTGATGCTGTCTTCGGCCGCGTAGTCGTAGCCTTCGGTCTTGCTGTCGGCCAATAGACTGTGGTTGGCGCGGCGCCAGTCGTCTTCGTTGCGGCGGTTGCCCCATTGGCGCGCAAAGGCTTGTTTGCCCTGCTGCACGGCGGTGGGATTATAGAAGTACCACGACTTGTCGTTCGAGGTGCGGTTGGGCGCGGTTGGGGCGGCGGGCAGGTTGCCGGCATCCTCTCCATTACCTTCGTTGCGCGCGCGACGGAGACTGTCGTTGCGATTGCGGCGATCGGCCTCTTCTTGTTTTTTGAGCACCTCGATGGCGTGGTCGATCACGGCATTGCGGGCGGCTTCGGGCATGCGAGCCAGAGTGAGAAGTGAGTCTTGTTCAAATACCACGCGGGTGTAGGGCACGAGGTGATCGAGCACCTCAGAGCGGCGTAGGAGTTCGTCGTAGCCTTGGGTTGTCTTGTCGAGGAGTCCGATGGCCTCGGTGTAGCAGGGTTGTGCCTTGTCGAAACGTTGGCGTTGCCAATAGAGATCGCCGAGCCGACGAAGCAGGACGCCCTTCTCGGGGGTGCTTTGTGTGGCGCGGACGCGGCCGAGTTCGTAGGCTTCGAGCGCGCGGGCGGTGTCACGCGCGGCGAGATAGATATTGCCCGTGGCATAGTAGATGCGGTCGAGATAGTCTTTGTTGTTCTTGTCGCGCAGCATGCGTTTGAGGCGGTCGAGCATTTTTTGCGTGCTCTGTGCGGTGGTGACGGCCTCGGTTTGGAGCATACGTGCTTGGAAGGCCAGTTCGTAGGCCGGACTTTGCGCCAGACAACGATCTAAGGCGCGGTAGGCCGCTGCTTTCTCCCCGCGTTCGAGCTGGACTTGGGCGAGGAGGTAGTGGAGACGGGCTTTCTCGAAGCTGTTTTTCCCGTGGCGTGCAGCCCGTTCGAGATACGGGATGGCTTCGGCGGTGTTGTTGCGCGCGAGCAGCAAGTCGGCCATCGAAAGGTCGCGCTCGGTTTCCAAACGTTTGGGGAGTGGCTCTCGAGCCAGACGCTGGGCGACGTCCTCGGCATCGTAGAGCCAGCCGAGTGCCACATCGCTGCGAATGAGCCATATGCGCGCTTCAGCTACGACCTCGGGTTCGGTGGCGTAGAAGCGAGTGAGGTGGGCGAAAGTGGAGGCGGCCGCAAGGAAGTCGCCTTGTTGGAACTGGGCTTTGCCCATGAGCAACCAGGCGTTTTTGAGGAAGGGATTGAACTCCTTGCGCGAGAGATAGGCTTTGAGACGAGGCGAAGCGTTGCTCCCCACTTTGATGGCAGGCCTGCGCTTGATGCTGTGCAGTTGGATGGCTTTCTCACACTTGGTGATGGCGCGCTCGAAGTTGGTTTTGCCGAGTCCGAGTTGCTTGGTGTAGCCCACTTCGAAGACGGGGAGGCGTTGCGTGAAGTCTTCGCGCAGTCCGTTGCGTTGGGCTTCTTCGCCGTCTTGGTAGGCCACGGTGGCGTTGTAGAACACGTTGTAGCGAGTCACGAACGACTGCCACCGCCTGGAAAGGGCGGTGTTCTGTTGCGTGGAGCAGCCGGCGAGCAGCACGCTGAGGACGAAGAGAAGGGGCGCGAGGTGTTTGATGTGAAGAAGAGCGATAGCGCGAACCGGCAGCAGACCGGAGCCAGCTGCAGGTCGTGGGGTTATACGGGTAGGGCGGAGCCTTTGTTTGTGGAACGTCGGAGGACGGATTTTATTGTGCGCGCAAGGAAATAAAGCACGACACTCACCACGATGATCGAGGCACCGGAGGGAACATTGAGCAGATAGGACAGGAACAATCCGCCGAGGCAGTCGACAAAACCTACAACCATGGAACCGAGCACCATGTTCCGGAAACTGCGGACGAAAAGTCCGGCGGTGAGTTGGGGAATGGAGAGGAGCGAAACGACCAAGATGATACCGACCATGCGGAGACAACCCACGATGGTCAAGGCCATGATGAGGGTGAGGGTGGTTTCAAATGCGCGCACGGGCAAGCCTTGTGTGCGGGCGAAATCGGGATCGTAGGCGACGGTGACGATGATGCGCTCGAAGACGAAGAAGAAGAGCAGCGTGAAGGCGGTGAGCAGGCCCATTAGTTGGAGATCACTGCGTGAGATGCTGAGTATATCGCCGAAAAGATAGGTGGGCAGATCGGTCATGAAGCCGGGAGCGAGATAGGCAAAGAGAATACCGATGCTCATGCCGAGGGTCCAAATCATGGCGACGGCACTGTCAGAACGGACGTCGCGCCGACGACTGAGCCAGTCGATGCCCAGCCCGCCGACCAAGGCGAATGCGGCCGCACCGAGTAGGGGGGAGAAGCCGAAGAAGGCACCCATTCCCACACCGCCCAGAGAGGCGTGCGCCATCCCTCCGCCGGCAATGACCAAGCGGCGCGTCACGACGTAACTGCCCACGCAGGCGCAGAGTAGGCTGCTGAGTAGGGCGCCGAGGAGGGCGTATTGGAAAAAGGTGTAGGAGAGAATGGATAGCATGCCGTGGGGCGAAAATGTGGAGTGGGTTTGGTGTGGACGATCGAAGTGGATTAGTGTGGACGATCGACGCGGCGTTCGCCGACGAGGAGGATGACATCGTCTTTGAGTTCGTCGGGCAGGGCCACGCCGCGCAGTTGCAGCGAACGGATCCACCCGGCGACTTCTTCGGAGCGGAGGGTGGTGAGCACTTCGTTGAACTCGTCGATCTCGCTGTCGCTGTATTGGTCGGAGGTGCGACCGCGGAAGCGATCGAGTTCTTCGTCTTCGTAATACTCGATGTCACGACTCACAGCGGCGAGCAGGCTGTCTTTTTCGCAGGTTTCGTGCAGTCCACAGCAACCGGCCGCGGCACTTTCGCGAACTTCGGGCATTTTTTCGAGTCGGCCCTCGCGAATTTCACGTTCCAGCCACCATTGTCGCACAAGACCGGCGATGGCGGCGACAACGCCGAGAACGATGAGAAGGAGAATGAGTTTTGTCACGTGTAAGAGAGGGTTTGACGACAGACCATGCTAAGTCGGGAATGAAGGAGCAAACTAAAGGAACGACGAATCGACTGAGAACAGAAAAAGTCAACCCAATCGGCGCAAATCGTCCCAATAATGAGGATAGGACTTGCTGATCACTTCGGGATGATGGATTTCTACAGCTCCGGTCACGAGGGCGGCAGGCGCGAAGGCCAGTGCCATTCGGTGGTCGTCGTAGGTGTGGATTTGCGGAACGTCACCTTCGTAAAGCGGTTGCTGAGATGGGGCCTCGGGCACATATTGCAATGTGCCGAGAGCGGGGGAGGTGAGGTGCACTCCGAATTGTTGGAGTTCTTGGGTGAGGGCGGCGATGCGGTCGGTCTCTTTGATGTGGAGAGAGGCGAGTCCTGTGAAACGGAAGGCGCGACGGAGGAGGGAGCAAGTGACGACGAGCGTTTGCGCCAGATCGGGAGTGGCCGAAAAATCGCGTTGATAAAGTGCGGAAATGGAGGTGTTTTGTTTCGTCAAACAGGCACCTTCGCGTGTGAATTCGGTCTTCACGCCGAGCGGCGCAAAGAGGTCGACACAAGCTGCGTCGCCTTGTACACTTTGGGCGTTCAATCCACGGAGCAGCACGCGCGTTTCCGGATCGGGGGAGAGCGCCACGAGCTCATACCAGTAGGATGCGGCACTCCAATCCGGCTCTACTGCGAAAGAAGTTGGGCCGTGGTAGGGGGCAGACGGGACGTAGAGCTGGTTTCCCTCCCATTTTGTTTCGACGCCAAAGGTTTTCATGAGCGCGAGCGTCATGGAAATATAAGGTGCCGATGCGATTTCTCCGTGCAATTGGAGGTGGAGACCCTGTTCGAGGGTAGGAGCGATCATGAGCAGGGCAGAGACGTACTGCGAACTGATTTGAGCGGGAAGTTCCACCGTTCCGCCACGCAATTCCTTCCCACGGATGCGCAGGGGCGGGAAGCCTTCTTCTGCTGCATAGTCGATTTCTGCACCGAGTGTGCGGAGTGCTTCGACAAGGGGGGCGATGGGCCGCTGTTTCATGCGCTGACTGCCGGTGAGGAGGAAAGTCTTTCCGACACGCGTGGAGAGAAAAGCCGTGAGAAAGCGCATGGCGGTACCGGCCGCGCCGATGTCGAGGAGAAGCGGTTCCTCCGGTTGGGAATCACTCGCCACTTTTTCCAGCGCCGTTTCCATCGTTCGGGTGTCGTCACTGTCAGAAAGGGCCGTGATCGGACAGGGCATACTGCAAAGCGCACGAAGAATGAGTGCGCGCGCCGAGATGCTTTTACTGGTCGGGAGGGTGATTTCCGCACGGAAAGCACGAGGAAGTTGAATCAGCATGTGCGTTAGGCGGTTGAATGAAGAGAAACAAGTCAGTGGACGTTTTCGTCGGTCTTTCCTTGTTTCGTTTTCTGATGACGCCAATATTTGTAGACGGCATAGGCGAGCAAGAGGCCGACGATGCCGATGAGGGCATAGCCGATCTCGTGGCTGTAGCGATTGGCGCGATCCATCACCTGTTCGGTGGTTTTGAGATCAGGAAAAGCGGTGGGAATCACGTAGAAACCTAGGAAAGCGAGCACGCAGTTCCATGCGCCGGCACCGAGGGTGGTGTAGAGCAGGAATTTACCGAGGTGCATGCGCGACAAACCCGCGGGAATACTGATGAGTTGACGCACGCCCGGCACCAGTCGTCCCACCAAAGTGGAAACCACCCCGTGGTGGCGGAAGAAACGTTCACTCTTTTCGATTGCCTCCCGGTCGATCAGCAGCATTTTTGCCCATTTTGTCTCTGCCAATCGGTAGATGACCGGGCGTCCGAGCCAATAGGCCAGCGCATAGTTGATGAGTCCGCCGAGGTCCGCTCCCAAAGTGGCCACCACCACGACCAAAACGATGTCGAGCGTGCCTTGCTGCGCCAACCACGCGGCGGGAGGAACGACGGCTTCCGAAGGAAAGGGAATAAACGAGCTTTCGATGGCCATGCCGACGAAGATGACCCAATAGCTGAGGTGGTTGAGTACCCAAAGGATGATAGCTGCCATGAAGAGAGAGGGAGAGATGAAAAGGAATTTGGAAGGAAGAAGAGGAAAATAGGGAGGAAATGCAAGAACGGAGTGCGTGGACGCGCAAGCTTCGCCGGCCGACTGCTGTTTCGACCGACGAAGCTTATATACCGGCGAGGCGGTTATATAAACTACGGGGCGGTGGCTTTCACATCGGTCGGTCTCTTTTTTTGAGCACGCCCATTTTTTTTCGACCTACTGCTTTCTTGCCACCCGCGTCACACCAACTATTACCATCCCGCGGCTTTCCATCCTGCGACGCGGTACCATTCGGTGTCGCGGAAGGTAGTGTTCAGATTACCCTGCGGGCAGCGGGCCGCATTGTCGGCATAGCGCTGTTGCGGCACGAACATCGAGACGCCGCAATAGTTGCGTTCGTTCACATAAATGGCGTCGTTGTAATCCTGCGTGTTGCGCCAGTTGCCTTTCCACCAGTATTGTCGTCCGGCGCCCATACCGGTGTAGAAACGTTTCGTGGTTCCTTTATATACAATGGCACGGTCGAGTGCTTTCTGCACTTTCTCGAAATCTTCGGCCGGGAGAAATTGGCGCAAAGCATCGCTCATGTCGAAATACTCCGGACGATAGAAGAAATAACTCGAATAGCGAGAATAAGGTTGCACGTTCTCCGTGTTGGGGTAGTTGGGCAATCCCTGTGCATTGAGCGCGGGTAGATCTTTCGGTAGCACCTTCGCCAGCGAGTCGGCCACCGCTTGCAGATCAGCTGTGCGCAAAATCGAGAACACCACCCCGAAATTCTCAACATAGGGCTGACTGCCCTTACCGAGATAGTAGTCGACATAGGTTTTGCCCAGATCGGTAATGTCTTGTGAGAAGTAGCCCTGGCGGAGCAAGTCGGTGTAGAATCCTCCGATGGCCGAAATTTGCATGGGCGATCCCGCTACATAGTCAGTTACATCGCGCAGCGCATAGGCCACTTCAATGCATTGCATTTCGCAGCAGTCGTTGTGTATGAAACGGAGATGAATACCACTGCGTTGCACAGCCTTGGCAATGTCTTCCACATTCATCTCGTAGGGGAAGTCGCCGAGCATCGCTTTGTCCGTGGCCATGTTTCCGTTCTTGCCCACGTCCATGCCGTAGCTTTGGGGGCGGAAGCGGCGCACCGCATTTTTCGTCGCCTTCCCACCGGAGGTGAGAATGGGATTCGACGTGGTGGGATGTGCTTCGCGATAGTTTCGCGCCCCCGGAATCCACCCGCTCGCATGGCTCCACAGCACCAATCCGTATTGTTCGGCGGTGAAGTCATTTTTCATGATGTTGAGCACTTCGGTGAGGGTGTTGGGATCTGCCGAATTGAGGTCCTCTTTCCATTGCTTCACCAATTTCGGCGCGCCATATCCCCGAGCAATTTCGTAGAGTCGGGGCGCTCTCGCGTCGTCGATGTAAAGCAACACCCGTTCCCCGTCGTGGAGATAGGGTGCGCCATTCATCATTTCGGTGCTGTCTTGCAAAAAATACTGACCGTAGCCGAGCGAGTTTTGTGCGGCCATATAGATCAGCACCGTCTGTTTCTTCGTCGGTTGCGGTATCGGTCCGTTATTCGTCGTGTCGCAAGCTGCGAAGGACAGGCCGATGCCGACCAGCCAGAGTGTGTTGAGGAGGAAAGAGCAAAGTCTGTTCATGAGCTATCAGTTGTTTTTACCGTCGCCGAACACGATGTTGACGTCGTTGTATCCCAAAGCAGTGAAAAGTTTACGGAACTGTTCTTCCGCATTGCGTCGTGCCAGGCTAAGATTCTCGGCACTGAGTGCGCGTCGCTTCATGGCTTCCGCCGCTTGAGTGCGCAGTTGTTGTTTGGCGTCGGCATTCCAATTGCCTTCTTGCACGAACACCGTGGTGCGCGTGTCGTTGATGAAATCGTCGTCGAGCAGCCCCACGTCAGGCAAGTGGAGCAGCACGGTTTTGCCCTGCACCTTGCACCAGTCGACGGGCAGGTTGCTCATGTCGATGCCGATGCGCAGGGTGCCGCGGTAGACGCACACCAATTGTTTCTGGGTGGAAAGTAAAGAACTCTCATTCTTTTCCACCAATTCTTCCGTGTCGACCGAAAGAAATTCCCATTGTCCGATGTCACGCAGCGCACGAATCTCCTCGGGTGTGGAATCGATGGTTTGTTTTTGCTCGGCAAACAGCCCGTCGCCGTCGAAATACACCTTTTTGATGCGATAGCCCACGAAGGCCAAGGCACAGAACACCAGAAGCGAGAGCGTGAAGCGCCATTTGCGAAAGACGAATTTGATGAACCACCACAGGCCACTCAACACCGCCAGCAGACAGCCGTTGTCTTTGGGCGGAAGCTTCGGCGTTGCCGGTGTTTCCGCGTTCGGGTCGTTCGTTGCGGGCAGTGCCGTCTTTGAGAGTTGTGCATCCGCCGCTGTGGTCGGTTGTGTTTCCCTCGGTGTTCTCGCCGCCGCTGGTGCGTTTTTCGATTCGTTCGCCGCCATTTGGTTTGTCGGAAGTTGTTCCGCCGCGTTTTCCTCCGCGGTGCTCGGTTCGTCGCCGGCCGTCGAGTCTGTCGACATCGGTACCTGACCGATGGTCATTTGCGACTGCGCTGCAGACTCTTGCGCCGTGTTTTGGAGTTCGTTGTCGTTCTTCATGAAGCGGACGTGTTGAGGGTTCTTACGCGACGGATGAGGTCCTTGTTGTCATAGTCTTTTCGAAATCGCACCACGATGTTACTTTCGGGGTAGCCCAATTGTTTGAGCATCGGGATCAGCACCCGCGCCGCGGCATTTCGCGAAGCCTCCACCAGTCCATATTGGCCGATGTGTTGTTTGATGCTGTCTTCGCCTTGTTTGGCCAATTGTGTGATTTCCTCATCGTTGAAATTCGAGCGGAAAGTAGACACGTATTGTCGTGCGGCCTTGAAGTCGATGTGCGATGCGGTGATGACGATTTGCGGATCGGGCAGCGTGATGATGATCATCGAGTCGGTGCGCTGCACGTTGGTTGAGTCGAAGGTCGAGAAATCGACATAGCCCTTGAGCGTCACATCCAGCGGCACGGCCACTTTGCGGTAGCCGGGCTTGTCGATGTCGAGCAAGCGTCCGCCGATTTTCCCGTTGTCGGAAAAGAGCACCACTTTGTGCACTTTGCACTCGGTGGTGTAGAGCTTATTTTGCTGCTGCGCGCGCATCACCACCTGTTTCACCGTGTCGATGGGTGTTTGAGGGCGTGCGGTGGCCACGGCCGACGAATCGTCTCCTTGCGTGCCGCTTGTTTTGTCGTGACAGGCCGCGAGGCTCAGCGAGAGGAGTATGATGAAAAATAGTCTTGTCATATAAGTAAGTATGGTCTGGCAAATATAGCGATTATTTTCGGTCGGACAATTGTCATGTAGCAATAATTTGCTATATTCGCAGCGAAAAAAGAAACACTCTTCACAAAGCATGAAAAAGCTCTATTGGATGGCCGCGCTCGCGTTGGCCCTTTCGAGTCTTGCAGCCTGCGGCGGAAAATCGTCGTCGGGCCCCACGACCGATACCACCCAAGTCCCCCTTGCCGTAGAAGACGGCCCCGGCCGTGACGAAGCACGCACGGTGAAGGCCGATGCCCAATACAACGGCCACCAATATCATTTCGACATTGTCAGCACGCCCGACGATTCGCTGCCTCGCGTCAAGGATCGTTTCGGCGACCCCTATCTCGACAACCGCATCACCGTGAGTGTCGTTCGCGACGGCGGAACGCCGGTGCAGTATTCGTTCACGAAAGCCGATTTCTCTGCCGACGGCACCAAGAATCAGATTCTCGGCGGCATCGCTTTCAGCGGAGCAGATGCCGAAGGCCTGCATTTCGGTGCCCAATTGAACGCACCCGGTGACGAAGAGGGTGGAACGGCCTTCAAAATCACGCTTCCGCTCGTCGGATCCGGCAAACCGCGCATCGTGCAGGACACCAATCAAGACACCGCTTCCGACGACGTGATGGACTGATCCGAAAGAAAAAACGCTCGAAATCAAAAAAAAACTCCCCGAAAATTTGGAGGCTACGCAAAAAGTCCGTACTTTTGCATCGCCTTTCAGGAAGAAAGGTACTCATGGTGACTGTAGTTCAGCTGGTTAGAGCGTCAGATTGTGGTTCTGAATGTCGTGGGTTCGAATCCCATCAGTCACCCTCCTCCCATCCCTCACAACTTCGTGTTGTGAGGGATTTTTTGTTCTCCCACTCTCCTCCCGCATTCCTTCTTTCCCCGTCGTTCGTAGACTCCTCTGCGGCACAATGCGCTTCCTGCAACGAGATGCCGGTGCGTGTCGCTGCGTTCGTGTCGCGTCCTCGGCTTTTTGCCGCTCTGCTCTCCCCGTCGTGCCCCGGCTGCTCGGTTGTCGTCCTCTTTTCGGTGCAGTGTGTGCGTGCGCGCACGAAAGACGCGCGCGAGTTGGCGACATCGGGGTGAACCTTTCGGCAAGGTCCCATCGAGAGATTCGTGAGTCGATAAAAACGTGCAGCTTGTCGCGCGATTTGTCGGCTCTGCGAGCAGCAGCGGTCTTGCGGTTTCCGCCGGTGAACGAGTTTGCGCCTCGCGCGCGTATATACACGCGCGCGTCCGTCGCTTTTCGTTTTTTTGCCTTCACTCCTTCACCGTGTGGCACATTGGGTTGGTTGTTAATTGTTTAAGGGTGAAGGGAAGGGTGAAGTCGTGGTTCACCTTTTCGGTTCTCTCCTTCACCCACCGGAGTGAAGAAACGAGCGGGCAATCCGGCGTAAATTGGGCGTTTTTCAGTCCCTCGTCCCCGTTTTTCGCCGCCCATAGGCTCGGTTTGTGTGCATGTCTTCAAAGGGGCGGCGTCGGTGCACAAAGGGTGAAGTCTTTTGATGAAAGCCTTCACCCACAACCCCCTGTGTATAAGCGAAAAATGCCATACCGGTGAAGCGGTGAAGGCGAAAAACGAAAACCTGCTGACGCGCGCGCACGCGAGAGCGTTCATTTTTTGCATGCCGATGCAACATTTTTGATAGCGATCCGCAAGCGTATTTCGTACCATACTTTCAAAGTCAAAGAATTTGATCGTTGTTTTCGATGTTTTTTATTTTGATATATCAATTTGTTCTTATATCTTTGCCCAACTATCGCGATAGGGAAAACAGCACTTTTCGCACGGTACCACGAAGCCTATTTACTTCTTTCCGCTGCCCCTCCCCTTAGCTTCGCACGGAATATAAAACAATAGTTCATCCAACGCTGTATTTTCACCCTTGCCCCAGCTCTCGAAGGCGACTTCCCCCGATCGGGGAAAGAAATGGAGGAGCACCACCTTATGATCCACTCTTTACGTTATTGTTGTGCGATGTGCTTCGCACTGATTAGTGTTCTGCTGGCCACTCCGCTGAGTGCGCAGGCGCAAACCCGCAAGGCCTATGTGGTGCAAAGCGCGGACAAGACGACGCTCACCTTCTACTACGACGACCAACGTGCCACCCGCACCGGCAAGTCCTGGGGCATCGAGGAGACGAAAAGGGAGGGAAATAACATCTTCCCTGCATGGGCAGGAACATTCGAGGTCGCTGAGAGTACTACTACTCGTGTGGTGTTCGATGCCTCGTTCCGAGATTTCCGTCCCACCACCACTGCCCGGTGGTTCTACAATTATCGTGAGCTCGAGCAGATCGAGGGGGTGGAATACCTCAACACTTCAGAAGTGAAAGACATGAGTAGTATGTTCTGGGGGTGCTTGGTGCTGAAGTCGATCGATCTGAAGAACTTCAACACACAAAATGTCACTGACATGAGTAGCATGTTCTATGATTGCGTGGCACTGACGTCGATCGACCTGAAGAATTTCAATACACAAAATGTTACTGATATGAGTTGGATGTTCTATCGTTGCGCGGCGCTGAAGTCGCTCGATCTGAAGAACTTCAACACAAAGAATGTTACTAACATGAGTTACATGTTCTTAGGTTGCACGTCTCTGACCTCGCTCGACTTGAAGAACTTCAACACAAAAAAAGTAACCAATATGTATGAGATGTTCTCCGGTTGCGCGGCGCTGAGGACCATCAACAGCAATACCACTTGGCAGTGCCAGGTTTCGAAAGACATGTTTGCCGGTTGCACAAAATTGAAAGGCGCAGTCTCCTATGACAAGAACAAGGTCGACACAACGATGGCCAATCCGGAAACGGGCTATTTCACCGCTAAACCCAGCACGGTGAAAAAACGGTGATTCGGTGCAAATGCTCACTTGACAGCACTTTTCGCACGGTACCACGAAGCCTATTTACCTCTTTCCGCAGCCCCTCCCCTTAACTTTGCACGGAATATAAAACAATAGTTCATCCAACGCTGTATTTTCACCCTTGCCCCAG
>ERZ773197.2137-NODE-2137-length-12845-cov-20.527991_pt1 | contig 12845 bp, 10 predicted proteins | sample MGYA00580999_ERZ773197 | MGnify/ENA primary metagenome ERZ773197 (study PRJEB29015, sample SAMEA2738166) | human oral metagenome | biome: human oral; feature: human-associated habitat; material: saliva | place: China | collected 2185 ...
GAAATAAGGTTGTCAATCCTTTTTTTACTGCTATTGATGAGTAAATTTTTTTCACGAAATAATCCTTTTCTCTTACTGTTAATCTAATCTTTTCTTTTGTAATAAAAATAATGATGTTACAACTTTAGTTTTGTTCTGCTTCAAAAAATAGCTTTAATCTAAAACAAATATCTTTATATTCCTCAGTATCTGTTAATTGATGGAATTCCAACGTCTGCTTATAATCCTTTAAAAGGTTGACAAATCGAATGCGCATAACGGAGACATCTAATCCAGCTAAAACAAGATCTGATATTTTCTTGGAAAATACTTCAACTAAATCTCTTGCCCAAGAAAGATCAAATTCAGACCTCATAATACTACCTGAACGTCTTCTGTAGAGATAGACGTTATCATTGACAAATACTGTTTTTTTGCTTCTTAAAAACAGTCTATGGGTGGAAGCTTCATCATCAAACCTTCTACCGTGAGTAAAGGAAACATCGTTAAATAACACTTTCTTATATAATTTAAAAGTAGTTAACATGAAAGCGGTACTATTCCATTTCCATGCTCCTGCCTGTCTGTCTATTAATTCTTGTGAGGATAACACTTCTACACAATAATCATCGTCTGTAATGTAATAGTAAAAATTACCATCACTTTCGTCATAAATGTAATAGTTTCCTACCGCTATATCGGCATCATTTTCCTTTATTTGAGTATATAGGACTTCGATCATTCTATCAACTGCAATATCATCAGAATCTACAATTACAACATATTGACCATTAGACTGTTGAATGCCAAAATTTCTTGCAACTGCCACACCTTCGTTCTCTTTATGAAATACTCTAACCCGCGAATCTTTTTCTGCAAATTCATCACAGATTTCAATCGAAGCATCCGTTGAGCCATCGTCCACTAAAATAATCTCAATATTAGAATACGTTTGTTTCCTAATACTTTCGACACACTCTACCAAATACTTTTCCGTATTGTATATAGGCACTATCACACTAATTAATTCGTCCATCATCACTATTCCTCTAACTTTTTAATTGCATTAACTAAAGCTTCTGGTTTGTCCACACAAAAGACACCGTCATAGATAGCATCATCCATGCTTTTACGTGTTGAATCAAACGCAAATATTTTCTTACCTCTGTCTTGTGCCCTTGTAACTACATTAAGAACCTCTCCGCCTGTATTAATATCTAAATAAACACTAGAATCGTCTAATAGCCAATCGATTCTCTGGTGAAGAATAGATTGATACAAAGTCACGTTAGAATAGACAGACAATTTAGTTAAATCTTTATTACAATAAACGGGGGCTGCAACATGAAAATGCCAATCAGGTAACTGTTGTAATAAATACTCTAAATGTTTTATATCCGCACTCCAAGTTACAACCATTACCTGTTTTTGCGATTGATTACTTCGTTCAAAGTAATTCAAACTAGAACGCTTAAAAGCGATCTCTGACCAATCTAAATCTCTATAAGCCCACCATAATTCACGTAGTCTAGATATACTATATGTATTCCATGGTTTATCATGACTAGCAAAATGAACAATGACAGGTGGATTATCATCTAGTCGTTCACATTCCTGAGCCAGACGAAAAGTATCAGCACCAACCATATAATTATATGTTTCGTCTAATGCTAGCCAATTATCCTCAAAGTAAATATTTAAAATACTCTGATCCCCAAGATGAACAGCTTGATTCTGCTCTGCAGCTAATTCCAATAAACTATTAACAATAGAATGCTCTTTCCATTTTGCAGTATCCATCAGCAAAACTCCGGCATTAAATCCAGATTCTCTTCCTTCATAGGCATAGACATCATCAACAGCACCAATTGAATATCCTTTGAGATTCAACTTAAACAGAGAGGTCAACTCCCCTGTTACAATGATATCAGAATCAAGATACAGTACTCTATCAGAATCAACTACTTCTGTCGCAAAAAATCGAAAATAAGTAGCGTAATTTATATGAGGTCCTGTTTTATATCCTTCAAAAAGTTCTTTATCAAAGTGTACATTGTGAATTGTAGAATTCACAACTTCCATTTTTCTCCCCAATAATTTGAACCATTCAGGAGCTATATCACTATTAAGAATATAAAAATCAACATCTCTATTATGATACAATACAGATTTTATTGTCGTTTCAAGCTGAATTAGATAGGCATTATCAGCCACTAATACAATGGATTTTCTCATAGTTTTCTTTCTCTCATATAAAACTTAATTGCTTCTACTAAATCTTCTGGTTTTTTAGTTGAATAGAGTCCTGCATAACAATCATCAGTTAGTTCTTGGTAGCGACTACTTTCAAAACTAAGCATCGGTTTATTGTATTTCTTCACCAAATCATAAATATATACTAATTTCTGATCTAAATTCAAATCCAAATAAATATCTGAACTCTTTAGGAGTTCTTCTACCAAAATAGGAAAAGAATTAGGATAAAGAGTCACATTTTGATATTTAGATAATCTCTTTAATTCATCCGACATAAATGTATGAGCAGCAATATAAAAATGTACTTCTGGTAATTGTTCAACTAGATAATCAATTTTTTCTACACACCAAGAATTAGTTAAATTCATACAAGTTAATTTTGGTTTATAAATATCTGCAGAATAAAATACACCCTTTTCTTTCCAGCTAGATACTATATAACTCCATTCCATAAAAGAGTATTTCCACCACTCTTCTCTCAAACGTCCAACAGAAAATTGCTTCCACGGTTTATCAGGAGAAATATAGTGCAAAATTTTTGGAAGAGGTGTTAATGGAATTTCAAAAATAAAAGCATGATTCTTTTCAGCTGCACCAGCATCAAAACCTATTTGGAAATTATAGGTATCCTCTAGCTGGTAACAACTATTTTGAAAAAGAATATTAAGAATAGACTGATCTCCTTCTCCCACATTTTCATGTTCTTTCTCAGTTAATTCAACTAACTGCTGACGAATATTATCTAATTTCCATTTTTTGTTGTTAATCAACAAAACTCCAGCATTGAAGCCAACTCCAGCTCCAAAGCAAGAACGAGCTGCAGCCAAGTAATTTTCACCTAAATCTAATTCAAATAGAGGAGTCAAATCACCCGTCACCACCAAATCACTATCAAGGTAAAGAACTTTATCTTCTGCTACAAAATCTGGAATAAAATAGCGTGCAAAGGTCATGTGATTGATATGTGGCAGTTTATTTGACCAGTTCATTTGAAACTGTTGTCCGATTAATTTGCAATCAATCAAGTCGCCGCCTATCTCTTGTAAATATATTCTTAATCTACTAAACCATTCCTGGGGAATATCTTGATTTAGCACATAAACTTTCACATGACGATTGTGCCTACAAAGTGACTTTATTGCCGTTTCGATTTGTCTAATATATGCGTAATCTCCTGCAAATACTACAGATTTCTTATCTTGTAACATTTCATCGTCTCTCTATCTTAATTTTCAGTGATATTTATTATCATTCAATAAATAGTCTAACATTTCTAAACGTTTTGTTTCCACATTCTCCTTAAGTTCTCGTTGAATTGCAATATCATGACGATATTTCAAATAGAACTTCATCTGGTCTAAATATTTACTGACATCATATCCTTTTAGTGCTAGCACGGCAATTCGTTCTAACCTAAAATCACAATCGTCACGCATCATCTTCGGTGAATAAGAATTCGAAAGTCCTTCTTTCCCAACTCTATACCAATACAAAACTTTATTAACATAGGTTACTTTCTCAACCTGCATAAATAGTTTATAATTGGTTCCTATATCCTCACACACCCGACCAAATGGAAACTGAACTTCTTGAAATAATTCCCTTTTAAATAGAATTCCCTAAGAAGTTAAAAAGCTCATATCATATCCCTCTAATAAAGGAAGCTCTTCCATTAGAAGTTTTGAATTATAATTTTTCACATAATAATCGGAGTCAAATACATGAATATAGAATAAGCCATCTGACTCATTATAGGTTGAATAAGTTGAAACAACAATTTCAGAATGTTGCTCCTTCAAAGTTTCTATAAGAATTGATAAATACTCTTCAGTAACCCAATCATCTGAATCTACAAATGTAATATAATCTCCTTTAGATCTCTCTATTCCAAAATTACGTGCATCCGAAAGTCCCCCATTCTCTTTTTCAAAATAGTGGAAACGACTGTCACGATCAGAATATTCTCGACAAATCACTCCTGAATTATCTGTAGAGCCATCATTTACTAATAAAACTTCAAAATTTTGATAGTTCTGTTTCGATAAACTGTCTAGGCAGCTAGTAATAAATGGTTCTACGTTATAAACTGGTACTATAACACTTATTAAATCTTTCATACTTCCCTCTTTGATAAATCAACTAAAATCTGACTATTATAGGTTTCATCCTCAATGAACTCAATATCTTGATCAAAATTATACTCTGCTGTATGTTTATGTGAAAATTTAACCTTGGTTTTAGCCCCCATCTTCATCCATTCATACTCTGAATCGATATGACCAATATCTAATACTTGGTATCCCTTTTGACTTAAATGATAGGCTAAAACTTTTGCTGTAGGCCCAAGCATACATAAAATCAAGCGACCAGCAGCATACTTTTCAATTTCGTCTTCAATTTCATGAACTCTAGAAAAAGCACTGTGAGAAGGACAAATTATCCGCTTGATAGAATTTGCCTCATCGAACAAATCATTTCCCACACCTGACCGAGAAGTTGCACCTTCAACTATCAGTAAATCACGGTTTTTCCAGATACTTTTCAACTTTTCAAATTGAGCTTTGGCTTGACTCTTGTCTTCAAAATCGATATAAGGGCGAGATACAAAGGTTGAGCCATACCATGAATCACTACACAATTCTCTGTAAAAATCCATATAATGATCCATATGATCTTTCCAAAAGGGAATAGCCCAATATGTAAACCTGAAACGGTCTGTAAAGGCATCAGGAAGGCACACAACTAATTCTTTTCGACTTTCTTGGCCGATAATATCTCTCATAGTTGAAACTAACTCTTCATCATAATCCTGGTAGGGAATCGAATGCCCTGCAAGCATATTAATTTCTCCATCCCCAAAACGAATCAAAGAAGACTTGTTCTCAATAATATAATCTAAGGTTTCATCTATCCCTTTTACTTGAATTGGATTCAGCTGTTTCCCTAGAATGTCCTTATTTATCAATTTTTGTAAATCAACCAACATTCGTTCAGGATGTTCACTAGAATACAATCTTTGACCATTATTTCCGTTTTGAGATTTATAAAAGGCTAGTATTGGTTTAGATAGATGAGTCATTGCTGCAACGATATCAGCTGTTGAAGTCAGTAAATTGATATCTAAGTAAACATCCATATTTTCCTTCAACCCTTCTAGCTCATCTCTAGAAATTGCTGGATAGAGTTGAATATTAGGATAGCGATTAGATAAATCATATAATTTTGGTCCCATATCTGTCCAAGCCGCAACTTGAAAAACAACATTAGGTAAGTGTTCAGCCAAATAATCCAGTTGTTCAATATCCTGAGAAGCGGTAAACGTCAAACAAGTTAAACTTGGAAGTTGTCGAAAACAGGTCAGATGTCCATTTTTCTTAAGATCTTTAATTGCATCAATCATAAATGAAACTTTCACATTTTCAAAAACGATTTGTCCTAAATCTCCGTGATGAGTCGATTGAAAAGCTAATAGCGTTTTGTCCTGTTCCTTCAAAGATTTTAAAAAGTTCTCATCTGCACTACCATGATTGATATCCAAATATAGATTTGTTGACTTTTTCAGCTTATCTAAGACCGGTGGAACAATCTGTGGATGCAATCTCACATTATCATATACAGCTAATTTTGTTAGCTTATCACCCATATCCGTCCAAGCAGCAATATGAAATACCACATCTGGTAAAGCCGTGACTAACTCTTCTATTCCTTCTAAATCTTGGGAATTTGTCAAAGTTAAACAAGAAAATTCCTTATCTAAAGACGATGTCAGTTCAAACTCCCCTATATGATGTTGTAAAATTTTAGTCCATTCCAAATCATGAAATTCCCACCATAAATCACGGTAGCGGTTAGCTATCAAAGTAGTCCAAGGTTTTCTGAAGGTTGTAAAATGAATCACCACTGGTTTGTCATTAAAAGCTAAATGCCCCTGCCAATTATTATACAAAGCCACAATATCATGCCCTACCTGTAGATTATAAATTCGATTTAGCTCTAACCATTGACTAGAACAAACCTGATTCAGAATCGTTTGATCGCCATTAAAATTCTCAAAATTACCTTCTTTAACTTCCTTAATTGTTACAACAGACTGTTCAATTAACCGTTCTTTTAATTTCTCTTGTCTCCATTTTTCATTATTGATTAACAAAACACCCGTATTAAATGTAATTCCATCTGTATCTTTAACTGCTGCGAGTAGTCTGTTCTCTAAATCAATACTAAATAATTTCTCCAAAGAAGTATTCACAATCAAATCACTGTCTAAATATAAAACCTTATCTTCTGGGACATACTCTGGAATAAAAAATCTAGCGTAGGCAATTGAACTAATGTGATCTTGCTTTTCCCAATCTTGAAACACAGTTTGTTCAGGAAGTTTAACATCGATAATATCACTACCTAACATTCGAGCTATTTTTCGTGGTTTGCGAAACCAATCTGGAATAATATCTTGATTTAAAATATAAATCTTAACGTCTCTATTGTGGTATAGAATAGATTTTATGGTTGTTTCTAACTGCGTGGTGTAATTACGATCACCAGCTAATACAATTGTTTTAATCATCTTGTTCTCTTAATCAATTCCTAAGTGATAGATTGCATCTACCAATAACTTTTTAGTGAAATAACCCTCTTTTAACAAATAACTAAAGGTTTTTATCCGATTCGTCATATCTTGATATTCTTGTACATTCATTTTATCAACTATCTCATGAGCTTCTTCTAGACTATCCGCCACAAAGCCCAAACCTTGATCTACTATAAACTTAGCAGTTGATAAGCTACTTGGGACAATGACTGGTATGCCAGCAGTCAGATAGGTACTCACCTTATGAGATATATTTAAGGTATAGTATTGGTTACTTTCTCCATCATTTTGATGAGTTCCCCAGACAAGACCAAATCCACCTTTTGATAATTCTAGCAATAGTTCCTCGTCTTTTTTCCATCCTTCAATGCTAAGATTTCTAGCACTAGAACTAGCCTCTCCTTTATTTGAAAATACTCTTAAAGGCGTATCTTGAGACCAATTTTGTAAGTCTGGAAAACGTTCTAAACTTCCAGCAAAAAAGAGTTCTTTTTTAAACTCTGGGGTATATAAGGACAAATCATGAGGATGATCCCACATACCTTGAACGAGAATCTTCTTAGTTGCCAAACCTTCTTCCATCAGGCGTTCTTTCATCCTCTCTGATGGAACGATCAAAACATCTGATAGATTATACATATACATGTATTCTTTCATGAGATAATAGTTACTATCAAACATGAGAGGGACAACATCATGGATAAAGCAAATAATTTTTACCTGCATATCCTTCAACTTATCAAACAAGACTCGATCAAACTCAAAGCCATTCCAAGTAGGAGATTGAAAGACTAGGACATCTCCAATAGAGATACTAGCCATAATGCCGTCCAAACGCTTATTCATTTCAGATGGGCTATCTGAAGCAATATTGTAAAAATAAATACCAACTTCTCTAAATCCCAGTTGACTTGCTATTTTTTGTACAGCATTTTGAGCTAGAATAACTGTGCTATCACCAGCCATACCATATAAGTTTGTTAAATGTAGTTTCATATTGTATTATCTCATTTTTTATTAATATTTACGGAAGTAAAGACAATTTTTCCATCATTCTTCTATAAATCTCTGTGAGTTGCATATTTTGTTCTTCTAATTTTGCTATTACTCTTTGTAATCTATTTTTATAAATCAAAATATGATTGGTCAAGTCATAATTCAAACTTGCTAAAATAGCTAGCTTTTCTTCCCTAGCCTCGATTTCATCATATATACGCTTTTCACTCCATATATTTGATAAAGTACCATTCAAACCAACACGGTACCAATAAATATAACTATTTAAATAGACAACCCGTGAAGCCTTTAGTAGTACTTTCCACGTCCAGTAAGTATCTTCCGCAATTTTTCCTAAAGGAAACGGCAAATTTTCTAATAGCTCTCTCTTGAATAATTTCAAATAAGCTACAGTCCAATTCCCATTTCTCATTTCTTCGACACCTTCTCTACCTATGATTTCTTTTCCGTCTATCACTTCAAGAGAATCATCCGGATTAGAATCATAAAACAAATATTGGCAACGTGATTCATCGTAACAATTATAACGTCCGATACTAATATCCGCATTCTCTTTTTTCAATGCATCATATAACAGTTGTAAAGCATCATTTTCCAACCAATCATCAGAATCTACAAAAGTAATATAGGAACCTTTTGATTGTCTTATTCCATAATTACGTGCGTCTGATAGGCCTCCATTTTCCTTCTCAAAATATTTGAAACGAGAATCTTTCTCAACATACTCTCTACAAATATCTGCTGAATTATCTGGCGAACCGTCATTTATTAATAAACACTCAAAATTTTGATAAGTTTGTTTTTGAATACTATCCAAACACTCTCGCAAATATTTTTCAACATTATAAATTGGAACTATAATACTAATTAATTCATCCATAAGCTGTGCAATTATTCTCCTAAAAACTGTTTAATAACTTTTACCATTTCCTTTGGCTCTGGTGAAGGCAATATATGACTTCGATTATTTGTATCATGACTGGTATTATCAAAAGCAAATATCGGTTTCGATAGACGGTGAACTTTTGAAATTATATTATCTATTTCCTGATTATGATTGATATCCAGATAGAAATCTAACTTATTCAGTATTTCTTGAGATTGATACGGTGTATAATTGGGATAAAGAGATACATTTAAAAAACAGTTCAACACTTGTACTCTCGGTCCAAAATAACTATGGGCAAAAATATGAAAATGGACATTCGGAAGTTTTTCTACTAGATATTCTATATGTTCCAACTCTTGCGTATCTGTAAAAATCGCTGTATGAAATAAACTAACTGTTGCAATTTCACTAAACGATGTCGGTTTTGTATCCTTTTCTAACAAAATAGTTTGCCAATCCAAACCATTATAAAACCACCACAATTCTCTATATCTTGTTTTTAACGAAGCATTCCACGGTTTATCTTTACCTTCAAAATGGATAATAGCAGGTTTATAGGTTTCATCCCAACTATTTAAAAACCACTCTGGCTTTTGAGCCCAATAAGCTAAGGTATCAAGCCCAACCATAAAATTATAATGAGGAGATACTTTCTTCCACTTATTTTCAAATAATAGATTTAAGACTCCCTGATCACCATAGACTTCTTGATGTTTTTCTGCAGTCAACTCTAAAAGATTTTGACAAATATTATCAGTTTTCCACTTATGAACATTTACCATCATCATTCCTGCATTAAAAATATTTTTATACAAACCATCTGGAACGGCGATTATATAATTTTCTTCGAAATCTCTCTGAAATAACGAATCTATGTTCCTATGAACAATCATATCACAGTCCAAATACAAGGCTCTATCTTCTTTCACAAATTCTGCAATAAAATAGCGAAAATAAGTCATATACTTGATATGTTCATCAGGAGTAGAAAAATGCTTTACTTTTTCTGCATCAATTTTTATATTTAAAATTTCACAATTTATCTGTCCTAATCTCTTCTCCATCAGATAAAACCACTCTTTGGGGATATCTTCATTAAAAATATAAAATTTCAAATCTCTATTATGGTAACAAATAGATTTAATAGTTGTTTCCAATTTGTCACGATAATTATTATCTGCCCCTAAAACGATTGCTTTTTTTGTATCCATAGCTCCAAATTATCTTCTTTCTTTTACAACAAGATTCCCATCATTATAAACCACACTGTTTGCCGGAATGTCATTACGTATGAGACAGCCTGCTCCGATAATGGTATTGTCCCCAATCGTCACTCCTTTTAAAATCGTGACATTACTTCCTATCCAGCAATCTCTTCCAACTCTAATTGGTTCTGTGGTCCACTGCCACTTTTCGATTTTTTCAGCGGTATAAACATGATCGTGGTCGTAAAACCGTACTCCTTCCCCCATCATAGTTCCGTTTCCGACTTCAATTCTTTCCATACAGTTAAAACTACAGGAGTTGTTGATAAAGACACCATCATGCAGTATTAACTTGCCAGAAGAAACATGAAAATTTTCAAAATTTCTACAAATGACATTGCTTCCGACAATTAAATCCGCTTTATTATTAATTTGAAATACATTCCAAGTCCCATCTTGAATGATTTTCTCTTGAAGATTGATGCCTACTCTGACTTCATTCAGATACTCTCTCACTCTAGAAACTAGTTTATCTGGATTACTTGACGAAAAGACTTCTTGACCTTGATTGCCATGGACTGTATTGTCAAAAGCCAAGACAATTTTACCAGCCTGCACAAATTTGGAAACAATAGAATCAACTTCTTGAAAATGATTGATATCTAATAGAATATCGCACATATTTACTAGAAAGTTTCGCTCTTGCTCATTTGTAACTGTTAGGAGACGGACATTGTGTTTAGTTTCTAAACGACGGATTTTATCCGAAAACTGGACAGGTGCTGCAATATGAAAACAAATATCTGGCAAGTTATCTAGGAGATAATCTAACTGCTCAATCTGATCACTAACAGTCAAAACCAGAGCATCTCCTATTATAGTTTTTTTCTTCATTAACTTATTTCTCTTATTTTTTCAATCATTTCCTGAACTTGTTCTACTTTGTAGGTTAGCTGCCCAACTTCACGATATTTTGTATTTTCAAAAGCCAAAATCAACTTTCCTCTTTCTGAAAATTGATCTAACATTTCCTCTGTTTTTTCACCATGATTAATATCTAAAAGAACTTGACAAGTATCGACCAGTTCGGAATCTACATCTAGCAAATAATGGATGCCATTAAAAATAGTCACATTTGGATAAACCAACAATTGTTGCAAACGATCACTGACCATAACTCTAGCAGCAATCTTAAACTGAATATCTGGTAAGGATTGAATTAATGTATCAATTTGTTCGATATGATCTGAAGCAGTATAAATTAAACAAGCGAAAGGTTCTTTTATAGGATAGATATGAGACTTTTGTAGCGGATGTAAATGATAATTTTGTCCCAACTCTGTCCATTCTAGATTATGGTAATACCACCAAACATCGCGATAGGTTTGGGCTGCCAAATCTTTCCACGGTTTCCTATGAGAAAGATAATGAATAATAGCAGGATAATTCTGACCTACAGGTAATCGATAATCAGTGAACTGTTTATGAATGACAATATGATTATAATCAAAGTCTAATTCTAGCCATTTATTTTCAAAAAACATATTTAAAATACTCTGATCAGCCTGATCTACCTTATCATGCCATTCATTGGTTAGGTCAATCAGCTTTTGCGTCATATTCTCTTGTTTCCAAAGAGCATTATGAATTAAAAGAACACCTGCATTAAAGATTTCTCGACCGAAATAGGCTCTTCCTCCGAAATCTCTAATAGCAGCCAAAGGATAATCCTGTAAATCTGTAGCAAACAAGTCATCTAGATTTTTCGTTACAACTAGATCACAATCCAAATAAAGAGCTTTGTCTTCTTTCACGAAGTCAGCCACAAAATAGCGTAAAAACACTGTGTAACTAATATCTGTTTTATAACGCGAAATTTGCTCAGACGTTACTCGGCAATTAATAATTTCTGAATCAAACTTTTCCAATCGCTTATTTAATTGCTTAATCCACTCATTTGGAAAATCACTATTAATCAAATAAAAACAGATTGAACGATTATGGTAACAAATAGACTTGATAGTCGTTAAAACTTGGTCTACATAGGCATAATTTGCTGCGAGGACAATAGCCTTCTTTTCCTTTTGCTCCTGTATAGATAAGTGATTTAAAAGAGTTCTTTTCATTTCAAACTCTTTATACGTTGCTGTATCGGATAAACCACTAGCTTGACCATTCGCTAGACTGACTTCCAACATCTGGCGATAAACTGCCAAGTGTTTTTCAAGAGGATAACCCATATTAGCTAGTAAAGTAATACGCTCAGACATAGCATCAACCAAGGCATGCATCCACTTCTCTGTCCAAATTCTGGAACTACTTCCTTCTCTTTGGCGATAAGCATATAAACCTTTATTCAAATAAATTGTCTTCTCAGCAAGTAAGTAAATCTTTTGATTGAGATAACCATCTTCTCCTAACTTACCTATATCAAAACGTAAGTGCTTAACCAAATCTGCCTTATAAAGTTTTCCCCAAACAGATATCAAAGCGAAACTCTTCATTTCTTGAGACTCATACAAGTTTTCAAAGATAGAAACATTGTCATAGACTTTCTCATGATAGGAATCTCCAAATATATGGAAGTAGTACATCCCCTCAGTTTCATTAAAAGAATAATAATTTCCAACCGCAATATCAGCCTGATACTCCGTTATTTTTTTATATAGGATTTCTACATAATCTAACTCAATCCAATCATCTGAATCAACAAAAGTCACATAAGATCCAGTCATTCGATCTAAGCCCATATTTCTTGCTTCCGATTGACCACCATTTTCTTTTTCAATATAAACAATTCGATTATCTTTTTGTGCATACTCTTGACAAATTATTCCTGAATTATCTGTAGAACCATCATTTATGACAATAATTTCAAGATTTTTGTAAGTTTGGTTAATCAGACTAT